>PVMO01013999.1_pt1 | contig 13876 bp, 12 predicted proteins | sample 1853421 | NCBI WGS metagenome assembly PVMO01 (sample SAMN08533511, study PRJNA380276) | Human gut metagenome, whole genome shotgun sequencing project.
TCTCCGGCGGCGGAGCATGGACCGCCGCATCCCCCTGGCAGACGCGGCGCGGATGCTCTTGGACGAGGAGCGTCCCGCCCCTTGACAAAGGGGAAAAATTGGCGTAGTATGTCTTTCGACAACTTGATAGCATGGACAGTGCCGCCCTCCGGGGCGGGTAAAAGGGAATCGGGTGCAAATCCCGAACGATCCGGTCACTGTAAGCGGGGAGCCGGCCGCAGACGCCATTGTGGAGACACGAGAAGGCGCGGCCCGGCGGAGAGCCGTAAGTCAGGAAACCTGCTGTCTGTGCAGAAGGATAGGTGTCTTCCGCAGAAAGTAGCCTGTCTGTTTGCCGCCGTGTGGTTCGATTGTGCCCATGGCGATGAGCAGTCCCGCTTTCCGTCGGAAAGCGGGATTTTTCTGTCCACAGCACAAAAAAGGAGGATTATCATGAAAAAGCTCGTACCCCTGACCCTCGCCCTCGCCCTGGGCCTGACGGCCTGCGGCACCGCCGGCCAGAATCCGGCCCCGGCGGCCAGCCCTACTCCTGCGGGGGATGTCCAGGGCGCGGAAACTCCGGCAAACACCGAGGGATTTCCCTTTACCCTGACCACCAAGGACGGCGCGGAGGTCACATTTACCCACGTGCCCGAAAAGGTCATCGCCGCCAACGCCAACGCGGGCGACCAACTGATGGCCCTGGGGCTGGGGGATAAGATCATCGCCACCGCCTACACCAACTCCGACATCAACCCCAAGTGGGACGCGGAGTACAAGGCCATCCCCGAGGCGGCGGAGACCTACATCTCCTTGGAGACCGTTTTGAGCCTGGAGCCGGACTTCGTCTACGGCCGCTCCAGCTCGTTTACCGAGAAGTACAACACCGAGCATGACACCCTGACCAAGTACGGCATCATGTCCCTGTCCTCCATTGAGGGCTACACCGTGGGCGCCGATGTGGACGTGGTGTACCAGGACTTCTACAACCTGGGCCGCATCTTCCAGGTGGAGGACAAGGCCGAGGAGATCGTCAGCGGGATGAAGGGCAAGATCACCGCCGCCGAGGAGGCGGTGGCGGGCCAGGAGGCCACCCCGGTGTTCGTCTTTGACATGGCCCAGGAGGAGGGAGCCTACACCTGCGGCAACAACTTCACCTCGAAGCTCATCGAGCACGCGGGCGGCGTCAATATCTTCAACGATCTGGACACCACCTGGGCCACCGTGAGCTGGGAGACGGTGGTGGAGCGGGCCCCCGAGGTGATCGTCATCAACGACTACGGCGATACCTCTCTGGAGGAGAAGATTGCCCAGCTCAAGGAGAACCCTGCCTTGGCCACGGTGCCAGCCATCCAGAACGACCGCATCATCTCCGTCAAGCTGTGCGAGGTGTTTGCCAGCTCCATGACGGGCGACACGGTGGAGAAGTTTGCCCGGGCCTTCCACCCCGACTGCTTCGCGTAAGAGGGCGGTATGAAGCAGTTTTGCAGGCTGGTGAAGACTCACACCTTTCTGATCTGTCTGGTGCTGGCGGCGGCGCTCCTGGTGTCCATTGTCATCGGCATCGGCACCGGGCCGGTGGCCATCCCCTTTTCCGAGGTGTGGCGGGTGATGTTCCACCGGCTGGGCGGCCTGCTGACCGACTCGGAGCTCCCCCTGGCGCGGGTGCGGGAGAGCACACAGAACATCGTCTGGTTCCTGCGGGCCCCGCGGGTTCTGCTGGGGGCCCTGGTGGGGGCGGCCCTCACCCTTTCCGGCGTGGGGATGCAGGCATTCACCAAGAATCCGCTGGCCGAGCCCTATGTGCTGGGCATTTCCTCCGGCGCATCACTAGGCGCGGTGCTGGCCATGCTGATGGGGGTGTCCCTGCCCGTGCTGGGCCGCCTGTCGGTGTCCGCCGGCGCCTTTGCCGGGGCGCTGGTGTCCATCCTCCTGGTGTACCTTCTGGCACGCACCCGGAATGCGGTGACGCCGATCCGGCTGATCCTGGTGGGAGTGGCGGTATCCGCCATGTTCCAGGCATTTACCAACTACATCGTCTATACCGCCCCGGACGACGCCGCCGTCCGGGAGGCCACCTTCTGGATGCTGGGAGGACTGGGCAGCGCGGAGTGGGCCGACGTGCCACTGCTGGCCGGCCTGGTGCCTCCGGCCCTCCTGCTGATGCTGGCCCTGGCCAAGCCCCTCAACGCCATGATGATGGGGGATAGCTCCGCCGTCACCCTGGGAGTCAACCTGACGGTGGTGCGCAATGTGCTCATCGGCGTCACCGCCCTGCTGACCGCCTCCTCGGTGGCGGTCAGCGGCTGCATCGGCTTTGTGGGGCTGGTCATCCCCCACCTGGTTCGCTCGGTGGTGGGGCCGGATCACCGGAAGCTGGTTCCCCTGGCCACTCTGTTCGGGGCCATCTTTCTCATCTGGGTAGACGTGGGAGCCCGGATCATCAAGCCGCCGGCGGAGATCCCCGTGGGAATCCTGACGGCGTTCCTGGGCGCGCCCCTGTTTCTGTGGATGATCAAGGTGCGCCGCTATGAATTCCAGTAGGGGGGGCCGCGCCATGATAGAGGCAAAACACGTCCGGTACGGCATCCGCAGCCGGGAGATCCTCCGGGGCGTGGATTTCCGGGTGGAGAAGGGGGAGTTCGTCGGGCTCATCGGCCCCAACGGCAGCGGCAAATCCACATTCCTCAAAAACGTCTACAAGGTGCTCCGCCCCCAGGCGGGGGAGCTGACCCTCATGGGGGACGATCTGCTGGCCATGAGCAACCGGGAGATGGCCCAGCGGCTTGCCGTCATGGTACAGGAGCAGGAGGCCGCCTTCGACTTCACGGTGGAGGAGGTGGTCATGATGGGGCGGCAGGCCCGCAAGCGGCTGCTGGAGACCGACAGCCGGGAGGACCGGGCGCTGGTAGGGGAGATCCTGGCGCGCACCGGGCTGGCCTCCCTGCGGGAGCAGGGGTTCTCCACCCTGTCCGGCGGGGAGAAGCAGAGGGTGCTTATCGCCCGGGCCCTGGCCCAGCAGACGGCGGTGCTGGTGCTGGACGAGCCGACCAACCACCTGGACATCAAGTACCAGCTCCAGCTCATGGAGCTGGTGCGGGGGAGCGGATGTACCGTAGTGGCCGCCATCCACGATCTCAATCTGGCCGCGGCCTACTGCCACCGGCTCTACGCATTGAAGGACGGGGTGATCGTGGGGGAGGGCGCGCCCAAAGAGCTCCTTACCCCCGCTTTTCTGCGGGAGGTGTACGAGGTGGAGGCGGAGGTGCTCACCGGACGGGACGGCTCCCTGCGGGTGTTCTTTTACCCGTCCCGCATATCATAAAAACGGCCCCCGGGCAGCGCCCGGGGGCCGTTTTATTCTGCCAGCCAGTCAAAAGCCAGGCGGGGGGGTGCCGTCCTCCACATAGATGGTGCCGCAGGGGAGAAAGCCGTGCCTGGCGATCAGATGGCGCATGACGGCGTTGTTTTCGTGGGTGTCGATGCGCAGGTGGGACATGCGTCTCTTACAGAAGTCCATACAGGCGGCAAACAGGCCGTGAACCGTGCCGTCGCCGGCCACCCGGTGGATGGTGCCATAGGGTGTGCCGGAGCGCCAGGCCCCCTCGATGACGCGGTAGTTGGGCTCATCCCCCAGGCGGAGGACAAGGCCCCGTGGATGACTCCGTCCTGGTCAAAGACGTACAGCTCACCCCGCTGCAGATCCGCCTCCAGATCCTCCGGGAGGGGGTAGCGGTCGCTCCACTGGGTGGGGTTGCCGTGCTCGGCCATGAATCGGCGGGCCGCGCCGTAGACGGGACCCAGAGCGGGCAGATCGTCGGGCCGCGCCGGCCGGATCATGGGTGCCGCCTCTGCGGACCCCGCGCCCGGCCCATCGGCACTCAAGAGGGCTTCCAGATGGACCTTTTGCGGCCTCAGACCGCAGGATTCGTAAAATTTTATGGCGGAGGGATTGCAGCTCCATACATTGAGCGTCAGATTATAGCACCCGCTTTTCCGGGCGAATTCCGCCGCGTAGGCATAGAGGGCCCCGCCGATGTGCTGTCCCCGAAGCGCCTCGTCCACACACAGATCATCAATGTAAAGAGTTTTTACATCCGTCAGGATGTTGTGATTGACATGCTGCTCAAATTGACAGAAGACGTAGCCCAGCACCCGCTCCCCACCGTCCACGGCCACAAAAATGGGTGCATTTTCATCGTTTATTTTCTGACTCAACTGGGCATCCGTGTACTTTCTGCCCCCGGCCCGGAACAGATCCGGCCGCCCGGTGTGATGCACCTGAGCCACCTGAGCCAAAAGCCCATGGATGCGGGGGATGTCTCTCTCCTCTGCTCTGCGAATAAGCATAGGTACCTCCTTCCTAAGCGCCCCAGAGGCGCCCCGGCGGAGCAGGGACCTCTGTCCTGTGTTCAGGAGCAAATCATACCACGTTCCGCCCCGGCTGACAAGGCCGGAGCCCCGGCTGGCGGTCTTTTTCCCGGACGAACCGGCCCGGGATCGCAAAATTTTGATTGCCTTTAGGCGCAAAGTGCCGTATGATGGAGGCTGGTGATGCCTTTTGAAAAAATTGCTTCGGGTACTGGGGCGGCTGTTTCTGGCGCTCCTGTTTTTAGCCGCCGCTGCGCTGGTTACCCTAGGCCTGCTGCGCTGGCGGGGCCTGATCCTTCTGCCCGACGAAGCGGACCCCGACGAGTGGGAGGTCTTCGGCGTGGACGTGTCCTCCTACCAGGGGGAGGTGGACTGGCCCGTTCTGGCGGAGCAGGGGGTGGACTTTGCATTCATTAAGGCCACGGAGGGCTCCCTCCTCCAGGACAGGCGGTTTGCCGCCAACTGGGCCGGGGCGGCGGCGGCCGGAGTGCGGGCGGGAGCCTATCACTTCCTCAGCTATGACAGCCCCGGCGAGACCCAGGCGGACAACTTTATCGCTGCGGTTCCGGTGACCGAGGGGGCCTTGCCCCCGGTGGTGGATATCGAGTTCTACGGGGAATATCTGGACACGCCGCCGGAGAAAGAGCGGGTGCGGGCCATTCTGGACCCCCTGCTGGAGCGGCTGGAGGCCCACTACGGCGTCAAGCCCATCCTCTACGTGACCTACCGCTCTTACTACCGCTATATCGCTGGGGGCGGCTACGGGGACTATCCCATCTGGTGCTCCAGCCCCACGGTGTTCCCGCTGGTGCCCGGCTGGGACTTCTGGCAGTACTCCCACTCCGCCGAGCTGGAGGGCTACTACGGGACCCAGCGGCGCATTGATCTGAACATCTTCCGGGGCGGCCGGGCGGAATTTGAGCGGTTTGGATAGACCGGACGGGGGCAGGCGAGAAAAAACGCCTGTCCTCTTCTATTTCCGCCGGAATTCTGGTATAATAATAAACCAATGTATTTTGCGTGTGGGAGGTCGCTATGGACCGATTTGAGAGACTGGCGGGTGCCCTGCGGCGGATACCCGGCCTGGAGGTGCGGGAAAACGAGCCCATGAAGAGGCACACCACGTTCCGCATCGGCGGCCCGGCCCGGCTGATGGCGCTGCCCAGGAGCCGGAAGGAGGCCGCCGCCGCCGTGCGGGCCGCCACAGAGGTTGGAATCGCCCCTTTTTTCCTGGGAAACGGCAGCAATCTGCTGGTGGCCGACCACGGCTATGAGGGCTTTGTGCTCAAGGCGTGCGGCCTGGATCAGGTGCGTGAGGTCAACTGCCGTCTGCGGGCGGAGAGCGGTATCACCCTGGCCCGGCTGGCCAACGCTGCCCTGGGCCGGGGGCTCACCGGCCTGGAGTTTGCCCACGGTATCCCCGGCACACTGGGCGGAGCCGTGGTGATGAACGCCGGGGCCTACGGCGGGGAGATGGTGCAGGTGCTCACCGCCGTCACCTACCTGGACGGGGCGGGGGAGGAGCACACCCTGCCCGCCGCCGCGTGCGCCCTGACCTACCGGCACAGCCGGTTCTCCGACCGCCCGGACTGGCTTGTCCTGGAGGCGGAGCTGGAGCTTCGGCCGGGAGATGGAGAGGCCATCCGGGCCCGCATGGACGAACTGGCCGCCAAGCGACGGGAGAAGCAGCCCCTGGAGTGGCCCAGCGGGGGCAGTACCTTCAAGCGGCCGGAGGGCCACTTCGCCGCCGCGCTGATCGAGGGGTGCGGCCTCAAGGGCGTGGGGATTGGTGGAGCCCAGGTGTCGGAGAAGCATGCAGGCTTCGTGGTCAACCGGGGCGGCGCCACGGCGGACGACGTGCGGCGGCTGATGGCGCTGGTTCAGGAGACGGTGCTGCGGGAGACCGGCGTGGCGCTGGAGCCGGAGGTCCGGCTGCTGGGGTTCTGACGGGGTGCGGAAAAAGGAGATTGCAATGGAATTTATCATTATATCCGGCCTGTCCGGTGCGGGAAAGAGTAAGGTGGCCTCCTTTCTGGAGGATATCGGGTTCTACGTGGTGGACAACATGCCCGCCCCGCTGATGCCCAAATTTGCCGAGCTGTGCATGGCCGGGCCGGGCCGCTATGACCGGGTGGCCCTGGTCACCGATATCCGGGGCGGCCAGACCTTCGATGGGCTGTTTGACGCCCTCCACGAGCTGCACCGCATGGGCTGTGCGTATAAAATCCTCTTTGTGGAGGCCAGCGTAGAGACCATCATCAAGCGCTACAAGGAGACCCGGCGGATGCACCCGCTGTCCTCGACCTCCCGCTCGCTGGACGAGGCGGTGCGGCAGGAGCGCACCGTCCTGGCCCCGGTCCGCCAGCGGGCGGAGTACATCATTGACACCTCGGCCCTCTCCACCGCCAAGCTGCGGGGGGAGGTGCTGCGGCTGTTCGGGGATGGGGGGAGTACCCCGGCCATGAGTGTCAGCGTCATCTCCTTCGGCTTCAAGTACGGCATCCCCATCGAGGCCGACTTGGTGTTCGACGTGCGCTTTCTGCCCAACCCCTACTACATCGCCGAGCTGCGCCATCAGACCGGGCTGGACGAGGGGGTATACAGCTTTGTCTTTGGCTATCAGCAGACCAAGGACTTCATGGCCCACCTGGAGAGCCTCATCGGCTTCCTCCTGCCCCAGTATGTGGAGGAGGGAAAGGCGGCGCTGGTCATCGGCATCGGTTGCACCGGCGGGCAGCACCGCTCGGTGGCCATTACCAGGGCCCTGGCCGACTTCATCAAGCAGAAGGGCTATCAGGCCACGGAGAACCACCGGGACATGACGCGGGCGTGAGGAGGTGGACACTATGACGGAATGGAACGGCGGAGCGGGCCCCAGGATTGTGGCCATCGGAGGAGGCACCGGGCTGTCCACCATGCTGCGGGGGCTGAAAAGCCGCACCCGCAGCCTGACGGCCATCGTCACCGTGGCCGATGACGGCGGCGGCTCGGGTATGCTGCGGCAGGATCTGGGCATGCCCCCTCCGGGGGACATCCGCCACTGCATGGAGGCCCTGGCCAACGCCGAGCCGGTGATGCAGCAGCTTCTGACCTACCGATTCCCGGAGGGCTCGGGCAACCTGACGGGGCAGTCCTTCGGCAACCTGATCCTGGCCGCCCTCAACGGCATCTCCGACTCCTTCGACCAGGCGGTGGCCCGCATGAGCGAGGTGCTGGCCATCAGCGGCCGGGTGCTGCCTGTGACCAATGAGAACGTGGCGCTGGAGGCCACCTTCGAGAACGGCACCCGGGTGCTGGGGGAGTCCAAGATCAGCGCCTTCAAGAAGGAGCAGGACTGCCGCATTGAGAGCGTCCGCCTGCTGCCGGAGCACCCAAAGGCCCTGCCGGAGGCGGTGCGGGCCATCGGGGAGGCGGAGCTGATCCTCCTGGGCCCCGGCAGCCTTTACACCAGCGTCATCCCCAACCTGCTGGTGGACGGCATTGCCGACGCGGTGCGTGCCTCCGACGCGCTGAAGATCTACATCTGCAACATCATGACCCAGGACGGGGAGACCGAGGGCATGACCGCCTCTGACCACGTAAAGGCCCTGCTCGACCACTCCGGGCCGGGGCTGGTGGATCTGTGCCTGTGCAACTCCGCGCCGGTGCGCCCCGGCCTGGTGGAGCGGTACAGGGAGGAGGACGCCGCCCCCATCGTGGTGGACCGGGCGGCCATCGAGGCCCTGGGGGTGGAGGCCGTCACCCGGCCCCTGGCCTCCGAGACCCTTAACTACGCCCGCCACTCCTTTACCCGCCTGGCCGACGCGGTGATGGAGCTTTACAACGAGCGGGCCGACACCAAGATTTTTTGAGAAAGGGAGGGGGCGCCATGTCGTTTTCTTCTGAGGTCAAGGCGGAGCTGTGCCGGACGGCCCTCTCCCGCCGCTGCTGCGCCCAGGCGGAGGCCTACGGAGTGCTGCTCTACTGCAACCAGTTCACCGCCTCACAGGTGCGCATCAGCACCGAGTCCACCGCCTTTGCCGCCCGGCTGCCCGCCCTGTTCCACAGGGCCTTTCAGCTCTCCTTTGACCGCACGCCGGAGGAGGGGGCGGCCAAGCAGATTTTCTCCATCACAGAGCCGGACAAGCTGTCCGCCCTCTGGTCGGCGTTCGGCCATGAGCCGGCGGGCACCCTGGCCCATCATATTAACTTTGCCGTGCTGGAGGAGGAGCACTGCCGCCTGGCCTTTTTTCGGGGGGCCTTTCTGGCGGGCGGCTCGGTGACCGACCCGGCCAAGCGCTACCACCTGGAGCTGTCCACCCCCCATCTGAGTGTCAGCCGGGAGCTGCGGGCCCTCCTGCTGGAGTGTGGCTTCACCCCCAAGGAGACCACCCGCAAGGCCAACTCCATCACCTACTTCAAGCAGAGCGAGGCCATTGAGGACTTTCTCACCGCCATCGGCGCGCCCCTGGCGGCCATGGAGATCATGAACGCCAAGGCGGAGAAGGATCTCCGGGGGAGCATCAACCGCCGGGTCAACTGCGACGCGGCCAATCTGGACAAGGCGGTGGACGCCGCCCAGGGGCAGATCGAGGCCATCTACAGGCTGGAGGAGCGCGGCATGCTGGAGGAGCTGCCCGACAAGCTCAAGGAGGCGGTGGATCTGCGGGTGGCCCACCCGGAGCTCACCCTGGCCCAGCTTGCGGAGCTGTGCGAACCGCCCGTCTCCAAATCCGCGTTCAACCACCGCCTGCGCAAGCTGATGGAGATGGCCAGGGCGTAGGGCGGGAAAGAAAAGAAAGGGTAGATTGCCATGGAGAAGCAAGTGGTTCAAAAGCGCTGGAAGCTGATTTTCTGGGGCCTTACGGCGGCGGCTGTTGCGCTGCTGGCGCCGGGCCTGGTGCTGACGCTGGAGCCGGCGCTGTTTCTGGGGCTGGGCGTTCTGGCGGCTGTGGTATTCTGCACGGGTCTGTGTATTGCTGTGATCAAGCTCCGGTGTCCTGCCTGCGGCGGCTCGGTGTACCACCAGGCCATGCGGGCGCAGGAGGGCATCCCCTTTGCCTGCCCAAAGTGTGGCCGGAAGCTGGAGATGAAATGAGATGAAAAAGAGAAGAGACGCCTGAAAAACCAGGCGGGTGCTGCTACTGCCTACGGTACCCGCCTTCGCGCCCCGCTGTCCTCTCTGCGGGGCCATACTGAGGATAGGTATTGACCATTGCCACTACTGCGGAGCCATGCTCACCAAATAGAGAAAGAGGAGGTACTCCTAATGTCCTTTGTCCACCTGCATGTGCACACCGAATATTCCCTGCTGGACGGGGCCTGCCGCATTCCCCTGCTGGTCAAGCGGGTGAAGGAGCTGGGCCAGAGCGCCGTGGCCATCACCGACCACGGCGTCATGTACGGCGTGGTGGACTTCTACAAGGCGTGCAAGGCGGAGGGGATCAAGCCCATCATCGGCTGCGAGGTGTATGTGGCCCCCCGGAAGCGCACCGACAAGGTACACGAGTACGACGCGGCCATGTACCACCTGATTCTGCTGTGCCGCAACGAGGTGGGCTACCGCAACCTGTGCTTCCTGGACTCGGCGGCCTTTACGGAGGGCTTTTATATCAGGCCCCGCATTGACAAGGAGCTCTTGCGCCAGCACGCCGAGGGGCTCATCGCCCTGTCGGCCTGCCAGTCCGGCGAGGTGCCCCGCAAGCTGCTGGCCGGGGACTACGAGGGGGCCAAGGCGGCGGCGCTGGAGATGCGGGCGCTGTTCGGGGAGGACGGCTACTATCTGGAGCTCCAGGATCACAAGCTGCCCAACGATCCGGCCATCAACCAGGGGCTCATCCGCATCCACCAGGAGACGGGCATCCCCCTGGTGGTGACCAACGACGCCCACTATCTCCGCCGGGAGGACGCGGAGATGCAGGACACCCTCATGTGCATCCAGATGGGCAAGACGGTGGACGATCCCAACCGCCTGCGGATGGAGACCAGCGAGCTGTATGTCAAATCCACCGAGGAGATGGCCGCCCTGTTCCCCGACTACCCGGAGGCGGTGGAGAACACGGTCAAAATCGCGGAGCTGTGCAATATGGACTTCCGGTTCGGCGTCCACCACCTGCCCGAGTTCAAGCTGCCCGAGGGCTACACCGACGGGGACGCCTACTTCCAGAAGCTGTGCGAGGAGGGCTTCGCGCGCCGCTACCCCGGCGCCCCGGCGGAGTACCGGGAGCGGCTGGCCTACGAGATGGGGATTATCCGCCAGATGGGGTTTGTGGATTACTTCCTCATCGTCTCCGATTTCATTGGATACGCCAAGAGGCGGGGCATCCCCGTGGGCCCCGGCCGGGGCTCGGCGGCCGGCTCCATGGTGGCCTACTGCATGGACATCACCGACGTGGACCCGATGAAATACTCCCTCTACTTCGAGCGCTTCCTCAACCCCGAGCGGGTCACCATGCCGGATATTGACATCGACTTCTGCATCCGGCGGCGGCAGGAGGTCATTGAGTACGTCCAGAATAAATACGGCGCCGACCACGTGGCCCAGATCGTCACCTTCGGCACCATGGCCGCCCGGGGCGCCATCCGGGACGTGGGCCGGGCGCTGAACATACCCTATGCCGACGTGGACGTGGTGGCAAAGCAGGTGCCCAGCGGCCCGGGCGCCCTCCACATCACGCTGGACGAGGCCCTCAAGCTGTCCAAGCCCCTCCGGGACGCCTATGAAGGGGACGAGCGGATCAGGACCCTCATCGACACCGCCAAGGCCATCGAGGGCATGCCCCGCCACGCCTCCACCCACGCCGCCGGCGTGGTCATCACCCGGAGGCCGGTGGTGGACTATGTGCCCCTGGCCAAGAACGACGAGTCGGTGGTCACCCAGTACGTCATGACCACCCTGGAGGAGCTGGGCCTCTTAAAGATGGACTTCCTGGGCCTGCGCAACCTGACCATCCTGGACGACACGGTGCGCCTGGTGCAGAAGAGCCGCCCCGGCTTCTCCCTGGCAGACATCCCGGACAACGACCCGGCGGTGTTCCAGATGCTCTCCGAGGGCAGGACCTCCGGCGTGTTCCAGATGGAGTCGGCGGGCATGACCGGCGTCTGCGTGGGCCTCAAGCCCCAGAACATCGAGGACATCACCGCCATCATCGCCCTCTACCGCCCCGGCCCCATGGACTCCATTCCCCGCTTCATCGCCTGCAAACACAACCCGGACAAGGTGAAGTACAAGCACCCCATGCTGGAGCCCATCCTCTCGGTCACCTACGGCTGCATCGTCTACCAGGAGCAGGTCATCGAGATTTTCCGCAGGCTGGCGGGCTACACGCTGGGGCAGGCCGACATGGTGCGCCGGGCCATGAGCAAGAAGAAGGTCAAGGACATCGAGCGGGAGCGGCAGGCCTTCGTCTACGGCGACGCCGGGCGGGCCATTGCCGGCTGCATCGCCAACGGTGTCCCGGAGGACGTGGCAAAGGACATCTATGATGAAATCTATGCCTTTGCCAATTACGCCTTCAACAAGGCCCACGCGGTGGCCTACGCCATTGTGTGCTACCAGACGGCCTGGTTCAAGTGCCACTACACCAAGGAGTATATGGCCGCCCTGCTCACCTCCGTGCTGGACTCCAGCGAGAAGGTGGCTGAGTATATCGCCGAGTGCAGGGACTGCGGCATCCATCTGCTGCCCCCCGACATCAATGAGTCGGAGGCCGACTTCACCGTGTCCGGCGAGCACATCCGCTTCGGCCTGGTGGCCGTCAAGGGAGTGGGCCGGGGCTTTATCAACGCTGTGCTGGCTGAGCGGGGCAGGGGAGGGCCCTTTGTCTCCTTCCCTGATTTCTGCCAGCGGATGTTCGACGCGGAGCTGAACAAGCGTGTGCTGGAGAATCTGATCCGCTGCGGCGCCTTTGACAGTATGGGTATCTACCGCTCCCGGTTACTGGAGGCCTATGAGCAGCTTGTGGACTCCATCGCCCAGAACAAGCGCAAGAACCTGGCGGGCCAGTTCGATCTGTTCGGCGGCGGTGGGGATCAGATGCAGAGCGCCCCGGAGCTCCAGGTCAAAAATATCCCTGAGTTTACCCGGCACGAGCTCATGACCATGGAAAAGGAGACGACTGGACTCTACCTCACCGGCCACCCCATGGACGAATACCGGGACGTGGTCAAGCAGTGCAAGGCGGCCTCTATGGGGGCGATCCTGTCGGACTTCGCCCAGGAGGGGGGACCGGCCATTTACCACGACGAGCAGCGGGTCACCCTGGCGGGGGTCATCACCGCCTCCCGCACCAAGACCACCCGCAACAACAGCCTGATGGCCTATGTGACGCTGGAGGACGACACCGCCTCCATGGAGATGCTTGTGTTCGCACGGGTGCTGGGGGAGGCAGGCCCCTACCTGAAGGAGGGGGTGGCCGTCCTGGCTGAGGGACGCATCTCCGTTCGGGATGAAAAGGCGCCCCAGCTCATGTGCGACCGGGTACGCCCCTTGGATCAGGTGAAGGGAAACCTGCCTCCGGTGGAGGGGGAGGAGAGGGCCAAGAAGCTCTATATCCGCATACCCAGCCTGGACGACCCCCGCTGGGAGAGGATCAAGCTGGTGCTCACCATGTTTCCCGGCACGGAACAGATGGTGGTCAAGTGTGAGGATACCGGAAAGCGGCTGGGCACGGTCTGCCTGGTCCATCCCGCGCTGATCCAGGAGCTGAACGAGCTGCTGGGCGCGGAGAATGTGGTCGTGCGGTGAGGGGAGCCGATGAGATGAATATTAAAAAACTGGCCTCCCTGCTCTTTCAGCGGTCGGTGATTGTGGCCCTGCTGATCTTCCTCCAGGCTGCGATGCTGCTGCTCTATATGCTCTGGTTTTCCAGCGACTTCATTTATGTGTACTGGGGGTGTGTGGTGCTCTCCATTCTGGCGGTGCTGATTATCGTCAGCCGCCAGACCGACCCGGGGTATAAAATCGCCTGGATCATCCCCATTCTGCTGTTCCCGGCCTTTGGATGGCTGGTGTATCTGCTCTGCGGCGGCAACAAGCTCTCCGCCCGCAAGCGCCGGAAGATGCAGGGTATGGACCGCACCATGCTGGAGCAGTTGGAGCGGGACTACAAGGCGGAGGAGCTGAGGCCCTTTGGGGCCGACGCGGTGAACCAGGCCCGCTACCTGGAGCACTACGCCCGCTGCCCGGTCTATACCAACACCTATACCCACTATTTTCCCCTGGGGGATGATGTGTTTCCCGCCATGCTGGAGGAGCTGCGGAAGGCGGAAAAGTATATCTTCCTGGAATACTTCATTATTAGCCCCGGCATATTCTGGGATTCTATGGTGGAGATTTTGAAGGAGAAGCATGCCGCCGGGGTGGATGTGCGGGTGATCTACGACGATGTGGGCTCCCTGAACACCCTGCCTATGAACTACGCCAGAAAATTTGAGGCGGAAACCGGCATCCCCTGCTGCTGCTTCAACCGCTTCAAGCCGGTGATTTCCATCCGCATGAACAACCGGGACCACCGGAAGTTCTGTATTATCGACGGCCACACCGCCT
>PVMO01015040.1_pt1 | contig 13793 bp, 9 predicted proteins | sample 1853421 | NCBI WGS metagenome assembly PVMO01 (sample SAMN08533511, study PRJNA380276) | Human gut metagenome, whole genome shotgun sequencing project.
GGCTTTCATTGAAAAATGCATTTAACATGGAGCATAATAACATTTCAATGAAAGCCGTATGGACAATGTGGCTTATGCCCATATTGGAAAATTTGCGGAAAATAAATACTGGGACAAGGCATCAGGACTTCTTGACCAGATGGCATGTGCAGTAGGCGGCCTGATCACCATTGATTTTGTAGAGCCTATGACTCCGGTAGTACAGAAGATCGATTTTGATTTCAAGGCACAGAACCACAGTCTGATCATTGTCCAGACCGGAAAAGGCCATGCTGATCTGAGTGCTGAGTATTCTTCCATTCCGGAAGAGATGAAGAAGGTGGCAAAGTATTTTGGAAAAGATGTTTTAGCCCAGATCTCAGAAGAGAAGGTGATCCAGCATCTTCCTGAGATCCGGAAGTTTGCAGGAGACCGTGCAGTACTGCGTGCCCTTCATTTCTTTGAGGAAAACAAGAGAGTGGAAGCAGAGGTAGCAGCATTAAAAGAGGGCCGTTTTAATGATTTCCTGGAAAATATCACAGCATCCGGAAATTCTTCCTGGAAATGGCTGCAGAACTGCTTTACTACTAGCAATAACGCAGAACAGGGAATTACCGTTGCCCTTGCTTTAACAGAGCTGTTTATAGCCCAGAAGCAGAGAGGTGCCTGCCGTGTACACGGAGGCGGTTTCGCAGGTGTTATCATGGCAATGCTTCCAAATGACCTGGTAGAAGAATATACAAAATATATGGAGAAATGCCTGGGAGAAGGCTGCGCTTATAATATGAGCATCCGGCCTTATGGCGCGATCTGCGTAAGTGATTATTTATAATGTGATACCAGAGTCAAAAACAAAGAGACATTTATACGAAATGGGCCGTCTGCGAAAACAGACGGCCTTGTTTGTTATCATGCGATCATATTCTTATTACTTTCATTTCTTGTGATAGCTGTCCAGTAATTTCTGTTTCGTCTGCCACAATTCATTAGAAAGATCTACATGAACGGTGTGAGGATTTACCAGACGTTTGGACTCATCCCATAAGGTATCCAGTTCTTCCTTACAGTATTTCTGGATATCCATTACCTTTGGTGATTCATAAACGCATTCGCCGTTTAAGAAGACTGGTACTAACAGTTCGCGCATGGTGTAGCTGCCAGGTGCTAATAAGGTTTTCTTCCATGTTTCCTGTGGGTCGAAAAGGAGAAGAGAATTGTTAGTATCGAACTTCTCGCCTACCAGGCAGATCAGATCTGCGATGATCTTTCCATTTTCTTTGTCATAAATACGGTAAATGGTCTTGTTTCCAGGGTTGGTGATCTTTTCAGCATTCTCAGATAACTTGATCTTTGGAATGAATTCACCGGTGGTCTTGTCCTTTACAGCAGCTAACTTGTAAACACCGCCAAAGGATGGGCAGTCCTTCGCTGTGATCAGATTGGTACCAACGCCCCAGGAATTGATGGTAGCGCCCTGTACCTTTAAGCTGTCGATCAGGTACTCATCCAGGTCATTGGAAGCGGAGATAACTGCATCCGGGAAGCCTGCTGCGTCCAGCATCTTCTTTGCTTTCTTTGACAGATATGCCAGGTCACCGCTGTCTAAGCGGATACCGTAGAAGGTCAGCGGAATGCCAGCTTCTCTCATTTCCTTAAATACCTTGATGGCATTTGGAATACCGGATTTTAAGGTATCATAAGTATCTACTAACAGGATACATGCAGATGGGTACAGCTTTGCATAGGTACGGAAAGCGGTCAGCTCATCCGGGAAACTCATGATCCAGCTGTGTGCATGGGTTCCTTTTACCGGAACATCAAACATCTTTCCGCAGAGTACATTGGAAGTACCGATACAGCCTGCGATCATGGCAGCTCTTGCGCCGTAAGTACCGGCATCAGCTCCCTGGGCACGGCGGAGACCGAATTCCATAACGCCATCGCCCTTTGCAGCGTGGACAATACGCTCTGTTTTAGTTGCGATCAGACTTTGGTGGTTGATAATGGTAAGAAGTGCTGTTTCAACCAGCTGTGCCTGCATGATCGGTGCGATTACTTTAATTAAAGACTCTCTTGGGAATACAACGGTACCTTCCGGGATAGCGTAGATATCGCCTGTAAAACGGAAAGTACTAAGATACTCTAAGAAGTCTTCTGCAAATATATTTAAACTTCTTAAATATTCAATATCACTTTCGTCAAAATGGAGTCCTTTGATATATTCAATGGCCTGTTCCAGACCGGCACAAATGGCAAAACCATTTCCATGGGGATTGGTACGGTAGAACATATCGAAGATGACAGTTTCATTTGCGTCTTTTTCCTTAAAATAGCCCTGCATCATCGTCAGTTCATACAGGTCAGTGAGTAGTGTGAGATTTCTGTGATCCATAAGTTGGCTCCCTCCTGGTACACAGTCTTTGGTTTGAAATAAATGGCTGTGTGCGGTTGTTTGTAAAGTTTCCGTAACAATATAGCATATTTATGTAAAAAAAGGAACATATCGTTACAAATTTAACAATATTATATACACATGACAAGACAAGTGTTCTGACAGAGCGAAATAAAATGCCTATTTCCTCCGTCCAAGCTGCCAGAAAGCCACAGCACTGGCTGCTGCCACATTCAGGGAGTCTACTCCGTGGAACATAGGAATGAGAACGGTGTAGTCGCAGGCTGCAATAGTAGCATCTTTCAGGCCTTCGCCTTCTGTGCCAAGGACAATAGCCAGCTTTTCATGGGAAGTTAAAACAGGATCGTCAATGGATACAGAGTCGGTTTTTAATGCCATAGCAGCAGTTTTAAAGCCCAAAGCTTTTAAGGTATCCATGGAAGCATCCGGCCAAGAATTTTTGGGAAGAATGGTCCATGGGATCTGGAATACAGTTCCCATGCTCACACGGGAGGCGCGGCGGTATAATGGATCAGCGCAGCCATGGGTGAGAAGTACAGCGTCCATGCCAAGGGCAGCAGCAGAACGGATAATGGCTCCTACATTAGTTGGGTTTACTACATCTTCTAAAATAGCAATGCGGTTTGCATGTTTACATATATCTTCTACAGAAGGAAGGACATTGCGCTTCATGGCGCAGAGCATGCCACGGGTCAGTGCAAAGCCGGTGAGTTTTGTAAGTACATTGTATTCAGCGGTAAATACAGGCACATCAGGGTATTTTTCAAGAAGCTGTCTGGTTTCGCCTCCGTCAGCTGAGACCAGCCGTTTCTCTGCCAGAAAAGAAATGGGAACATATCCTGCATTTAATGCCCGTTCAATCACCTTGGGGCTTTCAGCAATAAAAATGCCGGGATTCGGTTCAAAATAGTGGAGAAGCTGGGCCTCGTTGCAGCGGGCGTAGATGTCAAGCTCCGGGGCGTTAAAGTCTGTTATTTCAATTTCATTTAATTTCATAAAAATAAGTCCTTTAATGGGTGATATGTAGTTTAGTGATATATCATTTCCGCGATCGCGGGAAAATATATCTGTTTTCTAGTATAGAGGAAATGTATATTCTTGGCAACCGGACATAGTTACATGGTTTCAGGAAAAATGGTTATTCTAAATCTATCAAAGAATTATCAAAAATTTATTAGTGCAAAGGAGACCAGATCCATGGAAAATAAAATGTTCTGTTACCAGTGTCAGGAAACAGCCAACTGCACTGGCTGTACTTTAACCGGCGTCTGTGGCAAAAATCCCCAGGTTGCGGCAGCTCAGGATCTTTTGGTGTATGTGACAAAGGGGTATTGTGAGGTAACAACCAGACTGCGTAAGGAAGGCACGAATATCAGTGATGCTGAAAACCGCATGGTGGTAATGAACCTGTTTATGACCATTACAAATGCTAATTTTGATAAAGAGGCCATTGAGAACCGGATCCATGACACTCTTCATGTGAAAAAAGAATTATTAAAGAAGGTAAAAGATACCTCCGGGCTTTCTGAGGCTGCTTTGTGGGACGGAAGCGGGGACTGGGAGGTGATCGCCGGAAAAGTGGGAGTTCTTTCCAATCCAGATGAGGATATCCGAAGCCTTCAGCAGTTGATCACCTATGGCATCAAGGGACTTTGCGCTTATACCAAACATGCCAATGCCCTGATGCATACAGATCCAAAGCTGGATGCGTTTATACAGGAAACTCTGGCAAAGACATTGGATAACAGCTTGTCGGCAGAGGAATTAGTGGCGTTGACCTTAAAAACAGGAGAATACGGTGTAAAGGGAATGGCCATGTTAGATGCTGCCAATACCGGGGCTTATGGAGATCCAGAGATCACAGCAGTGAATATCGGTGTAAGAAAAAATCCGGGCATTCTGGTTTCTGGTCATGACCTGCGGGACCTGGAAATGCTTTTGGAGCAGACAAAAGGAACAGGCGTGGATGTGTATACCCATTCAGAAATGCTTCCTGCCTGCAGTTATCCGGCCTTTAAGAAATATCCCCATTTTGTGGGGAATTATGGCAATGCCTGGTGGCAGCAGAAAGAAGAATTTGAGTCATTTAACGGGCCGATCCTTATGACCACTAACTGTATCGTGCCGCCAAAAGCCAGTTATAAAGACCGTCTTTACACCACCGGTGCAGCAGGATATCCGGGCTGTACCTATATTCCAGGGGGCTTAGGAGAAAAGAAGGATTTTTCCCAGATCATAGAACAGGCAAAGAAATGTCCGCCGCCTAAAGAACTGGAATTTGGTACGATCCCAGGTGGCTTTGCCCATGCCCAGGTGATCGCGCTGGCAGATAAAGTAGTGGCAGCGGTAAAGTCCGGGAAAATAAAGAAATTCGTAGTCATGGCGGGCTGTGACGGACGCATGAAGAGCCGTGAATATTATACAGAATTTGCCAAAGCGCTGCCAAAAGATACCGTGATCCTCACAGCAGGCTGCGCCAAGTACCGCTACAATAAATTAAAACTGGGAGACATTGACGGCATCCCAAGGATCCTGGATGCAGGCCAGTGTAACGACTCCTATTCCCTGGCAGTGATCGCCATGAAGCTGAAAGAGGTATTTGGACTGGATGATATCAACGACCTTCCTATTATTTATAACATTGCCTGGTATGAGCAGAAAGCCGTGATCGTTTTCCTGGCCCTTCTGTCTTTAGGTATCAAAAACATCCACTTAGGTCCAACGCTGCCTGCGTTCCTGTCCCCGGCGGTGTTGAAAGTGCTGGTGGAGAAGTTTCATATTGCGGGAATCACGACGGTGGAAGAGGATATGAAGTTGTTTTTTGGATAGATACTGTGTATTTTTAAAGTTTTCTCCTCAGTTTAGCCGTTGACATTTCCATCCCCAGTCATTATAATGTAACTGTTATAATGAAAGTTATAAAAGAAAAGCCAAGAAGGAGACAGTATCCTTTTCCAAACATTACAGAGAGCCGGTGCAGGTGGAAATCCGGTATCAGTAGGAGAAAGGAGAAGATCACTCCGGAGCTGCCAGCTGAAGTTTTAAGTAGGCCGGGCCGCATTTCCTGCGTTAAGGGAACTCATATGATGGTATGCAGTAACAGGTGGTTGAACGAATCTAAGCTTTCGTCCTTTTACGGGGATGGAAGCTTTTTCTTTTTTATGGTGATGCACCGTCAGGTGACAGATCCATGTATTGAAAATTCAGGGCGCTGACCTTGAAAAGTACCTGTGAGACATTCTTCAAATTTAGAAATGGAGGAAAAGCAAGGATGTATGACAAAGTCCCCACAGACCTTAAGTTTGTGGAAAGAGAAAAAGAAGTCGAAAAGTTCTGGGAAGATGAACACATTTTTGAGAAGAGTATTAAGATGCGTGAAGGCTGCCAGCCATATGTATTCTATGATGGACCGCCAACCGCAAACGGTAAGCCGCATATCGGCCATGTTGAGACCCGTGTAATCAAGGATATGATCCCGAGATTTCGCGCTATGAAGGGCTATATGGTTCCAAGAAAGGCCGGCTGGGATACTCACGGACTTCCTGTAGAACTGGAAGTAGAAAAGAAGTTAGGCCTTGACGGAAAGGACCAGATCGAAAAATACGGTCTGGAGCCATTTATCAAGCAGTGTAAGGAAAGTGTCTGGAAATACAAGGGCATGTGGGAAGATTTCTCCGGCACTGTTGGTTTCTGGGCTGATATGGACAATCCATATGTTACCTACCACAATTCCTTTATTGAGTCTGAATGGTGGGCATTAAAGCAGATCTGGGATAAAGGCCTGTTATACAAGGGCTTTAAGGTAGTTCCTTATTGCCCACGCTGCGGTACCCCGCTTTCCTCCCACGAGGTAGCGCAGGGATACAAGGACGTAAAAGAGCGTTCTGCAGTGGTACGTTTTAAAGTAAAAGGGGAAGATGCTTATATCCTGGCATGGACCACAACCCCATGGACCCTTCCAAGCAACCTGGCACTTTGCGTAAACCCAAATGAAGAATACGTAAAAGTGAAGGCAGCAGACGGCTATACCTATTACATTGCACATGCATTAATGGAAAAGGTATTAGGAGAAGGCTGTGAGGTTCTGGAAACTTATGTAGGTAAGGATCTGGAATTCAAGGAATATGAGCCATTATACGACTGCTCCGTTCCATACTGCGAGAAGCAGCACAAAAAAGCGTTCTATGTTGTATGTGATACCTATGTAACCTTAACAGATGGTACCGGAATCGTACACATTGCTCCTGCATTTGGTGAAGACGATGCTAATGTAGGCCGCAAGTACAACCTGCCTTTCGTCCAGTTAGTTGATGCAAAGGGTGATATGTCAGCAGATACTCCATTTGCAGGCAAGTTTGTAAAAGATGCTGATCCATTAGTATTAAAAGACTTAAAAGAAAAAGGCCTGTTATTTGATGCTCCTGCATTTGAGCACAGCTATCCACACTGCTGGAGATGCGGTACTCCACTGATCTACTATGCAAGAGAATCCTGGTTCATTAAGATGACTGCTGTTAAGGATGACCTGATCCGCAATAACAACACCATTAACTGGGTACCTGAGTCTATTGGTAAAGGCCGTTTCGGTGACTGGCTGGAGAACATTCAGGACTGGGGCATTTCCAGAAACAGATATTGGGGAACTCCATTAAATATCTGGGAGTGCGAGTGCGGACATCAGCATTCCATCGGAAGCATTGAAGAATTAAAGAGCATGTCTGACAACTGCCCGGATGATATTGAACTTCACCGTCCATACATTGACGCTGTTACCATCCGCTGCCCGAAGTGCGGCAAGCAGATGAAGCGTGTACCGGAAGTTATCGACTGCTGGTTCGACTCTGGTGCAATGCCATTTGCACAGCATCATTATCCATTTGAGAATAAGGAACTGTTTGAGTCCCAGTTCCCGGCTCAGTTCATTTCCGAGGCTGTAGACCAGACTCGTGGATGGTTTTACTCCCTGTTAGCTGAGTCTACCTTACTGTTCAACAAGGCTCCTTACGAAAATGTAGTTGTAATGGGTCTGGTTCTGGATGAGAACGGACAGAAGATGAGTAAGTCCAAGGGAAATGCAGTTGACCCATTTGACACCTTACAGAAGCATGGCGCAGATGCCATCAGATGGTTCTTCTATACCTGCTCCGCTCCATGGATCCCGAAGAGATACCAGGATAAGGCAGTGACCGAAGGACAGAGAAAGTTCATGGGTACCTTATGGAATACCTACGCATTCTGGGTATTGTATGCAAATATCGACAACTTTGACGCTACCAAATACAGCTTAGAATATGATAAGCTGCCGGTAATGGATAAGTGGCTGCTGTCCAAGATGAACTCCATGGTCAAGGCAGTAGATGACAACCTGATGAACTACCGTATCCCTGAGGCTGCAAAGGCTCTCCAGGAATTCGTAGATGATATGAGTAACTGGTACGTGCGCAGAAGCCGTGAGCGTTTCTGGGCAAAGGGCATGGAGCAGGATAAGATCAATGCCTATATGACCCTGTACACCGCTCTTGTAACTGTTGCAAAGGCAGCTGCTCCTATGATCCCGTTCATGACAGAGCAGATCTACCAGAACCTGGTAAGAAAGATCGACAAGACCGCTCCGGAAAGCGTTCATCTGTGCGACTTCCCTGTAGTAAAGGAAGAGTGGATTGATGAGAAGTTAGAAGCAGATATGGAAGAAGTTCTGGATACTGTTGTTATGGGCCGTGCAGCCAGAAATACAGCAAATATCAAGAACCGTCAGCCAATCGCCCAGATGTATGTAAAGGCAGACCATGCATTATCTGATTTCTATGTAGAGATCATTGAAGAAGAGTTAAATGTAAAGAAAGTAACCTTTACAGATGACGTAAGAGCATTCACTTCCTATACATTTAAGCCACAGTTAAAGACCGTAGGACCAAAATACGGCAAGCTGTTAGGAAAGATCCGTGAAGCACTGACCAACTTAGACGGAAGTGCTGCTATGGATACTTTAAATGAGACCGGCGCATTAACCTTTGACTTTGACGGACAGGAAGTTGTTCTTACAAAGGATGACCTGTTGATCGATGTAGCAAAGAAAGATGGTTATGTAACAGAAGAAGACAACTATGTAACTGTTGTCCTGGATACCAACCTGACTCCTGAACTGATCGAAGAAGGTTTTGTCCGCGAAGTGATCAGCAAGATCCAGAACATGCGGAAGGAAGCTGGCGTTGAGGTTATGGACCACATCGGCGTATACCAGAGCGGCAACGACAAGATCGCTGAGCTGATCAAGAACAACGCAGATGAGATCAAGAGCGAGGTTATGGCTGATTACATCCACTTAGGTGAGATGAAGGGCTTCACCAAAGAGTGGAACATCAACGGCGAGACTGTTATGTTAGGTGTGGAAAAGCTGTAAAGTAGCCATATAATAATGGTAAAATATGGTTTAATATCCGTATTTAAGTTGAAATAGACTGGAAAAAATGGTAATATGAGGGACAGGGCAGAAATGTTACCTGTCCCTTGTTTGTATCATTTATTTGTCAAACAGATCAGCAGCGCGTGCAGGCGTGTGCGGGTCAAAATATGGGTATGCTTTCTGTAAAGGGGGCATATGGGAAAATGAGGAGGAAGGCTATGAAAAATACAGGCTTTGACAAGGCTTTGTTCAAAAGTGCAGTAACCTTTAATGTAAAAAACATGTTCCGTCGTACCATCGACGAAGCAACCCCTCAGCAGATCTTCCAGGCTGTGGCTTATACAGTAAAGGACGATATCATTGACCAGTGGATAACAACCCACAAGGAATATGAGAAAAAAGATGTAAAGACCCTTTATTATCTGTCTATGGAGTTTTTAATGGGTCGTGCCCTTGGAAACAATATGATCAATCTTCGTGAATATAAGGAGATCGCAGAAGCATTAGACGAAATGGGCTTTGACTTAAATGCTATCGAAGACCAGGAACCGGATGCAGCATTAGGAAATGGTGGTTTAGGACGTTTAGCAGCATGCTTCCTTGACTCTTTAGCAACCCTGGGCTATCCGGCATATGGCTGCGGTATCCGTTACCGTTATGGTATGTTCAAACAGAAGATCGAAGATGGTTATCAGGTAGAAGTTCCGGATAACTGGCTGGAAAATGGCAATCCATTTGAGATCCGCCGTCCGGAGTATGCTGTAGAAGTAAAATTCGGCGGCTATGTACGTATTGAAGACCGCAATGGTATGAGCCATTTCGTACAGGAAGGTTATCAGTCTGTAAAGGCTGTTCCATATGACCTGCCAGTTGTAGGCTATGGCAACCACATTGTAAATACACTTCGTATCTGGGATGCTGAACCTGTTAATACCTTTAACCTGGACTCCTTTGACCGTGGTGATTATCAGAAGGCTGTTGAGCAGGAAAACCTGGCTAAGAACATCGTTGAGGTCCTTTATCCAAATGATAACCATTATGCAGGTAAGGAACTGCGTTTAAAACAGCAGTATTTCTTCATCTCTGCCAGCGTTCAGAGAGCAGTACAGAAATTTAAAGAAAAACATGACGACATCCATCAGTTCCCTGAGAAGGTTGTATTCCAGTTAAATGATACCCATCCAACTGTAGCAATTCCTGAGTTAATGCGTATCCTCTTAGACGATGAAGGCCTTACCTGGGAAGAAGCATGGGATATTACTACAAGAACCTGTGCATACACCAACCACACGATCATGTCTGAGGCATTAGAGAAGTGGCCGGTAGACTTATTCTCCCGTCTGCTTCCACGTATCTATCAGATCGTAGAAGAGATCAACCGCCGTTTTGTAAATGAGATCCAGCAGAGATATCCTGGTGATCAGGACAAGATCGCAAAGATGGCAGTTGTATACAATGGTCAGGTAAGAATGGCTTATATGGCTATTGTAGCAGGCTTCTCTGTAAATGGTGTTGCAAGACTGCATACTGAGATCTTAAAGCATGAGGAGTTAAAAGACTTCTATGAGATGATGCCTGAGAAGTTCAACAACAAGACCAATGGTATCACCCAGAGACGTTTCCTGCTTCACGGCAACCCATTATTAGCTGACTGGGTAACTGACAAGATTGGCGATGAGTGGATCACAAACCTGCCTCATATTAAAGAACTGGCAGCATTTATGGATGATAAGGAATGCCAGAAGGAATTCCTGGATATTAAATATAAGAATAAAGTACGTCTGGCTAAGTACATTAAGGAGCACAACGGCATTGACGTTGATCCAAACTCTATTTTTGATGTACAGGTTAAGAGACTTCATGAGTACAAGCGTCAGCTGATGAACATTCTCCATGTTATGTACCTTTACAATCAGTTAAAGGATAACCCAAACATGGATATGGTTCCAAGAACCTTTATTTTCGGCGCTAAGGCAGCAGCAGGCTACCGCCGTGCAAAACTGACTATTAAGCTGATCAATGCAGTAGCAGATGTGATCAACAATGATAAGTCCATTAATGGAAAGATCAAGGTTGTATTTATTGAAGACTACCGCGTATCCAACGCAGAGATCATCTTTGCAGCAGCAGATGTCAGCGAGCAGATCTCCACAGCCAGCAAGGAGGCTTCCGGTACCGGTAACATGAAGTTCATGTTAAACGGTGCTCTTACATTAGGAACTATGGATGGTGCAAATGTTGAGATCGTAGAAGAAGTTGGACAGGAAAATGCCTTTATCTTTGGCCTTTCTGCAGACGAAGTTATCAATTATGAGAATAACGGCGGCTATAATCCAATGGATATCTTCAACAACGATCCTCAGATCCGCAGAGTACTGATGCAGCTGACCAATGGATATTATTCACCAAAGGATCCGCAGATGTTTAAGGAAATCTATGATTCTCTGTTAAATAACTGTGGCGGCAGCCGTCCGGATACTTACTTTATCCTGAAAGACTTCCGTTCCTATGCAGAGGCTCATGAGAAGATCGACAAGGCTTACAGAGACAGACAGTGGTGGGCAAAAGCAGCTCTTATCAATGTTTCCCACAGCGGTAAGTTTACTTCTGACCGTACCATTGAAGAGTATGTAAGAGATATCTGGCATCTGAAAAAGGTGACATTAGAGCAGTAAGACCCGTTCGTGCAGCGCATGAATGGTAATAAAAACTGTGATTTATGGGGGATGCTGCAGAAGCCTGCGTTTTTGCGGCATCCCTTTATTGAAAAATGATTTCTTCAAATGTGTTCTGGAAATATGTTCCTGAAACGTATCCCCAGAATACATTTGAAGATATGTTTTATGAAAGAAAGGATCTACATTATGAAGATAAAAGATATACTGGCAGAGGGCAGACCAACCCTTTCATTTGAAGTATTCCCTCCAAAGACAGCAGATGCTTATGAGTCCGTAGAAAAGGCAGCTTCCAAGATCGCCCAATTAAAGCCGGATTTTATGAGCGTTACTTACGGTGCAGGCGGCGGAACCAGTGATTATACAGTAAAGATCGCTTCTACTATTAAAGAAGAGTATGGCGTGACACCACTGGCTCATCTTACCTGTGTTTCTTCTACCAGAGAGAAAGTACATCATGTATTAGAAGAATTAAAGGCACATAAGATCGAAAATGTCCTGGCACTGAGGGGTGATATCCCACAGGACGGAAAAACACCGGAAGTTTATCACTATGCTTCTGAGCTGATCCGTGAGATTAAAGAAGCAGGGGATTTCTGTATTGGTGCAGCCTGCTATCCGGAAGGACATCCGGAATCTTCTAATAAGTCTGTGGATATGGACTATTTAAAGCAGAAGGTGGACGCTGGCTGTGATTTTGTCACTACCCAGATGTTCTTTGACAACAGCCTTCTTTACAGCTATTTATACCGCATCCGTGAGAAAGGCATTACCATTCCTGTGATCGCAGGTATCATGCCTGTTACCAGCGGAAGCCAGTTAAAGCGTATTGCACAGATGTCCGGAAGCTATATGCCGGCACGTTTCTTATCTTTAGTCGATAAATACGGAGATAATCCGGCAGCTATGAAGCAGGCTGGTATCGCTTATGCTACAGATCAGATCATCGACCTTCTGGCAAATGGTATTAAGGGAATTCATGTGTACACCATGAATAAGCCGGATGTAGCTGCACAGATCCAGAGCAATATTTCAGAGCTGCTGAAATAACGTAATGAGTCCAAAAGAAAAACAAGCCATTAACGAAGGTTCCGCCTGCGAATGCAGGCAGTAGAGCACGATAGTGCGGGAACCTGAGTGAACGGCTTGGGACAGGAGGACATACAGGAAAATGGAACTGGCAGATATTAACAGAAGAGAGGTTTTACGCTATCTGGGGTATAAAAACCAGGAGGCAGACGAAAATGTAAGTAGGATCGTGGAAGACTGCCTGGAGCTTTTGTGGAAAAATGTTTCACCTAAGTACCGGGTGCGGGAATTTCCTCTTACTCTGGGAGCAGACAATCGGATCGATGGGGAAGTTTTCCAGACAAAAAGCAGAAATCTTTCTGTTAATTTAAAAGACTGTGAAAAAATACTGGTTTTTGCCGCAACGTTGGGTGTGGGAGCGGATTACCTGATCCAGAAGTACAACCGCCTGGAAATGAGCCGGGCAGTGATCTTGCAGGCTGCTTCTGCGGCTATGATCGAGGAATACTGCGATCAGGTGTGTGAAGGCCTGAAAAAAGAGTACGAAGAAAAAGGCCTGTATCTGCGGCCAAGGTTCAGTCCCGGATACGGGGATTTTTCTTTAAGCTGCCAGAGCGCTGTTTTAGATGCACTGGATGCAGGAAAGCACCTGGGGATCAAACTGACAGACAGTTTTCTGATGATGCCTTCCAAATCCGTAACAGCAGTGATCGGAGTGAGCCAAAAGCCCCACCGCTGTGACGTAAAGGGCTGTGAGGCCTGCGGAAAAACAGACTGCCTGTACAGGCGGTAGCGGACAGAGTCATTATGAACTGTTACGCTTAAATAGATCAGATAAAATAGATCAAAAGAGGTTTAATATGAGCATTTTAGATGAAATGAAAGTGCGCCGCCTGTATTGTGACGGCGGTATGGGAAGTCTGCTGCAGGCTGCGGGACTTGCTGCCGGTGAACTGCCAGAGCGCTGGAATATTTCCCATCCGGAAGTTATTACAGATGTGCACAGAAAATACCTGGCAGCAGGTGCGGATATTATGACTACCAATACCTTTGGCGCCAACCGGTTAAAATATGACAAGGACGGGGAGCTAAAGGCCATTGTAGAGGCAGCTATTGCCAATGCAAGAAAAGCGGTAGAGGAAGCTGGCAGAGGCTATGTAGCCCTGGATCTGGGGCCTACAGGAAAGCTTTTAAAGCCACTGGGCGATCTGCCATTTGAGACTGCTGTATCTTTATACAAAGAGGTAGTTTCCATTGGCGCGGCAGCAGGCGCTGATCTGGTGCTCATTGAGAC
>PVMO01017921.1_pt1 | contig 13335 bp, 18 predicted proteins | sample 1853421 | NCBI WGS metagenome assembly PVMO01 (sample SAMN08533511, study PRJNA380276) | Human gut metagenome, whole genome shotgun sequencing project.
GCGTTCACTCGCTTTCTTGTCGATTTAATGTTCCGACACCCAGCATGCTACCTTCAGCATAGCAGATGTAGCGAATGATTGCCATAGACAAAAATGCAGGATTGTTTTGAATTTTTACTTTAATTCCACCACAGTTACGCCGTTTTCGCCCTCGCCATAGCGGCCGGGGCGGAAACTCTTGACCGCCTTGTGGGTGCGCAGGTGCTTTTGGATGGCCGTGCGCAGTGCGCCGGTGCCGTTGCCGTGGATGATGTAGAGCGTCGTCTGCCCGCGCAGCATACCGCTGTCCAGGAACTTGTCCACCTCGTTCAGGGCCTCGTCCACCGTGTAGCCAAGCAGGTTGATTTCCATACTGGCCTTGCGGGATTTATCCAGCTGCACGCGGGTGGAGCGGTGGGGTTCGTCGGGCTTGCGCTTCTCCATCTTGTCCGGTGCACGCAGGTTGGAGAGCGGCACCTTCGTTTTCATGATGCCTGCGCGGACCTCGACCATATTGTTGCGGTCGGGGCGGGCCGTGACGGTGGCCGTCTGGCCAAGATCCGCAATGACGACCTCCTGGCCGATCTGCACTTCTTTGAGTGGGACGAACTCTTTGACCGGCTTCGGCTTGGCGTCGGTCTTTTTGAGCAATGTCTCGGTGTCCTTGCGGGCAATTTCCCGGGCACGCACGGCACGCTGGGCGGCGCTGGTCTTTTCATCCTTCTGGATGCGGCGCAATTCATCGGTCAGGCTGTACGCCTCGTTCTGCACCTGCTGCATCAAGTCATGGGCCTGCCGGCGGGCGTTTTCGAGTTCTTCCTCACCTTTTTTAATTAAGGCGTCGCGCTTCTTCTCGGCGCTTTCGAGGGCGTGCTCGGCGTCGTACTTGGCCTGTTCGGCCTCGGCCTGGGCCTCTTTCAGCTGGACTTTCAGATCGTCCAGCTGGGAAAGCACGCTGTCCAGCCGCTTGTCATCGTTGGACATATGATTGCGCGCGGCATCAATGATTTCTTCCGGGATGCCAAGCTTAGAGCTGATGAGAAACGCGTTGGATTTGCCCGGCACACCGACGCTGAGTTTATAGGTAGGCATCAGCGTCTCCACGTTAAATTCGCAGCTGGCATTGACGACGCCGGGAGTTTCCAGCGCGTAGACTTTCAGTTCTGCGTAGTGGGTCGTCGCCATCAGCAAGCTGCCCTGGCGGCGCAGCCGTTCCAGAATGCTGACAGCCAGCGCTGCGCCCTCGGCGGGGTCTGTGCCCGCACCCAGCTCGTCCAGCAGGGTCAGGGTAGCGTGGCCTGCCAGATCCAGAATGCCGCTGATGCGCTTCATGTGGCCGGAGAAGGTGGACAGGCTCTGCTCGATGCTCTGTTCGTCGCCGATATCCACGAGGTATTCCTCAAAGTGGCAGACGATGCTGCTCTCATGGGCGGGAATCAGAAAACCGTACTGGGCCATGGCGTTGAGCAGGCCTGCGGTTTTTAAGGACACCGTCTTGCCGCCGGTGTTGGGGCCGGTGATGACAAGCGTGTCGTAGTCACTGCCCAGCTCGATATCCACCGGCACGACTTTTTTCTTGTCGATGAGCGGGTGGCGGGCCTTGTTCAGCTTAAAATAGACCTTGTCGCTGACAGCGGGCATAAAGGCGTTCTGCTCGACAGCCAGCCGTGCTTTTGCCAGCAGCAGGTCGATTTTCAGCATAGCATCGTAGCTATACGTGAACTGTGGCTCCAGTGAGCCGACCTGTGTGGAGAAGGACGTCAGGATACGGGTGATTTCCTCCTGCTCCTGGGCGCGCAGCTGCATAATGCGGGCATTGGCCTCGACAACCGCCGTCGGCTCAACGAACACCGTCGCGCCGGTAGAGGAAACGTCATGGATAACACCGCCCACCTCACCGCGGTACTCGGCGCGGACCGGCACAACATAGCGGCCATTGCGCAGCGAAACAACGGCATCCTGCAGGAATTTGTTGGTGGTGGAGTTGCGGATGATGTTATCGAGTTTGGTGCGGATGGAATCCTCGGTCTGGCGGATTTTGCGGCGCAGATCGTGCAGCGTTACGCTGGCGGTATCGGCCATTTCCTCCGGGGAAAGAATGCTCTCGCTGATTTGTTTTTCCAGCACCGGCTGCGGGGCCAGCGAAAAAAACAAATCGTCGGTGGGAAGCATTTCGTGCTCGCTCAGGCCGTACCACTGGCTCAGGCCCGAAAAGTTGCGCAGCGTCGCGGCAATTTCCAGCAGTTCGCCCATCGAGAGGATGCCGCCCTTGCGGGCGTGGGCGACGATGCGGCGCACCTCGCGCACGCTGCCGAAGCGTGGACTGCCGTTTTTGATGAGCAGCGCGTTGATGGCGTTGGTCTGAGCCAGGTCGTAGCGCTCGTCCTCAATGGTAGGGGCGGGTTCCAGGGCCTGCATCATCTCCTTGGTTTCCTGGCAGGCGCACAGCTGCACAGCCCGGGCAAGGACCTTGTCCAGTTCCAGTGTTGTTTTATAGGCGGTATCCATACAGGGTTTTGGTCTCCTTACTCAAGTACAGTTTTTAAAAAGTCCAGCGTTTTCAGCCCATGTTCCAGGTTCGCCAGCGTGTACTGCTCGCTGACGCGGGAAAGATCTTTCAGGCTCTCGGGTGAAATCTTGAAGCCGAATACTTTTTTATCCTCGACCGTCCAGAAGATATGGCGCATGGCATACAAGGCCCCTGCGTCCAGGTTCGGGATATGGCGCTGCCGCTCGGCACAGTCAGCGCAGAGCAGCAGCCCGCCCACCGCGTCCAGGTAGAACTCTCCCCCTTCGTATTTGCCGCAGCCCGCGCACATACGCAGATCCGGCATGTAGCCCGCCTTCGACAGAGCACGCAGTTCGTAGACGGCTTTCAGCTGCCGCCATGGGTAGCGGCGCTCACCGATCAGGTACAGGCAGTTCAGCAGCAGACGCAGCTGGGCGTCGGCCTCACCTTCCGCCGGTGTAGGGGAAAGCTCCATGGCGATCTCCGCCATATAGCTGGCCAGGGCCATGCCCTCGACCGTGGCAGATACGCCATGAAACACTTTTTTGATTTGCGCCGCGTCCACAAAAAAGTGGCTGCGGCCGCTGGACAGGGAAAATTCAGAGTAGCAGAACAGGCCCGTGGCACTGAACATTGGGCTTTTCATCCGCAGGCTGCCCCGGGCCGAGGCCGATATGACCCCCAGGTCAGGCGTCAGGATCGTCAGGATCCGGTCGGCCTCCCCCACCTTGACCTGGCGCAGCACCAGACCCGTTGTTGCAATTTGCATATACGTCCTCCCGTGCTGCGTTCTGCTGTGTTTTATACGTTAGGTAGTCATAAATACTGCCGGTCTGCGCAAAACGCCGCCAGCCGTCCGCCGCGTTGTCCATGTCGTCACCCCCATGGCAACAGGATAGCACAGGCGCGGCGGGGATGTTGGCGGAATAAAGGGCATAGGCAAATATCCGTTACGGCTTGGCGAACCCCAGCGAGTTCAGCTGCAATTCGTTGTCGCGCCAATCCTCGCGGACCTTGACCCAGCACTGCAGGTTGACCTTGACGCCGAGCAGCTCCTCAATATCCATCCGGGCGGCAGAGGCGATTTTTTTGAGCATCTGGCCGCCCTTGCCGATGATCATGCCCTTGTGGCTCTTGCGCTCGCAGTAGATGTCCACATCAATGTCGATGAGGTCCTTGTCGGGGCGCTCCTTAAAGCGCTCGACCACAACGGCAATGCCGTGGGGGACCTCCTCCCGCAGGAAGAGCAGAGCCTTCTCGCGCACGAGTTCGGCGACGAGTTCCTTCTCCGGCATATCGGTGAAGGCGTCATCGTCGAAATAGTGCGGGCCTTCGTTGCCGTAGGGCTTGAGCATGGCAAACAGATCGTCACAGCCGGTACCGTCCTTGGCTGAGATCGTGACAATATGATCAAAGCAGCCGAAATCTTTCATTTGCTTTTTGCGGGCTTCCAGCGCGGCAAAATTGTCGAGCAGGTCCACCTTGTTGATGACCGCAATGGCAGGCCCGCCCTTTTGCAGGGCCTTCACCATCGTCAGCTCGGCGTCGGTGAACTCCCCTGCCGGCTCAAACAGCATCATCGTCACATCGACATCTTTCAGGCTGGCGGCGGCGGTCTGGGTCATACGGGCGTCCAGCTTGTTGCGGGCCGCATGGATGCCGGGGGTATCCATCAGCACATACTGCACCGGGCCCTTGGTGATGACGCCGGTGATGCGGCTGCGGGTCGTCTGGGGCTTTTTGGTCACGATCGCGACCTTTTCGCCCACAAGGTAGTTCGTCAGGCTGGATTTGCCCACATTGGGGCGGCCGACCAGCGCCACAAATACGCTGGAGGGCATTTCAGGAATCGGTTTTGCCATTCGGTTGTTTGCCTTTCTCTGTTGAGTTGGAAGAACGGAAAATAAATTTTGTAAAGATGACCAGCGTCAGCACAATGCCCGCCGGACGTGTGGGCCGCAGGGTAAAATTGGCCCAAAGCGTGCCGAAATGCGGCACAAGCAGGCACACGGCAACTACAAGGGTACCCAGCGCCATGACGAGCACCGCCCCCGCCGCGCCTGCTGTCCACCAGTGGGTGGTATCGGGCTTGTCCACCGCACGCTCAATGGCGGAGTTGACAAGCTCCAGCGCCAGCACCGCCGCCACACAGACGGCGACGAGGGCGACTTCCACCGGGGCCAGCTCTGCCCAGAACGCCGCCAAAAAGGCATAGAACGCCGCGCAGAGGTGGAAACGGAAGTTGCGTTCCTCCCGGATGGCGGCGCGGATGCCGTTGTAGGCGTAGACAAAGCCGCGGGCGAAGCGGGTCAGCGGCTCAAATTTCATCGCTGGTATAGGAAACGGTACGCGGCAGGCCGAGCTGGATGAGCACAGCCTCCTCTTTTTCGCGCATGCGCACAGCCTCCAGACCGCCGGCCTCATGATCGTAGCCCAGCAGGTGCAGCATGGAATGTACGGTCAGATAGGCGACCTCGCGCTGCAGGGAGTGGCCGTACAGTTCAGCCTGCTCCATCGCGCGCTCCATCGAGATGACGATATCGCCCAGCAGCTTGCAGCCGTTGTCCTCGTCGATATCATACTCGCCGTTTTCCCCCAGAGGGAAGCTGAGCACATCGGTGGCGGAGTCCTTACCGCGATACTCCCGATTCAGCTCATGGATGCGGCTGTTATCCACAAAAGTCACGCTGATCTCGGCCGGGCCGTCAAAATGCTCGAAATCCAGCACCGCATTACAGCTGCGGCGGATCAGGATGCGCAGGCCGGAAGGGACCTTTACCACATTCTGGTCGTTCGTGATCAATACCTTATTGGACATGGAAATCGACCTCCGTTTATACTTTTTTATGCTCTGGGCTGCCGGACTTTTCCTCGGCGGCCTGTTCATACGCTTTTACGATCTGCTGGACCAGGCGGTGGCGCACAACGTCCTTCTCGGTCAGGCGCACCTGGGCAATGCCCTCAACGTTGCGCAGGACATGCAGCGCGTCAATCAGGCCGCTGCGGACCTTATCCGGCAAATCAATCTGGGTCACGTCGCCGGTGACAACGACCTTGCTGCCGACGCCCATGCGCGTTAAGAACATCTTCATCTGCTCAGGCGTGGTGTTCTGGGCTTCATCCAGAATGATAAAGGCGTCGTCCAGTGTGCGGCCGCGCATATAGGCAAGGGGCGCGACCTCGATGACCTGCTTTTCAAACAATTTCTGAAACGTCTCCGCGCCCAGCAGGTCAAACAGGCCGTCATAGAGCGGGCGCAGGTATGGGTCAACTTTATTTTGCAGATCGCCGGGCAGAAACCCCAGCTTCTCGCCCGCTTCGACCGCCGGGCGGGTCAGGATGATGCGGCTGACGTCTTTTGACTTGAACGCCTTGACAGCCATCGCCACGGCCAGATAGGTTTTGCCGGTACCAGCCGGGCCGACGCCAAAGGTGATGGCGTTTTTGCGGATGGCCGCCAGGTATTCCTTCTGCCCCAGGGTCTTGGGGTGGATGGGGCGGCCCTTGGCGGTGACGGCGACAAAGTCGTCGGTCAGCTCCCGCAGGCGTTTTTCCTCGCCGCCATGAGCCAGGCTCATGCAGTAGCGCACGGTCTGTTCCTCCAGCGGGGTGTGGTTTTCCATCAGCGTGACCATGCCCTCCACCGCGCGGGCGGCGGCGTCCACATCCTTCTGCTCGCCGGTAAAGCGCAGCACCGAGCCGCGGCATACCGCTGTAACGCGGAATTCTTTTTCCAGCAGGTGGATATTCTGGTCGCCGCTGCCAAAGATGGCGGCAGCCAGTTCAATGCTGTCCAGTTCAAGAGATCGTTCTGCCAATATACGTTCCTCCATGGGATAGTTGGTTATAGGCCCAGCTATACATTTAGATTATATCACAGTTTTCCGCAAAAGAAACTGTGAATATTGCACAAAATTTTGCGTTTCATTTCGTCACTGTCCGCAAAAATTGTCGAATTACCGCGCCCGGGCAATGTCGGCGGTAAAAATATAGGTCACAGCGGCGGCAGCAGTGCCGTTTTCAGTGGTGGTTTCACGCTGTTCGGCTTCGATTTCCGCATCTGGGAAGTCCCGCAAAAGCTGGGCGCGGCAGGTGCGGACAGCCAGCGCGACGGCTGCGGTGTCGGTCAGGCGCACCGGCTGGGTCTGCTGCTCCCAGGTCGTCACGCGGCAGATACAGGCGGGCAGCGCCAGGCGGCCCAGCCGCAGCGGAAGCCACTCGGTCTGTTCCTCGCCGGCCAGCGGCGTTTCGGCGGGCCGGGTGTGAGCATAGCCGGGCAAGTAGAGCGTTTCCGCCGCACTGCTGCGGCCGGTGTAGACAAGGGCCTCGTATTCCAACGCTTGGACGGCGGTGTATTGTTTTTGCACCCGCGCCACAATGCGCCCCCATGCCCCCTGGGGTACGGCGTTGCCCTTGCGGTCGAGCTTTTCCGCCGCCGCAAGGGGCTGGCCCGCCGTGACCTGCTCCCCCACTGCGACCACCGCAAAGCCGCTCTCAATTTCCACCGCCAGTACCTCCCCATCTGCGGCAGCGTACAGGCCCTGCCGGGGCGGTGGGTCGCGCACGGTCTGGGTCTGGATGGGCGTACTCTCCACCGAAAGGCAGCCGCCGGTAAAGTTCAGGCTGACCCAGCCGAACGTCTCGCTGCGGCGCAGCGCCTGAGCCTGGGCCGCCTGCAAAAGCGGTTTGGTCAGGTACACACCCTCGTGGATGCCGCAGTCCGCCAGCAGTGTGCGCACGCCTGCGTGCAGGTCAGTGTCCATCGCGCCGTAATCGATGCACCAGACAAAGCCGCCCAGAAAACGCAGCAGCACAAAAAACAGCACCGCACCCGCCGCCAGCCCGGGGCGGGTGCGCAGCAGCCATTCGGTGCGCCGCCCGGGACCGCGCCGGGCCGTGACCGTAAACGCCCAACCGCCGCTTTTTGCAATTTCTTCCAGTCTGCGCCGGTCCGGGCCGCTGGCTGTGGCGGTGTAGCCGTCTTTCTGCCAGCGGACGCGCCGCAGCCGTACGCCGCTGGCTGCCGCGCGGTTCAAGAATCGAAACGCCCCCGGCCCGGTCACGGAAAAACGGAAGGTATCCGCCGCCCAAAATTCAGCCTTCATCGGGTGGCACCTCCCACTTGCTGCGCAGTTCCACCCGGGTAAACCGCCCGGCCAGGATCAATCTTTTCCCCGCGAAGGATTCTATCCGCAGTCCCTCGCCATACAATGTTACCAGGGTGTCGCCCATGTCCAGGCAGACGCGCTGCGGGGTGAAATCCAGCACACGGCGGCAGCCATCTGTCAACAGGTTGCCGCCGCGCAGTTCCAGCTCCGGCAGGCGGTAGAAATCCCGGGGCGGCGGGGCGGCCATGCGGCGCAGATCGGGGCGCTCATACGGTTTGCGGGGGTGCGGCTTTTTCGGCTTCATGGCTGTTCCCTCCCCGCAAAAATCTGTCAGTCCAGTATACGCGGTGAGGTGCGTAATATGAACGTTTGCAGAAATCGGCGTTTTTTTACAGCGGCTGCGGCGGCTGTACTGGGGGTATTGGTACTGGCCGAGCCGCAGGCCGCGAAACAGGGGTTCGCCAGCGGCACGGCACTCTGTCTTGACAGTGTGCTGCCTGCGCTGTTCCCTTTTTTTGTGGTGTGTGAACTGCTGATGGCCGCCCCACCGCCCGCCGTGCTGCTGCGGCCTTTGCAGCGGGTGCTGGGGTTAGAATCTGCGGAAGCAGCCCAAGCGGTCGTGCTCTCCTGGGTGGGCGGGTACGCCGTGTGCGCAAGATTAGCCGGGCAGCTGTACGACGCGGGGAGAATTTCCCGCCGGGACGCTGTGCGGCTGCAAATTTTGGGGTGCTGCTCCGGGCCGGGGTTTGTCATTGGCTGTGTGGGCGGGCTGCTGCTGGGCAATGTGCGGCTAGGGGTCGTGCTGTATGCGGCACAGATCGGGGCGAATCTGGCGGCGGGGGCGGTTTGCCTTTTCGGGGTGTGTGGGCGCACGCGCGGGGACGCACCTGATCTGCGAGATGGCTGCGGGGGGCGATGCGCGTCACCGCCCCGCGGGCGGATGCAAGCGTCCGCCCCTACAGTGCAACAGGTCAGCATTTCAACCGCCATCACCTCCGCTGTCACATCCTCGCTGTCGGTCTGCGGGTGCGTGGTGTTTTTCCGGCTGGTAGGCGCGGTACTGGGGGCAGTGATTCCGCTGCCGTCGGTGTTGGTCAGCGCGGCGTTGGAGGTCAGCGCCGGGTGTGCGGACTTTGCGGTGCTGGGCGGGCAGGCGGCGCTGTACGGCTGCTGCGCAGTGCTCAGCCTGCTGGGGGTGTCGGTCTGGGCGCAGATGCAGCTCTTCGCCGGGGCAGCGTTCTGTCCGCAGGTGCTGCTCGCCAGCCGCCTGCTGCATCTTGTGTTTTTGCAGGGCATTTTACGGTTCTGCGTGCGGTTTTTGCCGGGGGATGTGGGGGTGTGCAGCACGCTTTCTGCCCGGATCGTACCACTTTTGCATCTGCCGCCCGACGCTGCGGCGGTGGGGTTTGTCTTTCTCTGCGCAGCCCTTTACAAGGCCTGGCAAAACCTTTATAATGAATAGTGGTATATTTTTGTATTTTGAGGGTGAGGCTAATGTTTAAAAAGCTCTACTATGGGGCCAATATCGCCCCAGCGTGCGCCTACTGCCTGCACGGTTCCACGGCAGCCGACCCCAAAATGATTCTGTGCAAGCACAAGGGCGTTGTTTCGCCCTACTACTGCTGCCGCAAATTCAGCTATGACCCCTTGATGCGGGTACCGCGCCGCCAGGTCTTGCCGGAGCTGGACCCCCGGGATTTTACGCTGGACGATTAAGAAGGAGAAAACATGGACCACCCGAAGCTCGAAGCCCTCAAGAAAGCGTGGCATGAAAAGCGTTCCGTCACGATGGTGTACATCCTGCTGCGCACCTCAGTCGTTTTGGTCATGCTGGCGCAGATTTTTAACCACAATTTTGAAAACGTATTTCTCTGCGTTCTGACGCTGATTTTGTTCATGCTGCCCAGCACCTTGGAGCGCAAGCTGGACCTTGACCTGCCCAACACACTGGAAATCATCATACTGTTGTTTATTTATGCGGCGGAAATCCTGGGCGAGATCGGCGCGTACTACGTGACCTTCCCCTACTGGGACACAGTCCTGCACACGCTGAACGGCTTTTTGTGTGCGGCCATCGGGTTTTCCCTTCTGGACATTTTGAATCGGCACAACGACGTGCGGTTCCACCTGTCGCCCTTGTATCTGGCCATTATGTCCTTCTGTTTTTCGATGACAGTGGGCGTCATCTGGGAATTTTTTGAGTGTACGATGGATCAGCTGTTCTTCCTCGATATGCAGAAGGACACCGTCGTCAGCGCGATTGGTTCGATCATGCTCGACCCCACCGGCGGCAACACACCCATTGTGCTGAAAAACATCACCGACGTCATCGTTGTGCAGGCTGACGGTACCCAGACCGCGCTGGGCCTGGGCGGGTATCTGGACATTGGCCTGCTGGATACGATGGAAGATTTGTTCGTCAATTTCATCGGCGCACTGACGTTTTCTATCATCGGCTACTTCTACGTGCGCAGCCGCGGCAAAGGTAAGTTTGCCAAGCGTTTTATCCCCGTCGCCAACAACAGCACCCCTATGGCGGAGGAGTCTGCCCCGGAAACCGGGAAAGACCCGGGAGCGCAGAAATGATTTCCACCTGTTGCTATGGCTCCCCACTGGGCGACATTCTTTTAGCGGCAGATGAAGTCGGCCTGATTGGGCTGTGGTTTGAGGGGCAGAAATATTTTGCCAGTACCCTGCCCGCCGCACATACCGTGCAGGAAACGCCGCCACTGACCCAGGCACGGCGCTGGCTGGATGTGTATTTCAGCGGTCAGCAGCCAGATTTTACACCGCCGCTGCACCTGGTCGGCTCCCCTTTCCGGCAGGCAGTGTGGACGTTGCTTTTGCAGATTCCCTACGGCCAGACGACCACCTACGGCGCACTGGCCCAGCAGCTTGCAGCCCAGACCGGCGCGGCCCGGGTATCCGCCCAGGCGGTGGGCGGGGCCGTGGGCCACAACGCGGTCTCCCTCATCATCCCCTGCCACCGCGTTGTGGGCACAAACGGTAGCCTGACCGGCTACGCCGGGGGCCTTGACCGAAAAATCAAGTTGCTGGAACTGGAAAAGGCGGATATGCGGCAGTTGTTTGTTCCCTGCTAGGAGCACCGCCTTATAAAACTATAAATGCAGCAAAAGCCACAGCTCACCTGCCGTGGCTTTTGCTATTGCACAATTTCGTTGAAAATAAAATAGCTTTGCGGCAGCCCCTTTTAATGCAGATTTTGTATAAGAATACATGTTTCGCAAAGGATTGTAGAATTTTACTCACAAAAAAGATTACCCCATAGAGAGTTAGCAATAGATGCTATATCTACGCTATTCTCTATGGGGTAATCCTATGGGTGAAGGCAAAATCTTCACTCTCATTGAAAGCTGGTGGCCGGACTTGAACCGGCGACCTGCTGATTACGAATTGTAGATTCTTGGCGTTGTATCGTTAAATATAGTGCAATAATGTACGATATTATGACAATGCAAGTTAAGTGGCGTTTAATAGTTTTTGGCAGTTTTTAATGCAATTATGCCCAAATTATGACCATTTTTGCAGTCCCATAAATGGGAAAAGCGCCCCTTGCGGAGCGCTCTTGATTTTGGGGTTATTGTATGGGGCAGACTTCGCGGATAAGTTCAATGCCTTTGGTGGCTACCTGCCGGATGTAGGGGGTGGGGTCTGTGTGCTGCATCTGGCGCAGGGCTTTGATGTGGCGCTTGTATTCTGCCCGGCTGCATTGTGGAAGCTCAAACTCTGTAATCCCGTCCAGATGTGCCCCAGCAGTCAGCGTAATCAGCATAAGGTTTTTTCTCTCCGGCATTGCCTTGCGCAGCATATCCAGCAATTCCCGTTCTTCGCTTGTGATAGTCATTGTTCTGTTCTCCCTTCGTAAAGTTCATTAAGCCAGTAATCGCCGTAGCGGTACGAGATGATATAGCCGTTCGTGTTCTGTGCTGGTCCTACCGGGACGGCGCAGCGGATAGTGACCGCACAGCCCGCGAGAAAGGCCAGCAGGAGCGCGAGCGCGGAAATGGTAAGGTGGATTGCTTTCTTCATGGTAAAGCCTCCGTGTGCGCCCCGGCGGGGCCTTGTGCGGCGTTCAGTTGATCGATGATGTACTGAAGTTGTTTATCCGTCAGGGTCATGACATCCTTGATAAGACTAAGGCGCAGGTCCCAGAGCTCTTTATTTGTCATTTTTCGCATTCCTCCTGTTCAAGAATCATTTTTGTTGCCATGCACCAAAGGGAATCAAGCTGGGCATCCGTAGCGGCTACTAGCAGGCCCTGTAAGGCCGTGATATAGGCGGCGCGGTTAATTTCATTCATAAGCGTTTGAACCTCCTGAAAGCGCCCGTATAGCCTGATAGCGCAGCTGTAATTGTTAGGCGATAGAGAAGCGGCGGCTCATGGTGGTCTTGGTGAAGCGGGCGGCCAGTTCCGGCGCAGCGGCTTTCAGGCCCTTGCTGTCCAGTCGGGAGCTGGTCACGGTCTGATAGCGCACCTTGTGGGTGCCTGCATCCATCGTGTCCACATCCCGGCGGGTCATCTCTTCAGTGATCTGGCGCTTGAGGTCGTCCATCTCGGCCTGTGCGGCTTCAATAAGCTGCTGGGCTTCTTTGTACTGTTCGACGAGGGATAAAATTTCGGTGCTGCTCATGGTATACTCCTTTACTTTGCGGGGCAAACCATGCTATAATGGACTTGCCCCTTTAGGTGGTGCGTCTCGCGGTTGCTTTGGTCGGCTGGTGCGGGGCGCTTTCTTTTTTGCTGTAGGGGTTAAGGTTCGCGGGGGCTCGGTGCTGTCTGCACGCTCTGTGGCGGTTCTTGCAATCCTGTCCGCGTCTTATCTGGTCGTTTCTGGTGGGCTTTCGCTTGGCGTCCGCCTTGACCTTTCCCGACATTGCGTTATAATAAAGATGTCAGCACGGCGGCGAACTCGCCGCGCTGGCGGGTTGTTTTTGGGTGTCGGTGCTTTGGAGAGGGCCGACACCCTTTTTACTTGATCAGGTCTGCCAAACGCTGGCGGAACTCTTCAATGGTCTTGCACTCGTTGGCGAGCATCAAGAGCCGAAGCCGTTCAGCCGTGCGGGTTTCCTGTACGAGCAGTTCGCTTGCGCTGGGCGTTTTCATTTTCACCTCTTCCTTTCCGGACGCCTTGCGGCGGTTCGCTGTAGCTGTGGGGTGTTCCCGCTTGCTATGGTCTCATTATACATCGTTGCGCAACGATATTCAATAGACATTCTGCACAAATATTGCGTAACGATATAGTGTAAATTTTATAGTTGCACAACGATACATTACGGTATATAATAGTTATAGATGAATTGGAGGTGTACCCGATGGGAAAAGCACAAACCAGAGCGCAGAATAAATATATTGCTAAAGCCTATGACCGTGTAAACCTCGTATTAAAGAAAGATACCAGCCCGACAAAGGATGAAGTACAGGCCGCTGCCGATGCAGAGGGGGTTAGCCTGAATGCGTATATTGTGGCAGCAATCAGCCAACAGCTAAACAAAGAGAAACCGTAAAAAGGGGGGCGCTATTATGAGTGAGAGAGAGCAGGCAAAGCAGATTATTGATACCTTGCCGGATTACAAGATGCAGGCTATTTTGATGTTCCTGCGCGGCGTTGAGTTCGACGATGAATTAGAGGATGATCGTTTCTGTGAAAAGCTGGTTGACGATTATCTAAAGGATGATTCGACCGATAAGCACGAAAGCATCAGCCTGGAAGAGTTCGC
>PVMO01020188.1_pt1 | contig 13254 bp, 10 predicted proteins | sample 1853421 | NCBI WGS metagenome assembly PVMO01 (sample SAMN08533511, study PRJNA380276) | Human gut metagenome, whole genome shotgun sequencing project.
GCCCGCACTGCAAACAAGGTCCGCAAGACCCCCCTGCGTGTCATCCTGAACGGCCTGGGCAAGGATGCAGCTTACATCATTTCCCGTATCAACGGCTTCACCTATGTTCAGACTGAGTACGACATCCCCACTCAGACCCTGACCGTCGTCAAGGAGATCCCCTTCTCTGAGGGCGAGCGCGCAGCTGTCAAGTGCTACGGTGCAAACGACGTTATGGAAGGTGTTGCCATCATGAAGAAGGAGGACGTTCAGTGCTCCATCACCGGCAACTCCACCAACCCCGTCCGCTTCCAGCATCTGGTTGCAGGCACCTACAAGAAGTGGGCCATCGAGAACGGCAAGAAGTACTTCTCCGTCGCTTCCGGCGGCGGCACGGGCCGTACCCTGCATCCCGATAACGTGGCCGCAGGCCCCGCAAGCTACGGCCTGACCGACTCTCTGGGTCGTGTGCACGGCGATGCTCAGTTTGCAGGTTCTTCCTCCGTGCCCGCACACGTTGAGATGATGGGCCTGATCGGCATGGGCAACAACCCGATGGTTGGTGCTACCGTTGCATGCGCTGTTGCTGCAGCTCAGGCTAACGCCTAAGTTTTTCCTAAGTTTCAGCGAGGGGGAAGCTGCTTTCCGAATGAGCAGCTCCCCCTTTTTTGCTGATAGATGTCCGAACACAAGCAACCCGAATATGAGAAGGAAGAAACAATGAAAAAGAATCAGATCCGCAAGAGCGTGGCTGCGCTGGCCATGGCGGTTGTTGTGGGTGTCAGTCTGCTGGGCTACGGCTGCGGCAGCAAGTCCGCTTCCACCGCAGGCGGCGTGTCCGGCGATTTCACCGGCACTGCCAAGGGCATGGGCGGCGACGTTACCGTTACCCTGACGCTGGAAGACGGCAAGATCACCGGCTGCACCGCTGAGGGTAAGGACGAGACCCCCGGCATCGGTACGCTGGCACTGGAGCAGCTGCCCGCTCAGATCGCTGAGACCGGCAGCATCGCCGTGGACGGCGTGTCCACCGCGACCATCACCTCCAACGCCATCAAGGAGGCAGCAGCCGCTGCCCTGACTGCCGCCGGCCTGAACGCTGACGACTATAAGATCGAGGTCAAGGCCGACGAGACCAAGGCCGAGGATTCCACCGTTGACGCTGACGTTGTCATCGTGGGTGCAGGCGGCGCAGGCATGACCGCTGCCATCACCGCTGCTGCCGAGGGCAAGAGCGTTGTGATCGTGGAGAGCCAGGCCATGGTGGGCGGCAACTCTGTGCGCGCTACCGGCGGCATGAACGCCGGCAAGACCGTGTATCAGGATGAGAACGAGTTCGGCGAGTCTGCCGGTGTCGAAAAGACCCTGAAGACCGCTGCTGAAAAGTACGCTGACAACGAGACCATCACCGCTCTGGCAAAGACCGTCTCTGAGCAGTGGGCAGAGTACCAGAAGAACCCCACCGGCTACTTCGACTCTGTTGAGCTGATGGAGCTGGACACCATGATCGGCGGCAAGGGCATCAACGACCCTGCTCTGGTGGAGACCCTGTGCTCCAACTCTGCTGATGCCATCGACTGGCTGGACGAGCACGGCATCACCCTGCACAGCGTTTCCAGCTTTGGCGGTGCATCCGTCAAGCGCATCCATCGCCCTGTGGACGCAGAGGGCAAGACCGTTTCTGTCGGTTCCTACATGATCCCCCTGCTGGAGGAGAACTGTGAGAAGGCTGGCGTTCAGATCCTGCTGAACACCACCGCCAACGAGATCCTGACCGATGCGAGCGGCGCTGCTGTGGGCATCAAGGCCACCGGTTCTACCGGCGAGACCGTCACTGTGAACGCCAAGGCTGTGGTGCTGACCACCGGCGGCTTCGGCGCAAATCTGGACATGGTTGTCGAGTACAAGCCTGAGCTGAAGGGCTTCATGACCACCAACGCTGCCGGCGCTCAGGGTCAGGGCATTGAGATGGCCACCGCCATCGGTGCTGGCACCGTGGATATGGACCAGATCCAGATCCACCCCACCGTTGAGGCCAACACCGCTGCCCTGATCACCGAGGGTCTGCGCGGCGACGGCGCTGTGCTGATCAACGCCGAGGGCAAGCGCTTCATCGACGAAGTGGGCACCCGTGACGTGGTCTCTGCTGCTGAGATCGCTCAGACCGGCAGCTACAGCTGGCTGGTGGTCGATCAGGCTATGGTCGATGCTTCCAGCGTCATTCAGGGCTACATCAAGAAGGGCTACACCGTGACCGGCGAGACCTACGAGGAGCTGGGCAAGGCAATGGGCGTTGATGAGGCTGCTTTTGCCGAGACCATGAAGACTTGGAACGGCTATGTTGAGGCCAAGAATGACCCCGACTTTGGCCGCACCAGCTTTGCAAACCCGCTGGATACTGCTCCGTACTATGCAATCAAGGTCACTGCTGGTGTGCACCACACCATGGGCGGCCTGACCATCAACACCAACACCGAAGTCCTCAAGGAGGACGGCACTGTGATCCCCGGCCTGTTTGCAGCAGGTGAGGTCACTGGCGGTGTGCACGGTGCAAACCGTCTGGGCGGCAACGCTGTTGCAGACTTCACCGTGTTTGGCCGCATTGCAGGTAAGGCTGCCAGCGACTACGCTGCATGAGTACCCGCAAAGCACCTGAAAACGCTTCCGGCTCCAAAGGCCTGAAGCCATGGATGAAGAACCTGATCTTTGCTGCAGTGATCCTTGTGCTGGCAGCAGCACTGTATTTCGGCGTGCGCGCAGCACACAGCAGCAAGGGCAGCGGCCTGCAGGCCACCGTCGATTTTGGCGATGGCATCACCGAGACTCTGCCGCTGGATACAGACCACGATTACCTGTATGATATGGGCAATTATGTCGTGCATCTGCAGGTAAAGGATGGTGCCATCGCGTTCTTGGACAGTCAGTGCCCGGACCATGTGTGCGAGCAATTCGGCTGGCTGGACAAGGACGGCGCATGGGCTGCATGCGTCCCTGCCGGGGTGTATGTGGTAGTGGAAACTACAGCTGAATAAAGATCGTGCTTCAAAAAAGAGGCAGTACCCTGCAAGAGCGGGGCACTGTCTCTTTTGTTTTGTCTGGAAGGCAAAAGAGGGCATGGTGTGAAAGTTGGGTAAAACTTTGACACAAATGCGTCAAAACAAAATTTAGACGCTTGTGTAATAGACGAAAATGCGATAAACTAACAATAAACTCTTTATCGCGCGCTTTTGCAAAGCCTGCGCCCGATACCGAAACCAGGGCATGCCCTGAAAGATACAGGAGGAAACAGCAAGCATGATCTTTAAAAAGAAGCAGGATGCTGCGGTACAGCAGACGGCTGCGGGTGAGGCAAAGCCCGCAGCGAAGGGCGGCAAAGCAGCAGCCTTTTTCCGCAAGAACTGGAAATGGATGGTGCCGGTGGTGTGCGTGGCCGTGCTGGGCGGATGGTTCATCCTGCGCCCGGACAAGGCACAGAACGCCAATAAGGACATCAACTATGTGCAGGTCTCGCCGTCCAAGCGGGATGTGTCCAACACCCTCAGCGGAACCGGCACTCTGAACCCTGCCAATACGTATAATGTTAAGTCGCTGGTAGCGGGCAAGGTGTTGACCAGCAGCTTTGAGGAAGGGGACATCGTGGAGGAAGGCACCGTGCTGTACACGGTGGACTCCTCCGATGCCACCACCAAGGCGGAGCAGGCGTCCATTGCTCTGCAGCAGGCACAGCGCAGCTACGACAAGACGGCAGACCGCCAGTATGTCCGCGCCGAGGTGGCAGGTGTTGTGAGTGCCCTCAAGGTGGCCAAGGGCGACGAAGTGACCAGCGGTCAGGAAGTGGCGGTCATCCGTGACAGCTCCAAAATGGTGCTGCGGCTGGAGTTCCCGGCAGCAGATGCCGCCACCTTCTCGGTGGGCCAGAGCGCAGAGGTGACGCTGGACGGCACCTTTGAAATGCTGACCGGCACCGTGACCGCTGTGACCGGCACCGATGCCCTGAGCACCGGCAACCTGCTCACCCGCACCGTGACCATTGCTGTGCGCAATGCAGGCGGCCTGACCACTGCGCAGGCAGCAACGGCAACCATCAATGGCGTGAACTGCATTGCCGCCAAGTGCTTTGAGTATCAGGCGGAGCGCACCCTGACTGCCCTTGCCGCCGGTACCGTGACGGCCATCAATGTGCCGGAAGGCGGAGCCGTGAACAAGGACGATATCGTGCTGCAGATCAGCGGCGAGGACCTGACCGAGGCTATCCAGTCTGCCGCCGAGAGCCTGCGCAGCGCCGAGCTGAACATGGACAATCTGCAGGAGGCCATGAACAACTACACCATCACCTCGCCCATCAGCGGTACCATTATTGAAAAGAATGCCAAGGCCGGGGACGCGCTGTCCGCCGGCTCGGACCTGTGCACGATCTTTGACCTGAGCTATCTGGAGATGACCCTGAACGTGGACGAGCTGCAGGTCAGCAGCCTGTCGGTGGGTCAGAGCGTGCAGGTCACGGCGGATGCCGTGCCGGACAAGACCTATACTGGCGTTGTGACCCGTGTTTCCATGAAGGGTACCTCCAACGGCGGCACCACCACCTACCCGGTCAAGGTGCGCATTGATGAGACCGATGGCCTGCGCCCGGGCATGAACGCCAATGCTGAGATCGTGGTGGCACAGGCAAAGAATACCCTTACCGTGCCCAACGCTGCCATCGTGCGCGGCGGCTATGTGCTGGTCACGCAGGACTCCCCCAGCGCAGTCAACGCAGACCCGGGCATGATCGCGCCGGACGGCTATGTGTATGTGCCGGTCAAGACCGGCGTCAGCGATGACAACTACACCCAGATCGTCAGCGGGCTGACCGGCAATGACACGGTGGCCTACGACTCTGCCGCAGCAAGTACCGATACGTACTATGACGACGGCGGCTATTACGAGGCGGATGCAGAGGGCACCGAGGGCGAGGAAGGCGCCGATGCTGCGAACAGCATGGTCGATGAAGCAGAACCGGAAAACGGGACCGTACCGGCGGAAGAGCCTGTGGAAGCCGAGGAAAAGCAGGGCTCCGCAGGGGATGACGTGAATCCGTCTCAGGCAGACGGCGTGGTCTATCTGGGCTGACACAGGAGGAATGCATGAGCGCTCTGATCGAGTTTGATGAGGTGTGCAAGTATTACCAGATGGGTGACACCACGGTAAAGGCTGCAGACCACATCACCATGAAAATCGAAAAAGGCGAGTTCGTGGCCATCGTGGGCCAGTCCGGCTCCGGCAAATCCACCTGCATGAACATCATCGGATGTCTGGATGTGCCCACCCACGGCACCTACCGCCTGAACGGAAAAGACGTTGGCCGGATGAGCCGCAACGAGCTGGCATCCGTCCGCAACGAGATGCTGGGTTTCATCTTCCAGCAGTACAACCTTTTGCCAAGGCTCAACCTGATGGAGAACGTGGAGGTGCCGCTGGTGTATGCGGGCATCGGCCGCGCCGAGCGCCACGCCCGGGCCAAAGAGGTGCTGGAGCAGGTGGGTCTGGGCGATAAGCTCAGGAACCGCCCCAACCAGCTTTCCGGTGGCCAGCAGCAACGTGTTTCCATCGCTCGGGCACTGGTGCGGAACCCGGCGGTCATTCTGGCCGACGAGCCTACCGGCGCACTGGACAGCCACACCGGCCGCGAAGTGCTGGGAATGCTGCAGCAGATGCACGATGAGGGCCACACCGTGGTGCTCATCACCCACGATAATTCCATTGCGGTGCAGGCAGACCGCATCATCCGTCTGGAGGACGGGCGGGTGGTCTACGATGGCGATGCCCATGCACCGGAAGCCGTGGTGCAGCCCACGCTGCTGCCGGAAACGCCGGATGAGGAGGAGAAAGCATGATTATTGAAACCTTCCGTCAGGCCATCCAGAACGTGTGGAGCAACAAACTGCGCACCTTCCTTACCATGCTGGGCATCATCATCGGCGTTATGGCAGTCATCGTCATCGTGGGCTTGGGCAACGGCATGACCAAAAGCATGCGCGACAGCTTTTCGGCACTGGGTACCAACACCCTTTCGGTGCAGGTGTGGGGCAACGGCTCCCGCACCGTTTCGGTGGAGGAAATGTACAAGCTGCCCACGGAGTACCCGGAGCTGATCCAGTCCATTTCGCCGCAGATCGATTTCAGCGGCAGCGGCACGCTGAAGATCGGCACTACCAGCTACCGCTGGTCCAACATCAGCGGCGTGGACGAGAACTATTCCGCCATGAAAAATTACCAGATCGCGCAGGGACGCGGCCTGCAGTACATGGATATGAAGGATAACAAGCATGTGTGTGTCATCGGCGATTACCTCAACCGTGTGGCCTTTGGTGGCAACGGCCTTGGCCAGACGCTCAAGATCGGTGCCAACAAGTTCCGCATCGTGGGCGTGCTGGCGGCCAAAGTCAGCGATCCGGACATGCAGCAGGGCAGCGATGACGACTGCGTTTACCTGCCCTATACCACGGCCATGCGCCTTTCCAGCCAGAGCACGGTGAACAACTATGCCGCGGTCATGGAGGATGAGAGCCGCGCCAACGAAGCAAAGTCTGCGGTGGAAAGCGAACTGCAGCGCCTGCTTGGCTCGGATAACGGCTACTATGTCTACAGCGCCAGCGAGTGGCTGGAGGAAATGAACAACATGATCAACATGGTCATTGTGATCCTGACCGGCATTGCCAGCATTTCGCTGCTGGTGGGCGGCATTGGCATCATGAACATCATGTTGGTGTCGGTGACTGAGCGCACCCGCGAGATCGGCATTCGCAAGGCACTGGGTGCCAAGGAACGCACCATTCTGTCGCAGTTCGTGGTGGAAGCAGCCACCACCTCGGCCCTCGGCGGCGCACTGGGCATTGCACTGGGCTACATCGTATCCATGGGAGCAAACAAGGTGCTGCCCATGTTCACCAGCGGCACAACGGTCACGGTCAGCCCGTCCTTCAATTCCATCGCAGTGGCCTTTGGCATCTCGGTGGGGATTGGCGTGCTGTTCGGCTACCTGCCCGCAAAGCGCGCAGCGCGGCTCAACCCCATTGAAGCATTGCGCTATGACTGAACTCTTCTCTGCCGGCGTTGCGCCGGACTGCAAAACACCAAGGAAGGGGAATATACCTATGAAAAAACGTCTTTTCGCATGTCTGCTTGCAGCATGCCTGGCTGTGTCCGTGCTGGTGCTTCCGGCATCGGCGGCCAGCCTGAACAACTCGGCCATCCAGACGGCCATTACACTGGGCGCTATGGATACCAGCCAGACCGGCAGTCTGGATGCTGCCGTCACCCGCGGTGCATTTGCCAAGATGCTGGTCTCCTTTTCGGCCTACCGCGAAAGCGCCAGCCAGCAGGGCAATCTGGGCACACTGTATAAGGATGTGCCCGGCAGCTCTCAGTGGGCACCCTATGTGCGCATTGCGGTGCAGCAGGGCTGGATGAACGGCTATACTGATGGTACATTCCGCCCGGATAATGTGGTCACGCTGGAAGAAGCCTGCACCGCAGCGCTCAAGCTGCTGGGCTATAAAATGACCGACCTCAACGGCGTGTTCCCGACGGCACAGCTGAACAAGGCGCAGGAACTGGGCCTGCGTAACCAGCTGAACCGCAGCCAGAGCGAGGCCATGAACTATGAGGACTGTGCTTTGCTGCTGTATAACACCCTCACGGCAAACACCGCCTCTGGCAGCGCCTATGGTACCAGCCTGGGCTTTACGGTTTCGAACGGTCAGGTGGACACCTCCACGGTAATGCTCAAGAGCCTGAAGGGACCCTTTGTGGCAGCGGAAGGCACCCAGCTGCCTTTTACGCCGGTGAGCATCTACCGCAACGATAAGGTCTCGGCTTCTGCAGAGCTGAACCGTTACGATGTGTATTATTACAGCGAAAGTCTGCAGACTGTATGGATCTACACCCGCAAAGCAGCAGGCCGCATCACTGCCGTTTCGCCCAGCGCCAGCGCACCCACGGCCGTTACCGTGGCGGGCACCAGCTATCAGCTGGGCAGCACAGCAGTGGCTTCCAAGGTGTCCAGCCTGAACGGCGGCGGCGTGGGCGAAGTGGTCACTCTGCTGCTGGGCATGAACAATGAGGCGGCGGATGTTATTACCGGCGCAGAGGCCGACGAGGTGTTCTACGGCGTGGTGCAGGGCGCAGCCCGCAGCCTTGTGGAAGATAACGGCGCGGATGTGCTGCAGCGTGTGGCTGTCATGTGCACCGATGGTGTTCAGCGCACTGTGAATGTGGACAAAAGCCTGAACTACCCCAAGGGCTGGCTGGTAGAGATCCGTGTAACGCCGGAAGGCGAGTCCGTGAGCGGCATCGAGAACAAGGCCGTTACCGGCAAGGTCAATGCAGATGCAACGGCACTGGGCAGCTATGCCCTTGCCGACGATGTACAGATTCTGGATACAACTGCGGAGGGTGTGGCTGGGACGGTTCGTCCCAGCCGCCTAGCGGGAACAGACCTGAATCTTCTGAACGTCCGCTACTATACGCTGAATGAGAAGGGCGAGATCGACCGCCTGATCCTGAATGATGTCACCGGCGACCTGTGGACCTACGGCGTGCTGGATGATATCAAGAATGTGGCAGTCAACTACTCGGAACTGCAGACGCTGGCCAAGATCATTTCCACCGGAAAGAGCGACAGCACGGATACGCAGGATAAGATCGTGGACGACCTGAAGGATGTTCTGGTGCCCACCACCAGCGAAGTGCTGTGGGGTGTGATCAACGGCGACATCCTCTCCACTCTGTGGCAGAAGATCACAGCCAACACGGATAGCCTGCTCAGCCTTGGTCTGCGGCAGGTGGGCAGCCTTGTAGGCGAACCGTATGCGTCCATCTTCCGCTATATTGGCGGCGGTGCTACCTATGTGTGCTATGTCAATGGTTCGCAGGTAGCTTTCACCACCAACGTCAAATATCCGGTGCTGGTAGGTGGTGTTGCAGCCCGCAGAGAGACGACCGGCAGCGTGCGGACGATGGTCCAGCTCATGCCCATGAAGATCGATCAGGTGGGTGCAGCGTCGGTCATGAGCAACGGCACCCGCTTTGAGATGGCGGACGACGCACAGGTGTATCTGTGGTACAAGGGTCAGTACTACGCCACCAAGCTGACCGAGGTCAACTCGGAGGGCTACTACCTGACCGGCTGGTACGATAACTTTGGCTGTGCTGCGGGCAAGCGCGTGCGTGTGATCGTGGCCGTCAAAAAGGACTGATGGATTATTACAGCGTCCCGCGCCGCATTCTGCGCGGGGCAAGGCAGTTGGTGTACCCACGCCGCTGCCCGTTTTGTGATCGGGTGCTGGGCAGTGTGCCCATCTGCCCGGATTGTGCCGCGGAGCTGGAAGAGCTGCGCAGGAAGCCGGGAATGCGGCTGGACGCTTCTCAGCATTATTTAGGGGAACTGACCGGTGCAGCAGCACCGTTCCGGTATGAGGGCTGTGTGCGGCGCGGCATCCTGCATACAAAATACCATGCTGCACCGTGGGCGGCGGTGGAGCTGGGCCTCTGGCTGGCAAAGCTGGCCTTTGGCAGCGAGATGCATATGGCCGGTGCAGAACCGGTGCCGGAGCTTGTGGAAGGCATGTCCCTTGGGTACGACTGCATCGTTCCCGTACCGGCATCCGGCAGAGCACGCGGCTACAATGTGCCGCAGCTCATGGCGGTGCCGCTGGCCCGCGCACTGGGGATACCGCTGTACCCGAAAGCACTGGGCCGCACTCGTGCAAAGCGGCATCAGGCGGGCCTGCCCTTTGAGCAGCGCCTTGCCAATGTGGCGGGTGCCTTCCGGGTGACGGACACGGAACTTGTGGAGGGCAGAAAGGTGCTTTTGGTAGACGATGTGATCACTACCGGTGCCACGGCAGCAGCCTGCACACAAGCGCTGCTGGCAGCCGGTGCCGAGAGTGTGTTTGCAATTGCACTTGCCACTGTTGAATTTGAAATGTTTCCCGCAAGGAATCAGCCGCTGCAGGAAAACGAGCCGGATTTTTGAAAATTTATTTGAAAAAACTTGGCAGAAAAAGCTTGACAAAACACCCTGAATCAAGTATACTAATTGAGCTGTGAGCGATAACCGCTTGCAGATATCCGGGTGTAGCGCAGTTTTGGTAGCGCGCTTGAATGGGGTTCAAGAGGCCGTGAGTTCGATTCTCGCCACTCGGACCAAACAAAAATAATCCGAACTTGTTTCCGATAGGAGATGGGTTCGGATTATTTGTTTTCTTCGGAAAACTCAATATGGGTGTCCGTGGAAGATGAAATCCGAAATCATAGATTGACCGATATAAACCACAACATGATTTCAGGAGGATACGAACATGAAGTACGATGCAAGAGCTTGCCATTTCAACATGGACACCGGCTGCGTGGAGCTGCTGCTCCGGGATGGAAGAAAAATTTCCATCAATTGCACCGGGGTCGAGGATGCGCTGAATGTGACCATGGCGCAGAGGTCAGAACTGGATTATCTCATCTACAATGACCCACTGGGCTATGCCGATTTGATCCTGAATGGTGACCCAGAGGAATATTTGAAGAATGTGACCGGGAGCTGTGGGTTGGAGGACTAACTGGTAGCTCAAATTATACAAAAGCGCAGTACTTTTTGGGAGGTGCTGCGCTTTTGTATTTGAATGAATAAAACGTCATTCGGTCACTTGACTTTTTATAAAATTTATGTAAAATATGAAGTATAAGAAAATTCCACCGCTTATAATTTCATCTGTGAAGGAGGTTCACATGAAAAAAGCATTTTTTGAAGATTCCGCAATGGCAATGGCAAAACTGATTGTTGAAAGCATCTACCATGGCATGGAAGAAAATGAAGGTGTCTATGCCGATTTGATGTATTCTAACGGAAAAGGACAGCACGGCTGGGCACATATCTTTCAAAATGAACATGAACATTTAACAAAGGCAGGATATCGTGTGGTTTTGATGGTCTCTGGAAGCTGGAAGTATGCTGTGGCATATGATCCTCACAGCAAAACAGCCATTTTGATTCTTCGCCAAGAAAATTTCCGCAATAGACTTGTCAAATTGCAGAATGGTGAGATGCATTACGTTTTTTCGGGACTTCCGGCTAATCAAGATTTGAATGAAATGGTTCCCCAGTATGAGCAGATGTCACTGTTTGGACAAGATAAAGCTGTGCAGCAAAAAGCCGAAAAGCCCTTCGATGAATTGGAGCAAGCAGTAGACGGTGAAGTCTTGAGATTTGGAATTTTAACGTACCGCTTGGATTTAGCTCAATTGATCAGAAGCTGTACATTGGAAATTTTGAATGCAAATGGTTGCATCGTTGATGAAATGAATTTGGATTCTGCAATTCCGATGAATTGGAAAGAAGCTGTTCCGGAAGATGAAATTACTAAGTTTAAGGAAGAAACTGGTAATGAGTATGGCGTTCAAATCGACAGTATTCCGGAATTCAAACCGCGGAAAAAATTTGTACGGAAAGATGGGTAAAAAATGGGTGCCATTGTTACATCCGAGTTTAATGGAATGCGGCTGACATTAGCTCGTGAAATCCAAAATATTTCCAGTCCTAAGCTAGCAGAAAAGATAGGGGTGACAAAGCAAACTGTCTCTCAGTATGAAAATGGTTTAATCAAACCAAGTGCCGATAAAGTATTAGCAATTTCGCAAGAATTGAAATTTCCACCGAAATTTTTCTTTGAAGGTAGCAGCGATAATTTTAGTCCCGGAGTTGCATATTGTAGAGCAACTACAACCACGACAAGAGCCGTAAAACTACGGCAAACAAACATTGATGTATTGAAATCATATATTTATGACTTTTTTGCAGAATATATTGAATATCCATCAACCGAACAATTGATTGATTGTATGAAATCTGTAGCAGAGTGTTCTGACATGGAACTAATCGCAAAAAAAATTCGGGAAAAATTGGACTTATCGGATAGGCCCATTCGTAATATGAGTTATCTGTTACAAAATCTTGGAATTGTGGTAACTTCTTTCTCGGAAAACGTAGGGCATTTGGACGCAATCAGTCACATTCCGGTCCTTGCCAATAATGGAGAAAGCAAGAGGTTCTATTTCACAACATATAATACAGATAAAACAACACCTGCAAGATTGAACTTTACGTTGGCTCACGAACTAGGACACTGGATACTCGGTCATATTGTTTCAGATGTGAAATCGCAAGCAGATGCCGAGTATCGGAGCAATGAATCAGACGCAAATCAATTTGCATCTGCATTTTTGCTGCCAAAAGAAGCATTCTTGAAAGATCTTCAATATCCAACGGTTTTAAATGAATATTTAAGATTAAAAGAAAAATGGCATGTCTCAATTGCGATGATGATTCGTAGAGCATATATGTTGGAGGTACTATCTCCAAGTCAATATCAATATTTGTTTAGACAGCTTGGAAGTCGTGGATGGCGAACATTTGAACCGGGAGATATGGTTGAAGTTCCCACGGCATCTCTTTTTTCGGTGTCTGTAAAGATTCTGGATGACAATGGAATTATAGAAAAAGGAAATTTGCTGAAATATCTGAACGAAAACTGTTTTACGGCACAACAAAAAACATTTGAGGATTTGATGGGATTGAAACAGCATACGCTTGATCCGGCTATGTCGGGTTCTTTTAGTAGAGTTGAGTTCAAGCCAAACTAACAAATCTTTTTATACAGAAAAACAGGGTGCGCCCACCCGGACGCACCCTGCCAAAAGCCACAGACAACAGCGATATGTACAGCAGGGCGTTCCCCGTCGGGAACGCTCTGTTTTTCTTTGCTGGTGGTGTGATGAGCCTGCTCTGCCTTCCATGCGGCAAACTCCCTCTGGCCTTCCTCACTGTTCCAGCAGGCAAGGATGGCCGGGTAGAATGCCCGTGCCAGACGGTCGATGACTTCATCTGGATAAGGGGAAATGTTTGTGGACTTTTTCTTTTTGTTCAAACGCACGCTCCTTTGATCGTCCCACCGTGGCAAAGCCGGGCGAGAAAATCAAAGTTCCAATTTCATATCAGGCGCAAGGGCGCGGATAGTTTCCGCCCTGCACTTGCGGCTGGTGGCTCGTTGATGGCTTACAAGTGCCTGTCGTTAGGCCGTTTTAGAGGATTCACAGCTGGATTCTGCAAGAACTTCGTCCAGCGTTTTCAAAAATTCAAGATGAGGTTTCAAGGCAAAGCGAAGAACTTTGACCTGTTCCGGATGCGTAAGAAGTTTCGGGTTCAAGTCGAACGTAGCTTCCCAACTCTTTCGCATGAGAGAT
>PVMO01013707.1_pt1 | contig 13005 bp, 9 predicted proteins | sample 1853421 | NCBI WGS metagenome assembly PVMO01 (sample SAMN08533511, study PRJNA380276) | Human gut metagenome, whole genome shotgun sequencing project.
GGGGCATAACGATGTATCTTTCAATCCAATCCCGGTATATCCAAGCAGATGATTCAGAACATAATACGGCAGGACATGGCAATCATTCAAAACCGATTTATGATGAAGTAACAGGCTACCAACCTTCAGTCGAAGAGTCTCCATCTCCACCTTCCACTGATGAAAAGATCAATGAATAGTTAATTTCAACACATATACTTTTCAAATCCTATTCTTTAATAAAAAATGGATACCTATGAATTAAAATACGTTGTTGGAGAGGCTCGAAAGGGGGAAATTGCAATCATACGTTTCTCTGGCAAAATAACAGAAGAGTCTACGACAGTTTTCAATCGTGAATTTGAGTTTTTGGAAAATGTAATCAAACCGAGTTTGATACGAATTCTAATTAATTCGGAAGGAGGATCAGTCCTCCATGGTATGAGTACCTATTCATGTATACAAAATTCTGCAATTGAAACTGAATGCATTATTGAGGGAATGGCCGCATCAATGGGCTCCGTTCTATGGGCAGCAGGAAACCGTTCATTAATGAGAGATTATTCTATTTTAATGATACACAATCCATTTCTTCCCAATTCAGAAAGCAGTGAGACCACTGACTTAGTAAAAGCATTTACATATCAGATTGAGATGATCTACCATAAACGCTTCAATCTTAAAAAGGAACAAGTCCGAGCAATTATGACAGGTGAAGCCGGATGTGATGGCACTTATTTCAATGCGCAATCAGCGGTTAAAGCCGGAATAATTCCTTCTACGAACATCATTCATACTTCCAAACAATTATGTGATAAAGTCAAAAGCGAACTTACACATACCAATAATATGTCAGAGATACAAAATCTAATGAGTAGGATTTGTAATGAAGCAAATCTACTTGATAAAGAAAATAAACTCTTTGCAGATACAAGTCCTAATCTTAATCAGAATTATAAAACCACATCTATGAATGAAGACAAAAATACAGGTATTGAATTTAGCGCTGTTGCAGCGACTCTTGGGATGAAAGACAACGAAGTTAAAGATGTCATGGCCCGTATTGCGGAATTAACGACAGTAGAAGCCAAACTAACAACTACAAATAAAGCCCTTAGTGATGCCCAGTTAATTATTGCAGGAAAAGAAGCTACAGTGCTAAACCTACAGAAAGACTTGACTGAAGTAAAAGCCAAATTAAGCGTTTATGAAACCAAAGAAGCGGATGAGAAAAAAGTAAAAATTAAAACATTGGTTGAAGCAGCAATCAATGAAGGGAAAATAGGTAAAGAATCTGAAGCACAATGGGTTGAAATGGCGAATTCTAATTATGAGTTAGCAGACAATACATTGAAGTCCATTCCGGCACGCGAAATCATTTCTCAGGAAATCGCTTCTGACCAAAACAATATTCAGCTTACCATTAATGGAACCCAAACAGCCGAAGCTATTATGGCAAAAAAAGTGAAAAACGTAGTAGGCGAAAACTTTGAATTCAAAAAGCTTTCCTAAGAAGTTTTTCTATTAACCTAACCAACCTATTAAAATGTCCGATACTATTAATTTTGCTCAAAATGGTTACAACGGTGAGGTACTAGAAGACCTTATCACTTATACCGCCCAATCGAACGATACCTTCCGTGAAGGTTTGATTCATATTCAGAGCGGCATCCAACACAAGTTCACACTCCCCAGCATCAAACTGGGTGACGTTATCCAAGATAATGTCCCTACCCCACAATCAAACCACGGGGCTAAAGGGGAAAACGGAGAAAACGAGTACACTTTCACAGAGCGTTATTTAATTCCTTCCGATTTTATGGTGTATTTGGAGTTTAATCCGCGCCACTATGAAAAATATTGGCGTTTCGCCCAGCCGACCGGAAATCTTGTTTTTCGTGAATTAGACCCTAAGATTCAAGCAACAATGCTCAGACTCCTCATGGAGAAAAAGAACGAATTCATCGGGAACGCAATTTGGACATCCGCCCAGGGAGGCACCGCCGCTGCCGGAATTACTAGTCCTGCAGATTCTATCATTATTGGCAGGAATAAGGAGAAGTATTTTGATGGTGCAATCAAACGTATAATTGATAATATCAATGCTACAGACGCAGAAACCATTGCCGGAGGCCAGTGTATCCTATCAGGGAATACAGAGTTGACAGATGGTGCAGCTGTTGAAAAAGCACTATATGCAATGTGGCGGAAATGCCCGAAACAAGTACGTAAAAAAGCAGGGTTGACCTTTATTATGGGGTGGGATGCCTGGGATTTGTACGACCAATACGTATCTGACAAATTGGTTAAATACAGTGAAAACGTGGAAATAAACCGTTATCGGTTTAAGGGAAAGCGCATCATGCCTATTACAGGGATTCCAGAACACACTATCACGCTTGGTGAGTTTACCTCCGACATGAATTCAAATCTTTGGATGGGTGTTGATTATGCGAACGATGCGGAAGTCTTGAAAGTAGATAGATTACAGTCTAACTCAGAATTATTCTTTTTTCAAATGCGACTCAAAATGGACGTAAATATCGTCCGACCAGGTGAAATTGTAGTTCATACAGCCTATAAAAAGACAGCTGAAGCACCTGGCGGCTAACCATCAATCTTAACACTAGGGGAATGGGTAATTAATATCAATTCCCCTAAATCTATTACCTCAATATATGCAAGTATGGCAAAAATAAAAGCTTCTACACAATTCGAAGAAGAACAGAATACAACGTCTGTTAACGAACAAAACCCAATATCAGAAGTCCCAGTTGTTGAAACATCAGACCAAAAGATAAAATCTCTGAAGTCAGAAGGTTATACGGAACCGGATGAATATACAATGAATATCCTTCGAACCTTTCCTACTTATCAATCTATGTATATAGACAATCAAGGGGGATTTTATACATTAGATACCCCTGAAGGGATTAGAGGGAAGGCGGTATTATATAAAAACCCATACTATAAATCTTAACACATCCCAAACATGTCTTTAGGAAATGTAATTATTAAAACTGTAGATGGCAATATCCCTGTTAACTCAGCTTCCGGAAACGAGAAAGTAACAGGATTACTGTTTGATGTATCATTACAACCCGATCTATTTAGTGCCGGTTACGGAAAAAATAATGTAGGAAAGTTAGCGCTAAATGATGTTGCATATATTACAAATCTAAAATCTGCAATTCAGGATTTTGGTATCATTAAGAGGGTTACGGCAACAGAAGATGAAGAGAATAATGTGAATTTTTATCATGGAATCCCGTATTACCATATTAGTGAATTTTTTCGTTGTAGTGGAAATATTGATGGTAACGGTAGGTTATATGTCATGTTTGCAGACTGTTCTTCCAATTGGTCCGCTATTGATATTATGCAGAGGGCCTCCGGAGGTACAATAAGTCAACTTGGTGTCTATACAGAGCAACCTTTGTGGAAATTAAACGGATCAGAAGAGAAATATAGTCTCAACCTTGTTAATTCGATTAATGATAAGGCTGTTGCCATGGCAGAACAACATCAACCTCTTTCTATTGTTCTCTCTGCTAATTGTTCAAATACTGGTGCCAATACATCAGAAGGGAAAATCATTGACCTAAATAAAATCCCCACAGCAATATGTGATGCCTCTCGCACAACAGTAATCTTTGGGCAGGCACAATCCAAGTTAATTTCTACAATGCAAAAACGCAACAAGAATAATACACCTGTAAGCTTTCTTGGTAGCATGTTAGGATGTTTGGCAAAAGCAAATGTACAAGAATCCGTTGCCTGGGTCAAACAGTTCAATTTGTTTAGTGACGATTTTCAAAATATTGAACTTGGTTTCGGGGATATAAACCAGACGGATGAAGACGAATTTATTAGCCTTAATGCTTATGAATCATTATTCCCAACATTATTAGATGATCTTGATAAAAAAGGGTATGTTTTTCTGATCAAATATGCAGGACGTGAAAACGGAATATACATTTCTAAGGATCAGACTTGTTCCAACGGAGACTTTAGAACCATTGCCCGTAACCGAACTATTAATAAGTCCCGTCGAGCAGTCCGATCCGCACTCCTACCCTACGTAAATAGTCCTTTGATGGTAAATCCAACAACCGGCTTCCTGGCGCCGTCTAAAATATCTGCTTTTAAAACACTCATAGGAGACATCCTTAATAAAATGCAATCGGCTCAAGAAATTAGTGGATATGCAGTGAATATTGATACTAACCAAAATGTCTTAGTAGATGACACACTACGTATTTCTTATGTGATCGTACCACTGGGTGTAGCAGTGAAGATTTATGTTGAAGAAGGACTTTCTCTAACCGCAAAATAACAATAACCAATGGCTATAATTAACAATGTCGCTTATTCATGGAGTATGATTACTCTATCTTCAACCGCTCTTGGAATTGATGAAGGTAGTACAACTTTAGAAGGAGTCAGTGGAATAAAATGGAATAAGAAAAGAAAAATTGAATCGAATTACGGTATGGGAGGGAAACCTGTGAGTAGAGGTTTTGGTAATATTACCTACACAGCTTCAATTACTATGGATTATGCCACTCAGCAGATGCTTCGAAGTACCTACGGTAGTTTGATGGATATTGGAGAGTTTGACCTGATAGTGAGTTTTGCCAATCCTATGGCTTCAGATGATTGGAGTACAACTACAATTACGTTGAAAGGTTGCATTTTTTCCGAAGATGGTATGGGTCTCAGCAGGATGATACTAATATTACTCATGAATTTGACTTAAATCCGTTTGATATAATGATTGGAGATGGGGATACACTTTAAGCACAATAATAGAGGGCATACTGATATGCTCTTTTTTACATCTCTATACTTCGACAATTATAAGAAAACATTGTTGTTTTACAGGATAAAACAATAATACTTTCTAATTTTTCCTATTAAAAGCACTCAACTTGTCAAATATATGAAAAGCAATGTTCTACTTAATAAAAAGCAGGTCAGCATCTTAGATTCAAAGCGGGTTGAAACGAACTTCGGTGTAAAACGCCTTAAAATACACTATCCAGACAGAGCTCAGTCACTAAATAAGGATATTCTCAAAACAACAAAATCAAAGCTAATCAATTCATTACAAACCAGTTGTCCTTTTTGTGTCTTTAGATATTTTCCCGAAAACACAGTTTGGCGACTAAATCGGGGGATAATCAATATCCAAAGACATGGTAAAGATACAAAAAACCTCAGAACTTCATCCTACTTTAGGTTTTACAGAATTTGATATTTCCTAAAACTTATCAATTATCAAACTTATAGCTCTCAAAGCGAATCAAATCTGCACGTCCCAAAGTAGAGTACATCAGATAATGAGGAATAACGTAGTTAAAATCAACCCCCATTTTGTGAGCTAAATTGGTCTGATTGAGCTTTTTATAAATTTGCCTGCGATTGCTAAATAGCATCGAGTTGGCAGTTAAACTTATAAGTTCTTTCAAATTAGCTTCTTCGATTTTTCCTTTATTGGCCTCGTTTGCTTCTGTTACTAATGCTTGTATGTAAGATGTGCGTTGCAAATGAGCCATAAATGCCAGCCAATTCTTGTGTATAGATTTTTTTGCTGCTTCATGCAAAAGTTTTAGTAAACGTGTATATAGCCATGTTGCCTCTTTTACATATACTGGCATATATGATGTAGTAACAGCTTTTGCACCTGCTTCAAAAAAGGCATTACCAATGGTTGAAACCGTATTGCAAGTGGTGCATGTCTTGCATGCTGACAAGAACACGAGAGGAGCAGACAGCCTTCTATTAACAATGATGTCACCTGTAAGGTGTTCGTCCCCAATCCATAAAAATGATTGATGAAGCACTTCATCTACATCACCGTGAGCATCAATAATCAGTAGTTGTGGTTTGACCTCTTTTAAGGTTTTCTCAAATGATTCCACAGACAAGCAAGTAGCGATGCGAAAACCTAATATCCTCGATAGAGTAACTACTTCTTTTTGGGATTCTACAAAAGCATCGTCTTTATTGCCGAATACAACCAAGGTTCTCTCTATGATGTCTTTAGGTACCACATACGGAGTAAGGGTCACCTGTTCGTAGATTGAGAGCAACGAAGGTATAGGTGTTTCTGGTAATCGACACACATCATGTGAAAATGCCAAAGGAACACCATCAATCATTGTCCATTCAATAGGAAGATCAGTCATTGCTACAATTTGTGAAACTCGTTTTTGCATCATCTTCTGGCAAGAAGGAGAGAAAGCAAGATTTGCCATCTTCTTTCCAATGTTCTCCATCACCTTGCGGATGCTTCTGTTGGCTTTCCCACTATTAGTCAGTTTGTTCACTCCTTTTATACTGACAAAGGCAAGTTCAGAATTTATGTTTTTACCCAAAACAGGTAGTCTGAGATAAGGAGAGAATCTTATTGAAGAATGCAACAAGCCTACTATATCGAAAAAGTGCATACGAGGGGAAACAAACTGATTCTGGATAGCAATATAGAGCATCACATCTCCGCCGGGAATATCTTTTGCAGAAATATCCACAGTATAGTTCTCTGTATAATCAAAATTCATCACAGCATTAAGCATTTCTGCACACTTACGCTCTTGAACATCAACAAAACTCTTTGATTCAAAAGGCTTACGCATTTCTTTGCTATTATATGGAGCAGCTATAATAAGAGGAGGATAGAACTGGTCTTCGAAACCATTGATATGTTCAATGTCATGCACTATTTGATATTCAATAGCGTGCATATTAGCAATCTGGTCAAGCAGTTCCTGCTGTCTACTAAAACTATGCTTGTTATTCAATGCATCTTTTGTGGATTTAGCAGTCAGTAGAACCAATTCCTCGTCTGAATGTCCATGCGCATACCCCCAATTACCTAACATAGAGTTGAACATCTGTGTATTTACTCTTGTAGGCGTAAAAACCTTTCCTGTATCATAGAAGTTTTTGTTTTCAAAATACGGAACAGAATAAGGAAGTTGCTCATAATTGATCTTATAATAACTATTACAATAATCATAAAACCAATTCCATACTTCTTCTGCACATGCTGCAATTGTACCAGGAATACCACCTATGTCTCTTGTTCCTTTCTCAACTATCACAAGCGTATTATCTCCAGTGAACGGTTTTATCGCCTTGGCATATAGTTGTCGGTTCTGCTCATTCTCCGTACAAACAAGAAACACATAAACATCCCTTTCAGAATAAGGGATCGAAGAAAGAGTTCCAATAGTATCAGGATGGAAAAACTTGAGATTGTATCCCAACTGTAATTCCTCTTTTAACAGAATGGCGTAATAATCATTTCCATATATGAAATGTGCCATATGCTGAGGAAGGTTTCCCAAATTCCTCAACAGCGGATGCACTATTGTCGATGGTGGCACATTGTAAAATGGCATCCGCTTCCGATTGTCAAGAAGCACCATATACTGTATGACCACAGGCTGAAGTTCCATTAGTTTTTTATTTATTGGTGTCTAGTAAATCATTTTGATATCTATAATAAGTAGGGTTGAGTTTCTATCATAGCCCCCCTTTGTGTATCTTCGATTTTTAACACACTAAAGTACAAAAAAATACGAAAATACGAGAAAATGTTGTAATAAATTTGCTATACAAAGCTTTAGTTAATCCATATCAGGCCGAACAGCCATACCGCATCCAAGTTCTCCTAACTCACGACAAAGAAGAAGTACAACATCGAAATGTTCAAGGTACTAAATGTTTAGTACGACTATGAACAGTTGCTGACACAGGTAGATGTGGACATGACTTATCATTATGTAGAACTTATCGAACGAACACGCTCGGAAGCCCCCCTGGTCGGTAACAGTTTGGTATATATAACTGGTAATATTAATTTTACGACAACGCCTATATCGATGATAGGCACGCAAAGGAAGGACATTTCTCCATTTGTGAACAACTGTATGTACTTTTTATGTGGGAAAAGGACGGAAACATCCGTCTGAGCGTCAGCAGTGGTGGATTCCACTTCATGAATCCGCAGGAGATGAAAACCCGGAAATGGACAGAAAGCTCATTCAATTATTGTGGACATTTCGGGGCTTGCAGCAACGGTGCGGTAACATTCACGGCGAAAGTGCCGTTGTAGTTCTATGCCGAACCAAACCCAAACTTTGGGGATTTCACGACAGAAACCTATCATAGATTTTACTTGAACAAAAGGAAGTAATCCGAAGAAGGCAGCCTTTACGGAGGGTATGACATTGCTTTCAGCAAATATGAGAGAACAGCATTCTTTGCATTGGCGAAAGGGATGCAATAACGAGTGCGGAAGTCATTCCAAATCACTTTCCCAATCCCGAATCGGAACGGATTGGTAGCAATTTGTTCTCCTAACTTCTCAAAAAGCGGCAGAAAAGCCTCAATAGACGAACATGGAGCAAAGCTACATATCTTATTAATTTCAGACTGTTTGCATAATTCCTGCATAATCCATCCAAATGTGAGCTAGTTTTCTTATATTTGTTAAACAAAAAAATTAGTCTATATAGAAAAAGCAATCGTTTTTTTCTTAAAAGAAACTGATATGTAATATTTTACACGAGAAAAAAGTTATATTCTGGTGTTTATATTATATATTAAATTAAACAACTGTAAAATGAAAATCTGGGAACATAAAGCAATAATAAAAAGACGAATTATTGAATCACGCTCTAAGAGTGATAGACAGGCTATATCTTTCCCTAAAAGATTTACGCCCCAGGAACATTTAGCATCTCAGTTGATGGCAAATCAAAATAAAGTGACACAATGTTACACAAAAGAAGAAGATTATTTGGTTTCAAATGATGAAACGGTAATAGTTGGAGATAAAAGATCGAATAAAGAATTATATGCTACAGAAGAACGCCTGACTGAAGCACAAAAGCATTTGCATGATGATGCCCGTGCGATTAATTTAATAAGTGGGCAGACTCAAAAAAATAAAAATGGGAAGGTGTTAAAAGAAATTGTTCCCCAACTTAACCGTAGTAACTATATAGCTCCCAAAGAGAAGCAAGCCATATTTGTAGACAGAGAGTTACATCTACCTACAGATTGTAGATATGGGGCCATTTCTGTAATTGGACAACGGCTCACTCTCCAGGATTTTGTGGGAGATAATATTAATGAAAATCCTGAACATTTTGTTTGGATAAGAATAAAGAGTCTTATATCTCGACTACCTGCAGAGCAAAGGTATTCAAAACTTGCTGAATGGCTTGATTTGTATAAAAGCCTAGAAGTGAATAGACTAGCCTTGAAAGATTATCAAAAAAACAAAGTGAACGCAGGAAAGAAATTGCAAGATATTAACAATATTGACTTGCTATTTAAATATGGTTTTCATGAGATTTTTAGCTTAAACCCTGATAATGATACAGAATATATAAAAAAAAGATTCAAACGGGCTACGCATTTTTTTATTCAAACAAAAAGCAGAATAGAACAAGAGATAATTGATTTGGAACGAGATATTCTTGCTTCCGGATCACCTCAAAGTCAAAATGTAAATGAATACGCTAATCCTTCTATCGGCGAAGCTTACGCAATAGTAGGCGGTGGATTTAGAGAGGGAAAAGGAACTTGGAATTGGCATTGGGCAGCTGTTATTATGAATGCAAATGAGGATAATGTAACAATGGAATCACATGCTCAAAACGCAAATCATGGCACTCACAATCATAATTGGGATATTAAAATGTATGGACCTCGCATGCAAAGTTTCCATGACTACTGGAAAGATTCGTTTGGTGAACTCCCTATTACTTTTGTGGGAAAATCCTTTCTATCAAAGCTCGCCCAAATTCTAAAAGAAAAATCTAATGATGACACTATTTCAGAAAAGATTTGCCGTGATTGTTTATTAAATGTAAAATTTATAAAAGAGATCTTTTCCGATTATGAAGACGGAATCGATGATGCTGCAAAAGAAATTTATATTTCCGATATTACCACTCTAAATGATGATATTTTAAGATTAATAACTTTATCGCCTGGTTTGAAGTTATTGATAGACGAGATTTCTGTAAATCAATTGAAAAACAAATTAAATGAAACATCATCTTCTAAAAGAACAAAAAAGATAAAAAAGATCTTAAATCGTTTAATACAACCAACTGAAGAAGTATTTAAACATTTGTTGAGTAAAGAATTTTGATTAAAGTATTTGCTGATTAAAAGTATAATTACTAACTATTGTTATTGGAATCAATTCGGTCCGTATTTACTTTTCAATGGCACTTATTACTTTCCGGCTCTCTGAGCACACCCTTCAATTCACTTGTGCTATACACCTTATGTATTCCACTCAGTACTTTAAATACTTTTCACGCATTTTTATGTCAAATCATCAAAATGATTCAGTATAGCATTGTTGCATGTAATTACATTGGATTTGAGTTGTCTCAAATTTTCCGGCCTCGCCTTCCTATACTTGGGAAACAAAGATCAACAACTCCCCTTCCAGTAAGAAGTCCAGATCAAGGAAAAAGCCGTCAAGCTCAAGACGGAAAAGAAGCTTAGGAAAATCTACCTGCTAGCTGTTTCCCGGGACGACTCCAGCTCGAGAAAGATACTATATGTAAATTGTATGACCAAGGCAACTTTTCCATAGTTTAATAAGTTAACTTGAGATGTTTGCAAATCTCAAAAAGAAAAATAATTATTTAACTTTCTTCAAATAATTATTTTTGACAAACTAAAATTCGTCTCAAAACAATCACATATTCTATATTATTACAAAAGTGATAGAAATACGATTTAGTTGACATTCTGCAGGTTTTAAATTAACGATATATTAGGAAAGAATAATCATTACATAATATAATAAATTTCTCTCAAACACTTTTTATATACTTATAAATAGAATAATTATAAATCATTTTCCTTATTATTTTTAAGCATAATTGTATCAAATCTATTAACTCTTGATATTCTGCTATTAGCTACTTTTCCAAGAACTGTTTGATTAACTTTTTTGATTCCTTTTTCTGTTATTTCATTATATTTGTTCAAAACACGTATCTTACGTTCTTTAACAGAGTACTGTTGTAGATCTTCATATACTTGATCTCTGTATTCAGGACTAAACTCTGTTTCTAGCATTTTGAACAAATTAAATGAATGAACATCATCCTTTCCCCATTCCCCATCTGGATTAATTGTAATAAAAGGTATTATATAAGACTTTTCAGCCATATATTGACTTGGTCTTAAAGATTTGATATAATCATTTAGACACGGGTGAATTAAATAATAAGAACTATTTTCAGGAATCAAATTTTTATCAAATATAGTTATGTTCTCTAATTTGTTAAAAATTTGCTTACTTTTCTTTTTTCGCTGGACATTATCTTTATCTATGTAACCTAAAAGACCTAGATTAAATAATTCAGAGAAAGGATGTTTACAATTCTCATTATAATGACAACCATTCTTAGCACAATCCAACCCATTCCCGTTAAAACTACAACAAACTCCCAATAACAATTCACGATTTAATACATTATGTGGGATTAAGGACAAAAAATGTTCTCTATCTGATTTTTCTTTTATGCAATTCAAAAAAACATTATTTTCTTCAAATAAATTTCGAGCTATATCTTTAGATGCAACTCGATTAACTGTTTCTCTGAATTTATCTGTGTCAAATTGACTTTTTCTATCAAGCCGTTTTATTATAGACACAAAATCTCTAGGTCTACGCATAGTATGTCTAATAATGTAGTGATCTACATTTTCATATATACCTGTTTTGGGGTGTCGGAATTTACTTTTCCCCAATGCTTCTGAAAGTTTTTTTCCATCATAACATAATGATGATTTATTCATCATAGCTACTAAATCCTCATCAGAATATTCTATAACAGTAACATTTCCACTTGTAGCATTCCCATCAGATGATTCATAATTTGAATAAGCCTCTTGCCTAATCGAACAAAATACTTTTACATGTTTTCTTCGTCCAAACTCCCACGCAGCTTCTAATAAACCTAGTTGAAGTTCTATCCAAAACTCACGTTGAGTTTCCGATATAGCTTGATCAAGACGATCGATAAAAACATAAACACCAGAAGTCACACTCCCTGTAAAAACCTGTCCTAAAGGAATAAATGCACTTTTTATCTCTTCGAATTTTTTTGATATGTTAGAATCAGATACGAGTTCTGTAAATATATCACAGGGATTCTTTCTTATTTCTGAATTTACTAGTTCTATTATCCATGAGGGCATATTATTGTAATACTTAAAATCTATTTCACCATTATTTAAACTCCAATAAGACATAATCGACAACATTAATGAAAACTGCCAAAACAATTTCACCTTACGTCGGTCTTGTAGAAATTCCATTTGATTTTTACTCAAAAATGACAATTGCGCTTGAACAAAATCTAAGTATGGATCAGGAGAAGGAATAAATAGAACAGAAGAATTATATCTTTCTTCTAAATCTTTCCTTTTCATTTTCAACAAAATAGTTTTTCCTACTCCTTTCCCTGCAATAACAATTCGTGCACTATCATCTTTAAGAAATTGTTCTACTTTTTTATTCCTGTACAATAAAGCATCTATTCTGTCAACTGAAATATCATCACCTTCAGTTACCCATTCCTGTTTTCTTTTCTCCATGTTTATTAACTTCCTTAATAAATGAATTAAAAATAAAGTCAAATGAATCTTTAAACATTTGATCTTTATCATTTACTATATCTTTTAGTTTTGGTAGAATTTCTATCAAATCCGTCAAAGTTTTTTTTGTTACGTTTTCATAATCTATTTCGTTTTGCTGCATAAAATCAAATAGTAGCTCAATAATAAATCGAGCTTTTTTATCATCTCCAAGACTCACAACATCCCTAACTATTGGTAAAATGTAATTAAAGGATAGTTCCCAATCGCAAACCATTAAACTATTCCTCAACATTGGTATCATTATTTCAATTCTCATCTGGAGTTTCATCAGCACTAAATCACTTTCGAGAGAATTCAGTTTATTATCAATCTTTT
>PVMO01000611.1_pt1 | contig 12805 bp, 13 predicted proteins | sample 1853421 | NCBI WGS metagenome assembly PVMO01 (sample SAMN08533511, study PRJNA380276) | Human gut metagenome, whole genome shotgun sequencing project.
CGCACCTGCTTTGGGAGCAGGGGGTCGTGGGTTCGAATCCCGCTACCCCGACGAAGAAGCCTCCGGAAAAAGACTTCTTGCGTAGAGGCTCGAAAAAGAGGGAAATCAGTTACGGTGAAAAATATTGTTCGGGGTGTAGCGCAGTCCGGTTAGCGCGCCAGCTTCGGGAGTTGGAGGTCGCTGGTTCGAATCCAGTCTCCCCGACAAAAATCAAAACCTTTGCCTTAAAAGGCAAAGGTTTTTTACTATGGGCATACGACGGCTATTCATCGCCGAAAGTAAGGGTACAAGAAAAAAGGATTCCGCTTTATCAAGCGGGGTCCTTGATTTTTGTACACCCAATAAGAGACTCGTCCGGAAGCGAAGCAGAGCGACGCAATCCAGTTTTCCCGACCGAGAGAAGGGATACGAAAACATTCCTTTTTTCATTTCCGGACAGCGACATGTCACACGGCAAACGAACAGCGATAAAAAACTGCCTGCGGAACAGCTTTTGTTTGTGTATTTCCCATCAAGGAGCTATTTGACAAGTCGCGAAGCAACGCAATCCAGATTCTTATTTTTATTTTCCAACGGCAATTCGTTTATACAAAGGCGGATGAAGATAAAAAGTCATTCGCGAACGACTTTTCTTCGTTTCGTCCAAGGGTTGCTGCTATCGGGAAAGTGGAGAAAAGCGACGCAATCCGAGGCTTCGAAAAATCAGAGTAATCTTTCCTTTACGGGAATTTTTATCGTCGTAAACTGCCGTTGTAGTCGGCGAAAGGCCACACGGACACAAAGAGTTTCATCAGGGAGTTCTCAATTTCAGGTCTGCCCCTCTTCTTCCGAAAACCGCCATATCATCCGGCTTTTCGGCAAAACCGGGACTGTAGCTTACAGGCAAGGTTTTTCACAGCCACCCACCGAACGCAGCGGCTGCCCGACTGCGCATCGACCGTCTATCGGAACCGGCGGAGCATCTTCCCGAAATCCAGTAATGCACGGGGCACAAAATTTGCGGATTACCCAAACACATTCTATGATTTACCGATATGAAACTGATAAAAACCATCGAAGAACGATGGAGCCCCCGCTCATACGACTCCCGTCCCGTCAATGAAGAACAACTGGCATTGCTGTTCGAAGCGGCACGCTGGGCTCCTTCCTGCAACAATGCCCAGGAGTGGGCATATTACTATACGACTCGCGAATATCCGGAAGCTCATGCCCGGCTCGCGGAGTGCCTCACCGGAGGCAATCGAGCCTGGGCGCCCGATGCTCCGGTGTTGCTGGTTTCCTGCGGATACAAGAATTTCCCGGGGACGGATGTCTATAACCGGCACTGGATGCACGATGTGGGCGCCGCGAACATCTCGATCGCCCTGCAAGCCGCCTCGATGGGAATGCAACTGCATCAGATGGCCGGCTTCGACGTGGAAGCCTGCGCCCGGCTGCTGGGCCTCGACACGGAAAAGATCGAACCTGTAACGATGATGACGCTCGGCTACCCCGGCCCGGCCGACCGGCTGGCGGAGCCGTTCCGCACCCGGGAAACGCTGCCCCGGGAACGCAAGGAAGTGAAGAGCTTCGTACATAAGCTCGAATAAGACCGGAACATCCGAACCGGAAAAAACCGTCCGCCTCACCGGACATAACGCAAAGAGAGGCTGTTTAACAAGTCCGATTTTAATGCTCCGTCGGAATGATCCTGACAGGGACGATTTTCAATTTCAGGGACCTGTTAGACAGTCTCTCTCCTATTGTGTTTCCGACTATTGCAATCGCTTGTAGTGACAGTACATCAGATGCTCCTGGTCGTCGTGCAGGTGCATACCGCCGCCCAGACAGAAACGCCACATCTTGCAATCGGCGCACTCCCCTTTGCGGGCCCATTCGCGGTCGCGGAACTTGTCGAAGCGATTCTGCCACACGTCCCAGAAACTGTCCCGGTAAATATTCCCCTGATGGAAATTGGCCCGGATGGAGGTACAGCCCGAAATCGCCCCGTCCACCCGGATCGAGGCAGCCGAAACCCCGGCGGCGCACTGGTAGAAATCGTCCCGCACCTCGCCTTCGTAACCGCCCAGAAAGCCTTCGCAGGCGTAACTCAAGTCGATGCGTCCCTCCTTACGGGTACGCTTTATGAACTCCAGCACCTCGCGGAACTGTGCGTCGGTAACCGCGAGCGTCGGATCGTCCTTGGCCCGGCCGACAGGGAAGATCGAGAAGATGCGCCAATATTTCACTCCTTCGGCGATCAACAGCTCCTTGAACTCTTCGAGTCGAGCGACCATCGGCGAAGTGACGCATGTAATCACGTCGTAGGTGAGCCGGGGCTCCCTCACGATCAACCGGATCGCGTCGAGCGCCTTTCGAAACTGCGGGGATTGCGCCGGATGTAGTTATGAGCATCCTCAAAGCCGTCGAAACTGATCGAAATGGATCTCAACCCCGCATCCATCAGACTTCGCAAGCGGTCGGCGTCGAGCGCCAGACCGTTGGTCACCATCCCCCAGGCATAGCCCCGGCGGGTAACCTCCCGGCCGGCTTCCTCCAGATCGCTGCGCACGAGCACCTCTCCGCCGGAAAAGATCAACAGAACATCTTCCGGGCGGTTGTGGGGCGTAACCTCCTCATCGAGCACCTTCAGGAAATCCGCCAACGGCATATCCGGCACGCCGGGATCGACCCGACAGTCGCTGCCGCAGTGACGGCAAGCCAAATTACAACGTAACGTACACTCCCAAAAGAGCGTACGCAACTTGTGTTCGGCGATCTTCTCCGCATAAAGATCGGAAAAAAGGCGCAGCCCGATACGCTTGCGCAACCCGAGCTTTCGTCCCGTCATCGGCGATTATTCGTTTTTGGAAGCCGGAGCCTCTTTCTCACGGGCCCGTTGTGCCTTTTTAACCTCCTTGCGGGCTGTCTTCTCACGGATGGCCTGCTGACGTTCGACCTCCTCGACAGGTACCGGAGGACGCACGCCGTACATCAGGCGGATCTGTCTTTCGACCCGGGCCGAATCCGGAGCCTGGTCCTGCGGCTTTCCCTGAGGAGCGTTCTTCACTGTCGAACAAGCCGTTGCAAAACCCAGCATCGTCAATAGTGCCCATTTTACTTTCTTGCCCATAGCTTTCAAACTTTTTACAGATAATACGGATGAACAAATATAACTATTTTTTCGAGGAACAAAAAACGTGCAAAAATAATTGCGAAAAAATTTTGAGAATCAACACTTTTTACCTTTCTTTGCTGATACATTTTTAATCAATATTCATTTATGACAGGTCAAGTTAAATGGTTCGATAGCAAGAAAGGCTACGGATTCATTACCCGCGAAGACGGCAAAGAGGTCTTCGTACATTTTTCAGGCATCGTATCCGATTCTTTCAAAACGCTGAACGAAGGACAGAAAGTCGCTTTCGAACTTGGAAACGGAGCTAAAGGCGAACAAGCTATAAACGTCACCGTAATCGAGTAATCCATTTCATTACTCCCGAGAACGTATGGAGGCTCCCTCGGGAAGCCTCCATATTTTTTCCGGCACGGACGAAATAATTGTATTTTCGGCACGTTAATTTCGTGCTGTCAAAGAGCTATAAAATCAGATACGATATGACCAAACGAAACGAAGCGATCGCCATTCTCACGGGCGGCGGCCCGGCACCGGGCATGAATACGGTAGTGGGCAGCGTGGCAAAAACCTTCCTGCAGAAGGGATACAGCGTCATCGGACTCCACAAAGGTTTCACAGGGCTCTTCCGCGAAGCGCCCGCCACGGAGAACATCACCTTCCTCAAAGCGGACGAAATTTTCAACCTCGCGGGTTCGTTCCTGCGCATGAGCCGCTTCAAACCTTCGGACGAAGATTTCGAGAAGCGTTTCAACTGGCAGTTCTTCACCGAGAACAACATCAAGCTGCTGGTGACCATCGGCGGCGACGACACGGCATCGACGGCCAACCGCGTGGCCAAATTTCTGGAAGAAAAGCGTCATCCGATCGCCAACATACATGTCCCGAAAACCATCGACAACGACCTTCCGCTGCCCGACTGCGCGCCGACCTTCGGCTACGAATCGGCTAAAGACAAGGGTGCGGTGATCGCCCGGGCCGTCTATGTCGATGCCCGCACCAGCGGCAACTGGTTCGTCATGTCGGCGATGGGCCGCAGTGCCGGACACTTGGCCTTCGGTATCGGCGAGGCGTGCCACTACCCGATGATCGTCATTCCCGAAATGTTCAACAAAACGCCGATCACCATCGACAAGATCATCCGTCTGATGGTTTCGTCCATCGTCAAGCGCCGGATCGTCAGCATGGACTACGGCGCGGCGGTCATCTCCGAAGGCGTGTTCCACGAATTGAGCGAGGCGGAACTCTCCTCGTGCGGCATTCACTTCACCTACGACGCGCACGGTCATCCCGAACTGGGCAAAGTGTCGAAAGCCTGTTTCTTCAGCATGCTGCTCGACCAACGGCTCGCGGAGCTGAAACTCAACGTACAGACCCGCCCCGTGGAGTTGGGTTACGAAATCCGGGGGCAGACGCCGGTGGCATACGACCTGACGTACTGCTCGGAGCTGGGTATCGGCGTTTACAAGCTCTTCAGCGAAGGCAAGACGGGCTGCATGGTCTATGTGGACGGCTGCGGCAACGTCGAACCCCTCTACCTGAAAGACCTGCAAGACCCCGCGACGGGCAAGATCCTGCCCCGCATGGTGGACATCTCGTCCGACCGCTTCAAAGCCGTAGTAGATAATATCCTGATGGCTATTACCCCGCCCGACTACGAAGCGGCACGCCAATACCTGTCCAACCCCGAGGAGTACGACTTCTGCAAGATCCTCGGCTGGGACGAAACGGATCTTTAGCTCCCTTTTGTAACGGCGGAAAAACGGAAATCATACACTTCGGCGCCCGGAATATCAATATTCCGGGCGCCAGTCTTTCAGGTCCTGCGGACCGCCGCAAGACATCTTTATCATTCCTCATCCCGGTCTGCCCAGCGTTCAAGCGTCTGACGCACGGCCTCCTTATAGTCCTTGTCGGTAATCCGGTAAGTCCAGCGCACGGCGTTCGGGCGGTCGGGGAACTCTTCGAGCACCCATGCCGACTGATCGCGCGGTGTGCCGCGTTGCGATTCGGTCATAGGGTCGAAGAAAGAGTATTGAGCGCACGTATCTACATCTGGGGTAATGGCATGGTAATTATCTTCCGTTATTGGGGGCACATTGAAATATAACTGAACAAAACCCAACGCATCCAGATTTTTCACCAACACATCGTTATCGTCTATCCACAACATTTTCTCCATCATCTGTCCCCATGTCCCCTGTTCTCCCGGGGCGATTCTAATCATATCACCGCTCGCACTCATTTTAGTTGAAATGAAGAAAATCGCATTCTCCTGACTGGCGTTCTGCATTCGAAAATAAGTGTAATAACAGTCTGGATATTCTTCGCCGATATTCTCTTCCATCGTTGTGTTCTTATCCACGAACTCCGGTTTTTCGGGCTTCGGTGTGGGCTGTTCTTCCGACGGAGCTTCCGGTGAGGTGTTTTCCGCTTTGTCGGAACAGCCCAGCGAAGCCAAGAACAGGAGCAAGGCTCCTAACGATAAATAGACACGTACTTTCTAGGTTAATTATTAAGGGATAAAATTCGTCCTGCAAAAAATATTGAGATCGAACGCCCCCTGAAACGAATTTAACAAAAGCGCTGAAACAACCGATTGTTCTGCCGATCATCGAGGAACATCCGATCACTTCAGATCGAAATCGTCGGCATCGCGCCAGGCGGGAAATTTCTCGCGGAAACGACGCAGCTCGTCCATATCGAGCCGTGCGGTCAAAAGCCTCTGCCCCTCCCCTGCTTCGGCAAGGGTTTCTCCCTTACAGCCGATCACGGCCGAATCGCCCGAATAATGCAGCCGGGGGTCGTCCCCCGTACGGTTCACCCCCAATACGTAGGCCTGGTTCTCGATCGCCCGGGCCCGGAGCAGCGTCCGCCACACGTCACGGCGGCCCGCAGGCCACGAAGCGACGTAAATAATGGCGTCGTAATCGTTCCGGCAGCGGCTCCATACGGGAAAGCGCAGGTCGTAGCAAACCTGAAGCAGGAAACGAATGCCGCCGTATTCGACGACGCCCCGCTCCCGTCCCGGACAAAAATTAGCTCCTTCGCCGCCGATGGAGAAGAGATGCCGCTTGTCGCTCTGCACCCGCTCGCCCGAAGGTTTTATGAAAAGCAGGCGGTTGTAATAGCGCCCCTCCTCTTCGACGATCAGACTGCCAGCGACGGCCTTGCCCGTCGTCCGGACCCAGCGGGTCATCTCCTGCACGATTTCACCCGACATCGGTTGCGCGACCCGACCGGGATCGGTCACGAATCCCGTAGCGAACATCTCGGGCAAAATCACCAGATCGGCATCCGCTTCGGCAACCATTCTCCCGGCCGTCCGCAGATTGGCCGCCGTATCTTCCCACACCATGTCGAATTGACACAAAGCCACTTTCAGTTCCATATCGCCATTCGTTTTTTTACTAAAATAAAATTTCCCGCTACTCGCTTCTTTTCGTTCGATTATCCTAAATATTTGTCAAGAAGAAGAGCAACAGCTATTGCAAATGTAACACAAGCTGCTGTTAAATTTCTAAATGTTCCACCGTATGTATTAGAATGATCGTTCCACTCTCCGTGTTCTTTGTAATATTTATAATCCACATTATAGAATGTTATAAGATTAACTATACAAATAATAAACAAGAGTAATATCATAGTTTGTTTAATTATTGAATAATCTGTAATATATTCAAGGAGGGGAGCAGGCTTGAAATATTAATTGTTGTGAAGCAGTCATTATGATTAACGAAATAACCACAACCCCAATATATACTTGAAAACATCACACCATATACAGCTCCCCATTTATATTTCAAATATAATAAAAGTCTGGTACAAATGAAAATTCAATTCCGAACCACATCGCATCTCACGACAAGACGAAATATTCCGGAACCGACCCCACCGCCCCCAGGAACTTCGCTCAAAAATTGCTTTCGGCAAAAATAAAACGTACTTTTGTCAAGATAAAACACCCATTATGCTCAAAGCAGGACGCACACAAACCCTCACCGTAAACCGCATCTCGGACTACGGACTCTATCTGATCGACGACGAACAGAACGAAGTATTGCTGCCCAACCGTTATGTTTCTCTGGCCAACAAGGTCGGCGATACGCTCGAAGTATTCGTCTATCACGATTCGGAAGACCGATTGGTCGCCACGACCGAAACGCCGAAGCTGCGCGAAGGAGAAGCGGGATTCCTGCGCGTAGTGGACAAGAACCTGCACGGCGCATTCCTCGACTGGGGACTCGCGGGCAAAGACCTGTTCCTGCCCAACCGCAACCAGCAGGGAGGCGTGTTGGCCGGACGGAACTGCCTGGTTTACCTGTATGTAGATTCGGTAACGGGGCGCTGCGTGGCGACCATGAAATTCAAAAGCTACGTCAATAACGACGTTATCACGGTAAAGCCCCGCGAAGAGGTTTCGCTGCTCGTGGCTTCGGAATCCCCGATCGGCTATCGGGTGATCGTGAACAACCGTCACTGGGGCATGATCTACCGCAACCAGCTCTTCCGCCGCATCGACGTAGGCGACCGTCTGAAGGGATACGTGACACGCATCACGGAAGACAACCGCATCGACGTCAGCCTGCAACAGCAGGGAGTCGCCGAAGTGCGCCATTCGGCGGAAACGCTGCTTTCGATGATCCGCGAAAACGGCGGTTCGCTTCCCCTGAACGACGACAGCGACCCGGCGGAAATCGCTACACGGACGCAGATGAGCAAGAAAGTGTTCAAACGCTCGCTGGGCATGCTCCTCAAGCGGGGCGCAGTGGAAATCACGCAGAACGGTGTAAAACTGACCGGGCACAATGGCTAAAATACTCACGGCGGAGCGCGTATCGCGCGACATATCGGACAACTACGTATTCCAGCGTTCGCAATTGGCCTATCACGAGGCGGCGCGGCGAATCAGCGGCGACGTACTCGAAATAGGTACGGGCACGGGTTACGGCGTCGAAATAGTCGCCCCCCACGCCTCCAGCTTTCTCACGCTCGACAAAATCGAACCTGCGGGCGAACGGCCTCCGTTTCCGCACGTGGAGATGCGGCAAGCCGTAGTTCCCCCTCTCGACCTGCCGTCGGGCAGTTTCGATTTCGTCATTTCGTTCCAGGTGATCGAACACATCAAACACGACATGGAACTGGTACGGGAAGTGCACCGCGTGCTGCGTCCGGGCGGCAAGTTCATCCTGACCACCCCCAATATCCGTATGTCGCTGACACGCAACCCCTGGCACGTCAGGGAATACAATCCCGACCAACTCCGCAACCTGCTCGGCAGCGCCTTTGCGTCGGTGGAAGCCCTCGGTGTTTTCGGCAACGAACGAATCATGGAATACTACGAAAAAAACCGCCGGGGCGTTCGGCGCATCACCCGTTTCGACGTGCTCGACCTGCAACACCGGCTGCCCCGGTGGATGCTGCAACTCCCCTACGACCTGCTCAACCGCCTCAACCGCCGACGCCTGCTCCGGGACAACGACTCCCTGACCCGTTCGATCACCATGGAAGACTACCGCATCGGACCGGTAGCGGACGACTGCTTCGACCTGTTCTATATCGCGGAAAAGCAACACAAATAAATGATTCCGGCCGGATCGACATCCGCCGGCAATCCGGAAAAAACCATTATAAGCAGCAGCCGGAATCCTCATCCATTTTAAGTTCATTTTACCCGATCCAATCTTAAATCGTTAATTCTCCACGTATCGAACACCAACTCCAATAATATTTTTTGCCTCGCCTCAACAGACGACTTGTTCCAACCGGTAAAATTGTATTGGAAATCATTTTTGAATCGATTCAAGGCTGTATTTACTCCGATATAAAATTTACTATCGAGTAATTTCGTCAGACAAACAGACGATTTGCCATACTCCGACTGCTTGTCATAAAACCATTGATCTGTCGATAAATCATTATAATTATTCACGGCCTGATTAATCATGCTTTCGATCAACGTGACATTACCCAATCGATACACATAGGAGTAATACTCCTCCTCGGACAAAAACTCCAGTGGAATACTTCCATTTTTCGGTGATTGAGGTAAAATATGTTCTATTTGCAAATCATTATAAAATTGATGTCCACAGACCGGGCTGTGCAATTTTTCCAACACCGTATTTTCTATCTTCCCCAATACATAGCGCAACCGATACAAGGGATTATAAACCCCATGACTCAAAGTTATGAATTCGGCTTTAAATACCCCTACCTTATCCAGCAAATAAGGTAACATCGTTTTCTCTATCACGCAGGCAATTTCATCTATCGTCGTAAGATTACGTAATTTCTCCGCCCATTGGACAAACAAGGATTCATTCGTCTTGGCTTGGATCCTGAGGGTCGAGCTGAAAAAGAAAAAACTCTCTATTTGTTTGGCCAAATATTCGATTGCCGGCACATCCGCATTGCTTCCCAAAGACAATAACAGGATCAAATGCTGTCTGGATTTGTATTTATTAATAAAGCCTATATTTGTCACGTGAGGATACAAGCACCCATCCCGCTGTAATTCAGTGGCATTTACAAGTTCTGAATACCGTTTGGACATACAGCGTATCTCCTTTGCAAAGTCTACCGGATGCTTTTCATATTGCGTAGCCTGTTTCCCTTCAGAAGATATAATCCATTTATAAATATCATCTTCTCGCAAGATACCATTATAATATCGGGCACTCAGAAAATATCGCAAAAATCGTAGGGGTTTTTGATCTTCAGAACATTCCTGAAGATTTTGAATAATCTCCCTCCATATATCTTTTATCTTGGCAAAATCCGACTCTTTGGTATTACTAAACAGCAAATTTTTGACCAAATCCATAGCATTCAATCCCGCCCCTCGCTGATTGATCGTCTCGAAAATTTTCAATGCACTACTCAAATCTTGAGATTCGATTACAACGAGTTCTATCTTTGTCAAGCAATATTTCGCAAAATCTATCAACTCATCAATCCCGGCATATAATTGAAAGTGTCGAAGTATTTTCGTATAGGCATCCTGCATTCGCTCTATAGATGGGGATCGCACTCCATTGTAAGGTTGCTCCTGTATCAAGGCTGTCAAATAATCATGACTCTCTTCATACTGCAATTCTAAGCGTACACGGGTCTCTCCCGATTCAATATCAAAGTTATAAAGTAGATTTTCTATAATCTGTAAATAATTTTTCTGAGCGCTGTTCAATGTCTCCTTTTTTAATAAATCTCGGAAAACACACAAAGACAACATAATAGTTGTCAAACGCTGTTGTCCGTCCACGACATCGAAACATCTATCATTATTGACAATGATGATAGATCCTAAAAAATAATTACGCTGCTCTTTTGCATCGGGACTATATTCATTTTCAATATCGATCAAAAACTGCTCGACCTCGTCATCGGGTTTCCAAACATATTCTCGTTGATAATCAGGCACTAAAAAGAAATAATCCTTCAATTTAGATATAGACTGAACTTTAGCATCGATTTTCATATCTTATGATATAGTTTTTGTAAATTACGTTATACAATTAGATATTATCATCAAACGAATTTTTCAAAAAACGTCTGGGTGCGAATATTCTACAAATGTAGGTCCCATAATTTTCTACTTCGCTTCGTGAAAAGCAATACAAACAATACAAATTTAAATAAAAAATTGGAAAACAATCGTCAATTTGAATCCGGTACGATCTAATTCCATACAAAAAAGCAGCCCTCTCGGACTGCTTCAGGTTAGTATAACAACCCGATTTGCGAACAATTAATATTCTTCCTCGTTGAAGAGAAAATCATCCTTCGAAGGATAATCCGGCCAAATATCCTCGATCGATTCGTAAATATCTCCCTCGTCTTCGATCTCCTGCAAATTCTCGAGCACTTCCAACGGCAGGCCCGAGCGAACGGCATAGTCGATCAATTCATCTTTGGTTGCCGGCCAGGGAGCATCCTCCAGTTTCGATGCCAACTCAAGTGTCCAATACATAACTGCAATAATTTAAATCATTAACTCACAAGACAATAAGTCCAGGCTGACATACAGCTTCCTTATTATTAGGTTGCGAATATATAAAATCCTGCGAGAAATACAAATCAAAAGAATAAAAATTTCTTCTGCCATTTTTTTTGAACAAACATAGCGATAGGAAACGATCCGCACATTCCGGCCTCGACCGAAAGAGCGGTTTCGCAAAGACCGACAATGTTCGGCGGATCCGCAACCGCACACGATTATTTCCGAATCGCATCGAAAGCGGCCATGTATCGACAGCCCCTGTCCGCATCACGAATTCAGGAATTCGACTGCCGTTATCCGCACACCGCCACTGCCTCCGCCGGATCGTTTCCGACGCGTCTTTCTCAACGGCATTTCAAACGCATCGGCCGAGTCGGGTCCTTACGGCACACGAAAAAAAAACTCCTCGGCAGATCGTACGAAATTCCGAAAAAAACCGATAAAATCCCGTCACGGAATCCACAGGGTTTCCTCCACGCTGAAATATTCGGTCAGCGTGCGGCCCAGCAGATAGAAATAGTCCGACAGCCGGTTGAGGTACATCAGTACCTCCGGTGCGACGCCATACTTCGCATCGGCCCGAAGCGCCGCCCGTTCTGCTCGACGGCAAACCGTGCGGCAGACATGACACAGCGAAACGACACGATGTCCGCCCGGAATAGTGAACTTGGTAATCGGCTTCACGGAAGCCTGCATACGGTCGATCGCCTCTTCGAGAAACTTCACAGCCTCGGCGTCGATTCCTTTCACCTTGTCCGCTCCGCCTTCGCCCACAGCCAGCGTAGCAGCAACAGTCATCAACTGGGAGGCAATGCGTGCGAGCTCCCAAACACGGGGCTCCAACCCCACATCTCCCCGCAAATGGTCCGTAAGCAGGGCAACGAAAGCGGTCAATTCGTCCACCGAGCCGTAGGCCTCCACCCGTTCGTCGGTCTTGAACACCCGTTCCCCCCCGACCAGCGAAGTGGTTCCCTGGTCGCCTGTTTTCGTATATATCTTCATAACTTGAAATGTTGTTTCGGCAAATGATTGTTGAATACCAGCAAATAGCCCCGGTTATCGACCGTCGTCGAACGATGCTCCCGAACGATCCGACGACACGCTTCGCCGCGTGCGCTACCGTGATAGGGATTCATCACACAGAGCGTCGCTCCTGTCCGGGCAGCCCGAGCCGCAGCAGCAGGCAAATCCTCCGCCGGAAAATTCCGGGTCAGGATCACCATGTCGTACGGACCCGCACAATTCAGGCCAAAAGTCGAATTTTTCGCCTCGTTTTCCCTCCCCGGCGTAACCTGCAAACAACCTCTGCCCTCGTCGATCACAAACGTCGAATTGCCTTTTTCAAACTCTGCATCCGGCAAAGTCCGAACAGGTTCGGCTTTGCCTTCACATATCGCAAACGTCCGGTAGCCGCAATAGAGAAAGGCGTTCTGCAACTGCACCGCCCGCCGGTGAAAGATTCCGACCCGACGCAGGGCATCGTAAAGGCAGTGCTCTCCGTCGCGCAGTCTATGAAACATAAACGCTTCGCGCACAAGTCCGTAAACGAATGGCGAGTGCACGCCGTGCCCCCGGAAATGACGGGCCCGGGAGAGCCGGTCGGTCAGCCGGGAAATACCGCGAAGGCGGCGGCGTAGATTGCGTCCGGTCCGTTTCACTGTTTGAGCATACCGGCCAGACGACCGGTC
>PVMO01018072.1_pt1 | contig 12766 bp, 8 predicted proteins | sample 1853421 | NCBI WGS metagenome assembly PVMO01 (sample SAMN08533511, study PRJNA380276) | Human gut metagenome, whole genome shotgun sequencing project.
TGGACGAGCTGCTGGCCGACGGAACGGCCATGCTGGTGGCGCTGTTGGCCGCGGGCCTTATCATCCCAGTGCTGGAGGAGTACGGACCGCGCTATGCGTTGACCCTCTACGCGACCGTATCGATTTTGGCCGTGCTGTTTGTGCCGGAAACCGAGCTGGCGTTTTTCTATGTGCTGGTCATGGGGTATTACCCGGTGCTGCGCGTGAAGCTCAACACACTAAAAAACACGGTACTGCGTTGGGTCATAAAATTTGCGGTGTTCAATGCGGCCACGGTGCTGGTGTATTTGCTGTTGTTCGCGCTGCTGGGGCCTGCTGTATTGGACGAGCTGCTGGCCGACGGAACGGCCATGCTGGTGGCGCTGTTGGCCGCGGGAAATCTGTCATTCTGGCTGTGCGACCGGGCGCTGGCGGCGCTGACGCGATATTATCATCTGGTGGTCAAGCCAAAACTGAAGAAGAAGTTCTGATGCAAGGAGGAACATAAAATGTGGTATGATGAAGCGGTAGTTTACCAGATTTATCCGCTGGGGCTGTGCGGCGCACCACTGCAAAACGACGGCGACCAGTCCCAGGCGGACAACCACCGCATTCTGCGCGTGCTGGACTGGGTGGAGCACATCAAGCGCCTGGGCGCGACCTGCGTGCTGTTCAACCCGCTGTTTGAGAGCGATGCCCACGGCTACGACACCCGCGACTACAACAAGGTCGACTGCCGCCTGGGCACGAACGACGACCTCAAGCAGGTCTGCGCGGCGCTGCATGCGGCGGGCATCAAAATTTTGTTCGACGGCGTGTTCAACCATGTGGGGCGCGGTTTCTGGGCGTTCCGCGACGTGCAGGAAAAGCGTTGGGACAGCCCTTACAAAGACTGGTTTCACATCAGTTTTGACGGCAACACCAATTACAACGACGGTTTCTGGTACGAGGCCTGGGAGGGCTGCAACGAACTGGTCAAGCTGAACTTGCAGAACCCAGCGGTGAAAAACTACCTGTTTGACGTCGTGCGCGGCTGGGTGCGGGACTACGGCATCGACGGCCTGCGCCTGGACGTCGCGTACTGCCTGGATCTGGGCTTTTTGGCGGAGCTGCGCGGGCTGGCAAACGACATCAAGCCGGAGTTCGCGCTGGTGGGCGAGACGCTGCACGGCGACTACAACCGCTGGATGAACGACCACGCCTGCCACAGCGTGACGAACTACGAGTGCTACAAGGGGCTGTATTCCAGCTTCAACACCGGCAATATGCACGAGATCAGTTATAGCCTGAACCGCCAGTTTGGCGCGGAGCAGTGGTGCCTGTATACCGGCAAGCATCTGTTGAGCTTTGTGGATAACCACGATGTAACGCGTATTGCGACGATTCTGACCAATAAAAACTGCCTGAAACCCATCTACGGTTTGCTGTTCGGTATGCCCGGTGTGCCGTCGGTCTACTACGGCAGTGAGTGGGGCATGGAGGGCGACAAGCGCAACGGCGACCCGACGCTGCGCCCAGCGGTGGAGAAGCCCACCGAGAACGACCTGACGGCTTGGGTGGCCGCGCTGGCCCATGCCCGCACAGGCAGCAAAGCGCTGTGCCGGGGCAGCTACCGCAATGTACTGGTGCAGCCGAAGCAGCTGATTTTTGAACGCTATGCCGACGGTGAGCGGGTGCTGGTAGCCATCAATGCGGACGGCAATCCGTTTGACGCCCACTTTGACGCAGGCTGCGGCCGCGCGGTGGACCTCATCACCGGGGTCGATCACGATTTTGGCGGCGGCAGCACATTAGAGCCATACAGTTGTCATTTCTGGAAATGTGAACGATAATACGATATAAAAATGCACCTGTCCGTGTGGGCAGGTGCATTTTTGTACTAGGGCAATACCGCATAATTCTAAGTGCCGATACGGCGAGCGAGGTGCGGCAGCTGCTAAGCCAAAAGCGCAGATAATACTGGATGCTGCAAAGGTGAGCGCCGCCAGTGGCGGATGCAGCGAACCGAAGCAGGGGCAGCGGTCGCAGAGTGCGAGGGGCTTTTGCCCCCGAAGCACGATGCGGGTACCGCAACCCGACATTATCGAGCATTTTGGCAACGCAGATGCCGTGCCGCAGCCGCCGGAGCGGTGCTTAAGCCGTAAGGTGGGAATTGTGCGGTGTTGCCCTAGGTTGTAGGGGGCGTCCTCAGCCACGATCAAATGAGCGGCGCCCTGCAAGGCCTGGGGGACGTATTCCTTGATTGGATGGTGACTTCGTACATTTTCATGGGTCAATCCTTTCGCATTTGCTGTACCATCGCCAAAAAATCTCTCTCGCTCAACAGGGCCAGGCCCTGGGATTCGTCGCCCAGGACAATGAGCTTATCGCCGGGCTGGATGTTGAAAATCTTGCGTGCCTTCGCCGGTATTACGATCTGCCCTTTATCGCCGACCGTGACCAGCCCAAAGGCGTGCCTGCCCTTGGGCGGTACGTTCAGCCCGGTAGCGGCGGTGTCATAGTTGACGAGATCGTCCAGCGAGACGCCGAAAATTTCCGCCAGCTGCTTGCAGCGCTCAATGTCGGGCAGACTTTCCCCGGTCTCGTATTTCGAGAGCGTCTGGCGGCTGACCTGCAGACGGTCAGCTAGTTCTTCCTGCGATAGATCGTGTAATTTGCGCAGGGAGACAAGGTTATCACAAAACATGAGGCTTCTCCTTTTTAATGCCGAAAACACAGTACCGCACCACCGGCACATGGCGCAGCACGGCATACAGCGCCAGCCCGCCGCCGTAGGCAGCTACGGCGGACAGCAGGTATACCACCGCGCCGCGCCAGTGCAGGCAGCACACCAGCCCATAGGCCGCCGCCGACAGCGCCAGATAGTGGCAGACGTACAGCCCAAAACTGTGCCGCGCCAGGAACGCGGCCACAGGCCCGGTGCGGTCGCCCCAGCGCTTCATGCCGCCAAAGATAGCCAGGCAGGCCGCCCAGCCGTAGGCGATGGCCAGGGGGCTGTTCACGTTGGGAGCGACGGCGTAGTTCTTGCCCCAACTGTGCCAGAGGTAAACCGGCCCCAGCGCGGCGGCCACGGCGCACAAAATCGGTGCCCGGCGGGCCAGCGTGTCCATGACCTGCGGTTGCGAAAAGACGTAGTACCCAGCCAGATAGCTGAAAATGTAGATGCCGAACCGATACACCTGGATGATGGGCGGGTTCAGCACCTGGGCCGACACCCAGGCGGCCACACCCAGCGCTGCGACGGCCCAGCAGGGGAGCGACGCGCATTTTGCCAGCAGCCGCCCGCACTCGATGCGGCGCACGGCCAACAGTACCAGGGCACAGACCCACAGCACATGGCAGGTCCAGAGAACGCCAATACCCGATACCGTCATAATCAAATAGAGCACCGGTGCGGGCACCCCGGAGAGGATATTTTCAAACACATGGCTGAACGCCACGTTGAAATACCCCTGCGCCCAGCCCAGCACCAGCAGTCCCAGCGTGGAAGGAACCAGCAATTTCCGCGTGCGCTCTGCAAAAAACGCCTTGCCGCTGCGGCTGTCCAGCGCGTACCGCGCCGACGCACCGCTGACCAGAAACAGCACGACCATGAACCATGGGTACAGCAGATATTGCAGCGCGTCCTGCCAGCGACAGTCCGTCACCGGCCCCACGACACCCGCCGTCACGACATGGTTGTACATAAAAATGGCGTGGTACAAAACCACCAGCAGCACAGTTGCCCAGCGGATGTTGTCGAGATAGTGCTTTCTCATATTTGTCACACCTTTGCTATGATTTTTAACAAGTATAGCAAAAGCAGAAGAAAATGAACACCAACATGATTTTACAGGATGGCGGAGAAAATGTTAAAAATCGTGGCAGGAGGTGGTTATAGTATAGGGGATAGGGCAGGAAATTGCAAGAAAAAAACCCCCGCAAGGCCGATGCTTTGCGGGGGCGCTTTGTAGGGGCCGCACATGTGCGGCCCGCGGCGTTATGGGAGATATGCGTTTGCGGGAAGGCAGGAGGGCCGGGCATGCCCGGCCCCTACGGGGCGGCCCATGTATGGGTTAAGGTTTTAGGTTTCTTTGCCTACTTTCTTTTCAAAGAAAGTAGGTCACAGGTTCGTATACCCCATCAATTTTTCATCCACCACGGCGGCGGTGTCGCGGCCCTCGCGCAGCGCCCACACGACCAGGCTCTGACCGCGGCGCATATCGCCGCAGGCAAACACATTCGGGTCGGCGGTGGCGTATTTCACATCGGCCACGGTGCCGCGCTTCGTCAGCTCAACGCCGAACGCATCCGCCACATACGCTTCACACCCGGTAAAGCCCGCGGCAATCAAGACCAGATCGCAGTCCACGATGAACTCCTCGCCGGTGGGCACCATCTGGCGTCGGCCATCGACGACCTCACTTTTCAGCTTGGCGATCAGCGCACCGCAGACCTGCCCGACCTCGTTCTTGTAGAACTCTTTGACCGTTGTCTGGTAGACGCGGGGATCACTGCCAAACCTGGCGATGGCCTCCTGCTGGCCGTAGTCGGTTTTCAGCACGCGGGGCCACTCCGGCCAATCGTTGCCGGGGGCGCGGGCGGCGGGCGGGCAAGGCATCATTTCTAACTGCATGACGCTCTCGCAGCCCTGGCGAATGGCCGTGCCCACACAGTCGTTGCCGGTGTCGCCGCCGCCAATGACCAGTACCTTCTTGCCTGCGGCATTCACAGCCTTGCCGTCGGCAAAGTTCGAATCCAGCAAACTGCGGGTCACGCTGGTCAGGTAATCCACGGCAAAGTAGATGCCCTGGGCGTCGCGGCCCGGCGCGGTGATGTCGCGGGCTTTCTTTGCCCCGCAGCAGAGCACTACGGCGTCATAGCGGGCTTTCAGCTCGTCGGCGCTGACGGTGCTGCCGACATCGGCATTAAAGATAAACTCTATGCCCTCGTCCTGCAAAATCTTCACGCGGCGGTCAATGACCCACTTTTCCAGCTTCATGTTGGGGATGCCGTACATCAGCAGGCCGCCCGCGCGGTCCTCGCGCTCGTAAATGGTCACGCGGTGGCCGCGCTTGTTCAAAAGATCCGCCACGGACAGGCCCGCAGGCCCTGCGCCAATGACCGCCACGGTCTTGCCGGTGCGGGCCGGTGGCGGCACAGCATGGATCGCGCCGCTCTCGTAGCCGTATTCCACGATGGCACGCTCGTTCTCCTTGACCGTGACCGGGTCGCCGGTGACATTGCCGCAGGTGCAGGCGGCTTCGCACAGGGCGGGGCAGACCCGGCTGGTGAACTCTGGGTAGCGGTTTGTGGCAATCAGGCGGTGTACGGCCAGATCCCACTTGCCCTGGTAGACCAGGTCGTTCCACTCAGGGATCAGGTTATTCAACGGGCAGCCGCTGAACATACCGCCCAGCTGGACACCGCTTTGGCAGAAGGGGACGCCGCAGTCCATGCAGCGTGCGCCCTGGGCCTGCTGCTCGTCGGTATGCAGCGGGACGTGAAACTCGTTAAAATTCTGGATGCGCTCCTCGGGCGGCAGCTCTAAACTGGTCTGCCGCGCGATCTCGATAAATCCTGTCGGTTTGCCCATGATACTCTGCCTCCCTTACTTTGCGCTTTTCATGGCGTAGAACGCCTCGATTTGGGCCTGCTCGCTGTCCTCGCCCTTCTCTTCCATCTGGGCAATCAGGCGCAGCATCTTGTCGTAGTCGTGGGGCAGGACCTTCTTGAACTTGGGCAGATACTCGCCGAAGTTGTCGAGGATTTCCTTGCCGCGCGGCGACCCGGTCAGTTCGACGTGCTCACGGATCAGGTCTTTTAACAGCGATACATCGTACTTATGCTCCACGGGCTCCAGGCTTACCATGTCTTTGTTGACGCGCTGGTAGAAGTCCCAGTCCTCATCGAGGACATAGGCAATGCCGCCGCTCATGCCGGCTGCAAAGTTTTTGCCGGTCTTGCCAAGCACGACCACCGTGCCGCCGGTCATGTACTCACAGCCGTGGTCGCCCACGCCCTCAACGACGGCCACGCCGCCGGAATTGCGCACGCAGAAGCGCTCGCCTGCAACGCCGTTGATGAACGCCTTGCCGCCGGTTGCGCCGTAGAGCGCCACGTTGCCGATGACAATGTTCTCGCTGCGGTCAAAGGCGGCATCCTTCGGCGGGTAGACGACGAGCTTGCCGCCGGACAGGCCCTTGCCAAGGTAGTCGTTGGCGTCGCCGACCAGTTCCAGCGTCAGGCCCTGGGGGATGAACGCGCCAAAGCTCTGGCCGCCGTAGCCGTGGCAGACGACATGGAAGGTATCTTCCGGTAAGGTGTTGCCGAACTTGGCGGTGATTTCACTGCCGAAGATCGTGCCGAAGGCGCGGTCGGTGTTGCCGACATCCAGCGTAACGGTGCTGGGCTTCGGCTCGGCGGAATCGAAATTCTTCTTGAACTTCTTCATCAGCACCTTCATGTCGGGCGTCTTTTCCAGCTGGAAGTTGTAGACATCCTTCGCGTTGAAATGTACGTTGGAGTTCTCGACCAAGGGGTTCTGCAAGAGGGCCGAAAGATCCATCTCACTGGCGCGGGAACCTGCGGGCGCGGCCTTGACCTTCAACAGGTCGGTGCGGCCGACGAGTTCATCAACGGTGCGCACGCCGAGCTTTGCCATATACTCACGCAGATCCTCGGCCATGAAGCGCATGAAGTTCATGATGTACTCGGGCTTGCCCTTGAAGCGCTTGCGCAGCTCGGGGTTCTGGGTGCAGATGCCCATGGGGCAGGTGTCCAGATTGCAGACGCGCATCATGACGCAGCCCATGGCCACCAGCGGCCCGGTGCCGAAACCAAATTCCTCGGCACCCAGCAGAGCGGCGATGGCAACATCACGGCCGCTCATCAGCTTGCTGTCGGCCTCGATGCGGACGCGGCTGCGCAGGCCGTTCATGATGAGGCACTGGTGCGCCTCGGCAATGCCCAGCTCCCAAGGCAAGCCTGCGTTGTGAATGGAGTTGCGGGGCGCTGCGCCGGTGCCGCCGTCAAAGCCGGAAATCAGGATGACCTCTGCGCCTGCCTTGGCAACGCCTGCGGCGATCGTGCCGACACCGGCCTCGCTGACCAGCTTGACATTGATAGCGGCCTTGCGGTTGGAGCACTTCAAATCGTAAATCAGCTGGGCCAGATCCTCAATGGAATAGATATCGTGGTGCGGCGGGGGAGAGATAAGGCCCACACCAGTGGTGGAGTTGCGGGTCTTAGCGACCCAGGGGTAGACCTTGCCGCCGGGCAGCTGGCCGCCCTCGCCGGGCTTCGCACCCTGGGCCATCTTGATTTGGATTTCGCTGGCGGAGACGAGATACTTGCTCGTCACGCCGAAGCGGGCGGACGCTACCTGCTTGATGGCGGAGTTGCGCTCGGTACCGAAGCGGTCCTCGGCCTCGCCGCCCTCGCCGGTGTTGGATTTACCGCCCAGGCGGTTCATAGCGATGGCCATGCATTCGTGGGCTTCCTCAGACAGTGCACCGTAGCTCATGGCGGCGGTCTTGAAGCGCTTCACGATGGAATCGACGCTCTCGACCTCGTCCAGGGGCACGCCCTGTTCGGGGTAGTTGAAATCCAGCAGGCTGCGCAGGTGCATGGCGTCGCCGTTCTCATTGGCGGCAGCTGCGGTGTACTGCTTGAACGTGTCGTAATTGCCGGTCCAGCATGCCTGCTGCAGCAGGTGGATGGTCTGCGGGTTGTAGAGATGCTGCTCGGCTGCGGGGCCGCCGCGGAACTTGTGTGCACCCAGGCTGGGCAGTTCGCGGTTGATATCCAGGCCCAGGGGGTCAAAGGCTTCCTGATGGCGGGCTTCCAGATCCTTCTGGATATCCTGGATCGTGATGCCGCCCACGCGGGAGACAGTGTTCGTAAAGTATTTGTCCACGACCTCTTTCGAGATGCCCAGCGCTTCAAAAATCTGGCTGCCCGCGTAGGACTGGATGGTGGAAATGCCCATCTTGGACGCGATTTTGACAATGCCCGCGAGGACGGCCTTGTTGTAATCCTCGACGGCGGCATAGTAATCTTTGTCGAGCAGGCCGTCGGAAATCAGCCCGCCGATGGTCTCCTGCGCCAGATACGGGTTGATGGCCGCTGCGCCGTAGCCCAAGAGCGTTGCGAAGTCATGCACCAGGCGCGGCTCGCCGCTTTCCAGAATCAGCGCCATAGCCGTGCGCTTGCGGGTGCGGACCAGGTACTTGCTGACTGCGCCCACAGCCAAGAGGCTGGGGATGGCGACGTGGTACTCGTCAATGTCGCGGTCGGACAAAATCAGGATGTTGGCGCCGTCGCGGTAGGCGCGGTCCACATCGACAAACAGGCGGTCAATGGCCTTTTCCAGGTCAGTGTTCTTGTAGTAGCAGATAGACAGCGTCACGACCTTGAAGCCGGGCACATCCATCGCCTTGATTTTGAGCAGATCAGTCTCGGTCAGAATCGGGTTCTCGATTTTCAGCACCTTGCAGTTGTCGGCATCCTCTTCCAGCAAATTGCCCTGGGCACCGACATATACGGTGGTGGAAGTGACGATCTTCTCGCGCAGGGCATCGATGGGCGGGTTCGTGACCTGGGCGAACATCTGCTTGAAGTACTCGCTCAAACTCGGGCGCGTGTGGCTCAAAACGGCCAGCGGGGTATCGCTGCCCATGGCCCCGGCAGGCTCGCCGCCGTTCTTCGCCATCGGCAGAATGATCGTAGATACGTCCTCATACCGGTAGCCGAAGGCCTTTTGCAGCTGGACGAGCTGGTCTTTCGTGTAGCTGGGCACCCTCTTGTTGGGCACCTTCAGGCTGGACAGCGGAACCAGGTTGCGGTCCAGCCACTCGCCATAGGGTTGGCGGCTGGCGTAGTCGGCCTTCAGCTTTTCGTCGTCCACCAGCTCGCCCTTGACGGTGTCTACCAACAGCATTTTGCCGGGGCGCAGGCGGTCCTTGCGCACGACCTCGTCAGCAGGGATATCCAGCACGCCGACCTCGCTGGACAAAATCAGGCGGCCGTCCTTCGTGATGTAGTACCGGCTGGGACGCAGGCCGTTACGGTCCAGCACCGCGCCCATGACGTCGCCGTCGCTGAACAGGATGCTGGCGGGGCCGTCCCACGGCTCCAGCATCGTGGCGTAATACTGGTAGAAATCACGCTTCTTCGGGTCCATGGATTTGTTGTTGTCCCAAGGCTCGGGGATGGTCACCATGACGGCCAGCGGCAGATCCATGCCGTTCATGACCATAAATTCCAGGGTGTTGTCCAGCTGGGCAGAGTCAGAGCCTCCCTGGTTGACGATGGGCAGAACCTTCGTCATATCGTCCTTTAAGTAGTTGGAGCCGATGGTCTCCTCGCGGGCCAGCATCGTGTCAACGTTGCCGCGGATGGTGTTGATCTCGCCGTTGTGCAGGATGAAGCGGTTGGGGTGGGCGCGGTTCCAGCTGGGGGCGGTGTTGGTGGAGAAGCGGCTGTGTACCATACCGATGGCGGACTCGTAGTCGGTATCCTGCAAGTCGGGATAGAAAAGGCGCAGCTCCTTGACGAGGAACATACCTTTATATACGATGGTCCGGCTGGACAGGCTGCAAACGTAGGTGTCGGGGCTGGACTGCTCAAACACGCGGCGGGCGACATACAGGCGGCGGTCAAAGGCAATGCCCGCCTCTACGCGCTGCGGCTTGCCCACAAAGCCCTGCCAGATGCTAGGCATACAGGCAATGGCCTTGTGGCCCAGCACCTCGGGGCAGGTGGGGACTTCGCGCCAGCCTAAGAAGGGAAGCCCCTCTTTTTTGCAGACGATCTCAAACAACTTTTTGGCTTGGTTGCGCTTGAGTTCATCCTGCGGGAAAAAGAACATACCAATGCCGTATTCCAGCTCTTTGCCGATTTCCAGGCCCAGCTCGGCCGCCGCTTTCTGGAAAAATTTGTCGCTGATCTGCGTTAAGATACCGACGCCGTCGCCGGTCTTGCCCTCGGCGTCCTTGCCTGCGCGGTGTTCGAGATGCTCCACGATTTGCAGTGCATCATCAATGGTTTTGTGGCTCTTGCGCCCCTTGATATCCACCACGGCACCAATGCCGCAGTTGTCATGCTCAAACTGTGGGCTGTACAGCCCGGCGGGGGTGCTGCGCTCGGTAAAGTTTTCCATGCCTTGTCTGCTCCTTTCCCAGTGCAAAAGCAACGCAGCTACGCACATAACGCTGCGGCCTTTGGGGTAACAAAAAAGACGCTCCCGAAGGGGCGCATAAGCCCCTTGTGGGAACGTCTTTGTTCTTGTCTGCATCATACCATAGAACCAGGCGCTTTACAATCCTAAAGCAGAAGATTTTACGGAAATTAAGCGAAAAACGTTTGAAAATTTCATTATCGAAGTTTAAACTTAATAAAATTAAGCCGCGAGCGATAAGAGAGACTCCCTTGGACAAGGGAGTCTCTACCCCGGCAGCTGGTTCACCATTCTCTAAAAAACACAACAGCGCAGGGCTGCACTGGCTCTGCGCTGTTGTTGGTAATAAAGCGAAAATTACGCAGTTTTTTCCTCGTTCTGCTTTTTCAGCTCAGCAAGGATGTCGGCCAGCAGCTCTTCCTGCGTGGGGGCGGCGGGGGCCTCCGGCTCAGCGGGGGCGGCTTCCTCGTGCTTGCCCATCTCCATCAGTTTGTTCATGGCTTTGACGATGCAGAACAGCACAAAAGCCATGATCAGGAAGTTGATGACAGCCGTGATAAAGGCACCATACTTAAAAACCAGCTTGCCATCGCCGAAAACGTCCCACATCATGGCGTCAAAGTTCACCTTGCCCAGAATGCCCAGGATGGGGCTGATGAGGTTGTCGGTCAGGGAAGTGACCAGCGTGGAGAACGCGCCGCCGATGATAACACCGATGGCCATATCCATCATGTTGCCCTTCAGGGCGAAGGCCTTGAACTCTTCAAAGAACTTTTTCATAAGCAGGTGCCTCCTCAAAATTTAACGCCGCAGCGTTTTACTTCTTCAGCAGCTTTGCCACGGTCCGGGCTGCATTGTCAAGGTAATCACCCGCAAAGACCTCGATCATGCCCGCGTCGGCCTCCTTGGCAAGCTCGGGATCGATGGGCATTTTCGCCAGCACCGGCAGCTTGTACTTGTCGGCAATCTCGTCCACATGGCTGTCGCCAAACACGTTGATATGCTTGCCGCAGTCGGGGCAGACGGCGTAGCTCATGTTCTCGACCAGGCCGAGGATGGGCACGTGCATCATCTGGGCCATCTGGACGGCTTTGCCGACGATCATGCCGACCAGTTCCTGCGGGCTGGACACGATGACGATGCCGTCCACCGGCAGCGTCTGGAAGACGGTCAGCGGCACATCGCCGGTTCCCGGGGGCATATCGACGAAGAGAAAGTCAACGTCCCACACAACCTCCTGCCAGAACTGCTTGACAGCGCCCGCAATGATGGGGCCGCGCCAGACAACGGGGGCCTCGGGGTCATCGAGCAGAAGGTTGATGCTCATAATTTCCACGCCGGTGCGGCTGCAAACCGGATTGATGCTGGTGCCGTCGCCGGTGGCGGGACCCTTGACGCCGAACAGGCGGGGGATGGAAGGACCGGTGATGTCAGCGTCCAGCACACCGGCCTTGAAGCCGAGGCGGCGCATCGAGACGGCCAGCATTGCGCTGGTCATGCTTTTGCCGACGCCGCCCTTGCCGGAAACGACGCCGATCACTTTTTGGATACGGCTGCGCTCGTGCGGCGGCTCATGCTGCGGTGCGCGGTGGTCACAGCTGGCACTGCAGCTGCTGCAATCGTGGGTACATTCGCTCATGGTATGTTTGCTCCTTTAAAAATTGCTCTTTCTTCAGTTTACCAAAAATCGCACCGGAATGCAAGAACACTCACAAATTTAAAAGCGACCTGGCATGATTTTATAACACTTCCACGATTCCCTTGACCAACTTCTGGAACACCGGACCGCGCTGGTCGGCAATCTCGATGACTTCGGCCCCGTCCAGCCGCTTGCCCGCCATCCCGGCGGCCATGTTGGTAATCAGGCTCAGTGCCACCACCGGCAGACCGCAGTGGCTGGCGGCGATAGCCTCGGGCACGGTGCTCATGCCCACGGCGTCCGCACCCAAAACGCGAAACGCGCGTATCTCGGCGGGGGTCTCAAAGCTCGGCCCCATGTAGCCGAGGTAGACGCCCTTTTGCAGCAGAATGTTCTGTTTTTTGGCAACGGCAAGCGCTTTTTCCTGCAATTCCGGCGTGTAGGTGTGGGTCATATCGCAAAAGCGCGGGCCGATGCTGTCATCGTTTGTGCCGCGCAGGGGGTTCGCGCCCATAAAGTTGATGTGGTCGGTGATGAGCATGATGTCGCCGACATTGAAATCCCAGTTCACGCCGCCCGCCGCGTTGGTCAGCACAAGAGCACGGCAGCCCAGTGCCTTGAACACCCGTACAGGCAGGGCAATAGCGGCCATGTCGTGGCCCTCATAATAGTGGAACCGCCCTTGCATACACAGGACGTTTTTGCCCGCCAGCTGCCCGGCCACAAACTGCCCGGCGTGCCCCGGCGCGGTGGACACAGGGAACCCCGGCACGCTGCGGTAGGGGATGATGACGGCATTCTCAATTTGTTCTGCCAGCCCGCCCAGGCCCGACCCCAGCACAAGGGCAATATCCGGGGCGAACGGTAATTTTTCCCGCAAGTATGCGGCAATGGTAGTGGCTTGATTCATGGTAAAAATCTCCCATTTTATTTGAGGCAATACCGCATAATTCTAAGTGCCGATACGGCGAGCGAGGTGCGGCAGCTGC
>PVMO01006231.1_pt1 | contig 12752 bp, 10 predicted proteins | sample 1853421 | NCBI WGS metagenome assembly PVMO01 (sample SAMN08533511, study PRJNA380276) | Human gut metagenome, whole genome shotgun sequencing project.
GCCAGGGTCTTCTTCACATCGATCACCCGCTGGTTCTTACTGCATCAGTTCGTCCTTGCAGAAACCATCGATCAGATACATGCAGGCATCGGTGTCACCGAGACGAATCACCCGGTGAATAATATCGAAATTGGTTTCCAGTCCCATCAGTTCATCCACATACTGCATATTCTGCTGAAGCTTTTCCGATATTCTGACGAGCTTTGGTTGTTTGTTCTGTGGCATAAAAAATCCCCCTTGGGTCTATGATCTAAATTTCATCATGTCCCATTCGGGGGATTTTATTCTGCTATTTTGTTGTTTTACCTGTTACTTCGTGGTGCTTCCGAAGCCGCCGTTACGGATTCCTTCCGCATCATCATCTTCCGTGATGCCATACTGCATAAAGATTCCCTGTGCAAATCCGGTTCCCGCAGGAACCTCCACGGTCTTGCCTTCATTGGAATCATTGGTAATCTTCATGAAGATATGTCCTTCATTATCTGAAAAGAAATAGTCACTGTCAATGATGCCCACGGTATTGTTCATCTGCAAACGGTATTTAAAGCCCAGTCCGCTTCTCGGATAAATCTGTAATACCCAGTCCTCCTTCATTTCAGCACGAATGCCGGTAGGAATCTTGATGGTCTCTCCCGGGGCCAGGGTAAAGGCAAACGGTGCGAAGAAATCATAGCCTGCGCTTCCTTTCGTGGCTCTCCTGGGAAGTTTTAAATTTTCATACATTTCCTTGATCTGTGCTTCCGTATACTGAGGATATCCCTCCTGCATGGCAGTCAAAAACTGCCCCGGACTTACAAAATGAAATTTTGCTATTCTGTGCATTGTCTGTTCTTTCCTTTTTCTTCTTACATTACCGGTTGAAACCAGCCGCTTCCTATGCGTAATCCCCGCAGTGCAATACCGGCACCCGTCTATGGTCACTGGCCAGGGTCTTCTTCACATCGATCACCCGCTGGTTCTTACTGCCCTTCCACAGGAGCTTTACATCTTTTTCCTCCACATGGAATTCACCGTCTACTACCACATCCACATACTGCATCACCGGCAGATCACAGATGTCTTCCCAGCTGTCCCCGGTGTACATCCAGATCGTTTTCGTGGGATATTTTTCCCGGATTTCACTCATGAGGTCTCTGACATCCGCCCGGTTCACGGGATGCATCGGATCTCCGCCGGAAAAGGTAATACCGGAAATGTACGGCTTTTCCAACTGTTCGAAGATCTCCTGTTTTGCGCTTTCGTCAAATAAGAGTCCTCCGTCAGGATCCCAGGTAATAGGATTCTGGCATTCCTTGCAGCAATGGTTGCAGCCTGCCACCCACAGTACGACCCGCAGACCATCGCCGTTCAGCATATCGTCCTTGGTTATATTATGATATCTCATTTATCTGTCCATCCTGTCTCTACATACTTTTCCGCTCTGCGATCTCCGCCATCTTGGCATCGTTCAGTCTTGTATCTCCATGTACTCTGGAGTAAGACAGATAGCCGTTCATACGGTCGATCTTGGTCAGATTCCGGCTGCCGCAGACAGGACATACATCCATTTCCAGTTCCTGATGGCCACAGTCATCGCAGTAAGCCAGAGACAGATTGACACCCTCGTAGAAGCCCATATCCATGGCTCTGTGGATCAGTGTCTTGATGGCTTCGGTATTGTAATCAATGGGATATTTTACATACTGGATCTTACCGCCGTTGCTCAGATCCCAGAAACGGTTCTCCAGATCCTGTTTCTGGATCGGCGTAATATCCTCTGTCACATGGCAATGGAAGCTGTTGCTGACATATTCTCGGTCGGATACACCCTCGATAATACCGTATTTTTCACGGAACTGCTTGACCTGAGGACCGCACAGATTCTCCGCTGGAGTTCCGTAGATGGCATACAGATTGCCGTCCTCTTCCTTGTACTCGGAGATCTTCTGGTTGATATGCTCCAGAACTTCTACCGCAAATGCACCGTCTTCCACCAGTGATTTGCCGTTGTACAGTTCCTGCAGTTCATTTAATGCCGTAATGCCGAAGCTGGCCGTAGCGGATTTCAGTAACGGTTTGATCTTGTCTGCCAGCTTCAGATGTCCACCCAGGAAACCGCCCTCGCAATATGCCAGAGGATTCGTGGACGCACGCATTTCTCCCAGATAAGCATAGGTCCGGATATGCAGCTGACGGATCAGTTCCAGATAATAATCCAGCACTTCATAAAAGTCTTTGCTTTCTTTTCTTGCCTTGGCCAGAATCATAGGCAGATGCAGGGATACCGCACCGATGTTGAAACGTCCCACAAATACCGGCTGGTCCTTGTCATCTGCAGGATGCATGCCGCCTCTCTCATACCATGGAGACAGAAATGCTCTGCATCCCATGGGAGATACGATCTTGCCATACTGCTTGTACATGCTTGCCACATAGCCCTTGCCGGTAAGACTCAGCCAGTCGGGATACATGGTCTTGGCAGAGCATTCCACACCTGCCTCGAAAACATCCTCCAACGGCTTTCCGGGGCCGTGCAGATTCTCATCATATAAGAATACGATCTTAGGGAACAATACAGGCTTCTTGTGATCCTTTTTGCCCTGTCCCTTTCTGCGGACATCCAGCATGGTAATAGTCGCCATCTTTGCAAATTTACCGGTGCCGGTTCCTGCGGTCACGGTAATAAACGGATAATCACCACGGCTGCTGGCCACAGTATTGAACTTGTACTCCCACCCCTGGAAGCCCTGTTCAAATTCTTTCTGGACATCTGCCAGTGCCTCTGCTTCCGCCACATCTGCGGCAATACCCAGACGCTCATATTTTGCCAGCGCTCTGTTATAAGACTTCTCAGCATACGGTTCCAGGATCAGATCCACGCTGGGTACGGTGAATCCGCCGTACTGCTGGCTGGCTGCACTTAAAACGATATCGCCGATAACATCAAACGCCACATCCAGTGTCTTCGGCTCATTGTACCAGATATTGCCCATCTCAAATCCGCCGGTCAGTACACTCTGCACGTCGAACAGACAACAATTCATGGTATCTCTTCTGGCGGACATGTCATGGACATAAATATAACCGTCCCGGCAGGCCTGGATCTCTTCCGTGGTCAGGAAGAACTTCTGGTACAGTTCCTTGTTCAGCTGATTGAAGATCAGGCTGCGCTTGGTAGATACCAGTGCGGAATCCGTGTTGGCATTTTCCTTGTCTCCGATGTACATGATGGACTGGCTCTTTTTGTAGACATCATCCAGCATCCGTACAAAATCCTGCTTATAGTTACGATAATCGCGGTAGCTTTTTGCAACGACCGGTTTTACCTGCTCTAAGGCACTTTCCACAATATTGTGCATAATGGGAATGGGTACTTCAGCCACTTCCAGTTCATTTACTTTTTCTACCACATACCGGCAGATCTGCTCTTTTTCTTCTCTGGTGAATTTTGTCAGGGCACGGTACGCACTCTTGCCTACAGCGCTGATCACCTTCTGTACATTAAAAAGCTCTTTGCTCCCGTCCTTTTTAACGACGTAGATCTCTCTGTCCGGTCTGAACTTTTTGCCATAATCTTCATTTTCTTCATGGGCATGTTCAAAATTACTGCTCATCTTTCTCTTCCCTTCATCTGATAATCCCCGGCTGTTGCCCGGATTTACTGTATTCCCCTCACTTACGATAACGTTTGTAGATACCATATATGGTATCTGTAGTCATCAAAAAGCAATATATTGTGGGTGCTATGTACCAGTATAAAAAAGAATCCCTGGCTTGTCAACGAGGGATCCCTTAGAAAACTATACAAAAAAGATTTTCAAATTTTGGGTAACTTTTTATTCCGCCTCCTGTGACTGTTCCCGTAAAATATCTGAAAGCCACTGTACATAGCGCTTTTGTACCGCTTCCGGCGCTACGATACGGGCCCCCTGTCCGATACCGGCCAGCCATCCGAAGAACTGTCCGCTGACCGCCACCTTTGCCCGGATCCGGAACACTTCCTCCGACATGGGACGGATATCCGTCTCCCTTCCGAAGCGGTCCAGTACCACGCCGGTCAGGCGCACCGGAAACTCCATGGTCACCACGCTCTCCTCTCCGGCAAACATGCCGAAGGTCTGGTTCGTATAGGAGGTCACATCGATCTGTGAAAACTGTTCCACTCCTTCTCTGGGCAGATCCGTCACTTCCGCCTGTCCCATCTTGTCCACACGGTAATGCTTGATCACTCTGTCTTCACTGTCGTAGGCGGCCAGATAATAATTTTCCTCCCGCCAGATCAGGGCCCAGGGACTGACGCATTTGTTGCCGTTTGGTCTGGGCACCAGCTGCTTTTTGAGATTCCAGTCCAGGTAGACGAAAGAGATCTGCTTATTTTCCTGAATAGCCCGGTGGATCGCATCAATGCTGTAATAAATGCTCTCATTCTCCGTCTTGACTCTTCCGGCCACATAGACCTGTCGCTGCAGTTTACCGGCATCGTTTTTCCCGGCGATCTGCTCCAGCTTCCGGATCAGTTCTCTTGATTTTTTCGTGGTGATAAACCGGGAAGACTGTACCACGTCCACCAGCAGCTTTAATTCCGGAAGTTCAAACTCCCGGCTGCCCAGATAATATCCGCCTCCCAGTCTGCTCTGCACCTGAACCACATCATAGCCGAAATCCGCAAGACATTCCATATCGTTGTAGATACTCTTGCGCTCTGCATGGATTCCCTGATTTTCCAGATATTTGATGATATCCGGTGTGCTCATTGGATGGTTTTCATCCGTGTTCTCCCGAAGCATCTTGATCAGATATAAAAGTTTTAATTTCTGTCCCGAAGATTTTGCCATGGATTATTCTTCTGTCTGTTTCTTTTCCTCTGCTGCATTCTTTTTCTTGCGCAGAGTGATTCCCAACGTAATGGCCACTGCACCTACAACCGCAATGACTACCAGTACTACCAGATAAGATAAAAATGAATTCAAAAAGCTTACTGCCATAATGTCTTCTCCTTTTCCCGATATCTTTGTATCCCGAAACTATTGCATGTATTAGAAGTATACCAACGAAATCCCCGTATCGTCAAGTGGTCCCTTCGGATATGGCCGCCGGGGTATTTATCCATTTTCCTGTCTTAAGAAAATTTTCCGCCTGTCCGGAAGCCTTCTTTATGATCTGTTCCTCATACCCCATCATCTGAAGCAGACGGATCGCATTTCTGGTGGATGCTTTTCCCGGCAGCAGCTGATAGGGGAACAGGATATCACCGTCCCGGATCACTTCCTCAAAATGATAGTTGTCATAGTATTCCTTCAAAAGCTCCGTCATTTCAATATCATGGGTAGCGGCAAAACCAAGCGTTCCGCTCTCCGCCAGACGGATCAGGATCTGCGTTGCCGCTGCGATCCGCTCCACCGTATTGGTTCCCCGAAGCACCTCATCCACAAAACAAAGCACCGGAGTTCTCCGTTCCCCGGCCGCATCCAGAATTCGTTTCAATGACCGGATCTCCACAATATAATAGCTCTCCCCGTTTTCCATGCTGTCCCGCAGGGCCATGGAGGAAAAGATCTGAAATATCGGTGCATGATAACTTTCCGCCGCGCAAGTATGGATCGTCTGTGCCAGAACGGCATTCACCGCCACCATTTTTAAGAACGTGGATTTACCGGAGGCATTGGATCCCGTAAGCAGAATTCCTCTGTCCGCCCGGATACTGTTTTTCACCGGCTGTGACAACAGCGGATGCCAGCCCTTCTTCATATGCAGAAAAGCTTTCTCCGTATCTTCTTCCAGTTTCGGAATACAGTACCCTTCCAGAGATTTCCGAAATCCGCCTACGGATATGGCCATATCCAGGTACCCGGTGATTGCAAGCATGGTTTCCACTTGTCCGGTCTTTTTCCGCAGCTTTTCCAGCATCCGATTAAACTGAAAGATATCCAGATGCAATATCATCCGCAGATAATCCGCAAGGATATCCAGAGGATTTCCACCGATCTTTCCCTGATTTCCGGCCATGACCCAATAGGATCCACGTCTTAATTCCCGCAGACTTTTCAGTACCTCCCGAAGTTCATCCAGTTCTCTCCTGTATACCGGTATTTTCTGCTTCTCCAGTTCTTCACATACATCGATCAGCCGTAATACATAAGCGAAGCTGATAATATACGGTTCGATCACTTTTTTCTCCCGAAAATACGTCATGATATGCCAGAGCATACACAAGACAATTCCTATGGTACCCATCGCAGGCTGTACGAACAATAACAGGAGAAATGGAAGGTACAGCAGATTTCCCAGCACAATCTTACGGTTGGAACGCTCCCCCAGATAATCCAGGTTATCCAGATAATCGTAGAGAGAATATTTTCCCAGATGTCCCAGCCGTTTCATCAACAGCTGGATCCTTACTTTTATATCCTCCTGCTCCTGCAGCCAGTTAACCACTTCTTCCAGATGTTCCATTGCCTCTCTCCCGCAGGAAATATTCCGGAGCGTATAGTACAGATATTCCTCTCCCGCCGCAGAATAGGTCCGGTCGATCCGGCGAAAGACCTCGTCCATTCCCAGATCGTTCCATGTGATATCATCCAGCTGCTTCTCTTCCTTATGCCGTTCCAGATAGCTGCCCAGTCTTGCAAACCGCTCCAGTGAATATTCCTTCGGTGGTTCTTTTCCGTAATTTTCACGAAGATACTTCTTGAAAAGTTTTTCCTGATTTTTCGTCTGTATCAGCTCCTGCACTATCATAAATATAAAAAGCAAAAGCAATACGCCCGCAAATACAACAAATTCCATATTTTTTCTCACATTTCCGGATATAAGAAGGCAGGCACCGCCCCGTGCAGTGCCCGCCCCCATATTCTGACCTGTTTTTTATATTTCTTATTTGTAAAACTCTTTATGCGACAATAAAGAACTTTAACAGGAAGATCAAGGATAATACATAGGTAAGTACGGATACGTCCTTAGCTTTACCGGTAAATACCTTGATAACGGTATAGGTGATCAGACCGATACCGATGGCATGTCCGATAGATCCGGAGATCGGCATGGCGATCATCATCAGAGCCACGGGAAGCGCCTGGCAGATGTCATCAAAATCTACATTCTTAAGACCTGCTACCATAAGGACACCCACATAGATCAATGCGGAAGAAGTAGCTGCCGCAGGAATGATACCGGCGATGGGTGCGATGAAGATACATGCAAGGAACATAATACCGGTGGTCAGTGCGGTCAGACCGGTGCGTCCGCCTGCTTCCACACCGGAGGCAGACTCTACGAAGGTGGTAACGGTGGAAGTACCGGTTACGGAACCTGCCAGAGTTCCTACTGCATCAGACAAAAGTGCCTGCTTCATGTTAGGCATTTTTCCATCCTTATCCAGCATTCCCGCACGGCTTGCGGTTCCTACCAGAGTACCGATAGTATCAAACATATCAATGATACAGAAGGTAACGATCAGAGTAATTGCAGTAAACCAGCCAATCTGTGCAAATCCCTGGAAGTTAAACTTAAACAGTGTAGTGGACGCCATATCTCCGAAGGCCGGTACGAAGGATGCAGTTGCCAGAGAAGCAAAGGGATTGGTTCCCAGGAAAATGGCCTCTCCTGCCCAGTAGATGATGCTGGCGATCAGCATCCCCAGTAAAACAGCACCCTTGACACCTCTCTGTGCCAGAACAACAATGGCAAACAGACCTACGAACATGGTAACAACCGACAGCACCATTGCGGAATATCCGGATCCCATATTGGTCTTAGCCAGTGAAGGAGTCAGTGCACCGAAGAAGTCTCTCATAGCATAGAAAGGTCCTCCGTTCTCGGAATAGATTCCTGCATTGGAACCGACGCCGATGTTTAACAGCATCAGACCGATGGCCGGTGCGATACCGAGACGTACGCCCAAAGGAATGGCATCCACAATCTTCTCACGGATATTCAGCACGGAGAGGATCAGGAATACAATACCTTCCACCAGAACAATACACAGGGCAGCCTGGAAGGATGCCACATAGGTCATGCCGGTCAGGGCTACGATATTGGTTACTACGACTGCAAAAAAAGCTGTTCAGTCCCATGCCAGGTGCCATGGCAAAAGGCTTGTTTGCCAGAAATGCCATTACGATGGTACCGATGGCGGATGCAATGCAGGTTGCCAGGAAAACACCGTTCCACAGCTCCGGCATGGTATCCTTGCCAAAACCGGTCAGCAGGTTCGGATTCAGGGCTATGATATAAGCCATGGTCATGAACGTGGTCAGTCCGGCAATGATCTCTGTCCTTGCGGTGGTGTTGTTTTCCTTAAGTTTGAAGATTTTTTCTAACATCTTTTCCCTCCTAAGTATTCTGGGAGCCACGCGGGGGAGCTCCGTTCTATGTCTTCTGAGTTATTTTTCTTACTCAGTCAACAGTCTCTTTACGATCTTCTCGCATTTTGTGTAAATACGTTCCGGATTCTCTCCCACATTAAATTCTCCGTTACGATACAAAATCTTGCCGCCGATCATGGTCATGCAGACATTGGACTTGCTGCCGCTGTAAACCAGATTCTTGGGGATGTTGTGAATGGGATGCATATTGGGCTGGTGCAGATCGATCATAATAAGATCTGCATATTTTCCCTTTGCAAGAACATCTGCGCGGTTCAGGCGCATTGCCTTGGCACCGTTCACCGTTGCCATCTTCAGTACCTCCACGGCATCCATGCTGGACGCATCCTTCTCTAACAGTTTGCTTAAGCCGGTGACTAAGAACATCTCCCGGAACATGTCCAGACAGTTATTGCTGGCCGGTCCATCGGTTCCAATGGCTACCGGGATCTTGTGCCGCACATAGTCGGCAATGGGTGCAATGCCGCTGGCCAGTTTCGTGTTGGAGCCGGGATTCGTGATCACATACATCCGATGTCTGCGGAAGACATCCATATCCTGTTCCGTCACATGAACGCAGTGGAAACCTCCTCCGCCAAAATCAAACATTCCCAGAGAGTCTAAGAACATGGGCGGTGTCATTCCGTAGCGAGCCTTACACTCTTCCACTTCCTTCTCCGTCTCGGAGATATGGGCATATACCGGTGTCCGGTAATGATGTGCCATTTCCGACACTTTCCAGAGCAGTTCCTTGGAACAGGTATATTCCGCATGAAATCCCAGCTGGTAACTGATCAGGGAATTCTTCTTATTCCATTTTAAAAACTCCTCTTCTACCTGTTTTGGAGAAGAACTGAAATTATTCAGTCCGGATACCAGTACACAACGCATTCCGGTGTCCAGACAGGCCTCAGCAATAGTATCCGGTGTCAGGTACATATCGAAAATGGAAGTCACTCCTGAGGTCAAGTATTCCAGCACTGCCAGTCTGGTCAGTTCATAGATGTCCTCACCGGTCAGTTTTGCTTCCAGAGGAAATACCTGCTTGTTCAGCCACTGATCCAGAGGCAGGTCATCTGCCATGGAGCGCAGGAAAGTCATACCGGAATGGGTATGTGCATTTTTAAATCCGGGCATCAGAAGGTTTCCCTTGCAATCCAGTTCGATATCCCACGCAATTCTGGGGAACTGGGATTTGTCCCATTCCTCCGCAAGTTCTTTCTGTTCCGCCACATAGGCGATCTTGTCGTTTTTTACCCATACTTCACCATAGAAGACTTCTCTGCCGGGTTCCATGGTGAGAATTCGTGCATTATATAATCTGATATTCATCTGATTGCATCTCCTCCAAATCCAAAGGGAAGTAATTCTTTTAAGGTATAGCGTTGATAATCCTGTTCACTATTTACCACGTAGATCACAAAATCATCCCTGCAAAATTCCTGCATCACCTGTCTGCAGATACCGCATGGATACGCATATTCCACCGGTGCCTCTCCGGATATTCCTCCGGCAATGGCAATGGCTGTAAATTCCCGTTCTCCCTCGCTGACCGCCTTGAAAAAGGCGGTACGCTCCGCACAGTTCGTAGCTCCGTAAGAAGCGTTTTCAATATTACCGCCAAGGTATCTGTGTCCATCCGCAGTCAGTAGTGCCGCTCCCACCGTATAACCGGAATAAGGAGCATATGCCAGTTTTCTGGCTTCCAATGCCTGGCTGACCAATGCCTTTTCTTCTGTCTCCTGGATCATCCGCATCTCCTTTTTCTCTGTGTCTATACAAATTTCTTCACAGATTCCGTTACCAGCTTCTTGAATCTGGGAGCTGCCATATCCGCAGCTTCCTGTACTTCCTCATGATTCAGAGGCTGATCTGTCATTCCCGCCGCCAGATTACTGATACAGGAGATGCCACAGATCCGCATTCCCATGTGGTTGGCAGCAATTGCTTCCACCACTGTGCTCATGCCTACTGCGTCACAGCCAAGTGTCCGGAGCATACGGATCTCTGCCGGAGATTCGAAGGATGGGCCGGTCAGCTGGGTATAAATACCCTCCTGTAAATAGATACCGTTCTCCTTTGCGGTCTCACGGATGATCTGCTGTAAGTCCTTGTCATACACATGGCTCATATCCGGGAAACGCAGTCCCAGTTCATCCATGTTGGCACCGATCAGAGGATTGGGGGCAAACACGGAAATATGATCTCTGATCAGCATCAGGTCACCGGCATGGAAAGAAGTATTCACACCACCTGCCGCATTGGTCAGAAACAGAATCTCAGCGCCTAACAGTTTCATCAGTCTGGTGGGCAGTACCACATCCGTCACATCATAACCTTCGTAGTAATGTACTCTTCCCTTCATACACACCACAGGAATCTCATCGAGATAACCGAAGATAAATTTACCGGCATGCCCCGGTACGGTGGAAACAGGAAATCCCTCGATCTCCGCATAAGGGATCTCTGTCACCACACGGATCTGTTCCGCATAATCGCCCAGGCCCGATCCCAAAACAATCGCCACCTTAGGTACAAAATCCGTCTTTTTTCTCACACACTCATAACAGTTCTGTAATTTTGCATATACCTGATTCATCTATATCCTCCGTTTAGCCGTATTTTCATGCAATTTAGCAAATATTCTTCCTGTTTTTCAGAAAAATAAAGCAAAGTCAACAAAGGTATTATACAAAATGCACGGGAAAAAAGCAATGGAAAGCTAACATCCCATACAATTTCTCCGTGCTTCGCACTCTCGAAATTGTAACCCACATTCGCATTTCGGACTATCGTCCTCCCCTGCTCATGTGTGTTTACTCCCCTCATAGAAAGTCTGTTTTGCCTGCAGGCAGTCTTGCAGACTTTCCATGGGTGGGTTATGGAATCATATAATAATACAAACCATGCCACCGTTGCTGTCGTTGACGATCTTTTGCATGGTATCCTGGAGTTTCAGCTGGCTCTCTTCTCCGATGGAAGCAACTTTCGTGGTGATGCCGTCATCCACCAGCTGTTCCACAGTCTTGCCGAAGATATTAGTCTCCCAGATACCGTGCTCCGCCTCCGCCTGATCGATAAAATGGATCAGATCCTGAGCCTGCTGTTCTGTGCCCACGATGGGAGCGATCTCTGTCTCGATATTTGCGCGGATCATATGTATGGAGGGGCTGCTGGCCTTGATTTTGACACCAAACTTGTTGCCATGGCGGATCAATTCCGGTTTCTCCAGTGCAATGTCTTCTCTGTCCGGAGTCACAACGCCGTAGCCTTTGATCTTCACCATGGACAATGCATCCTGCACCTTCGTATATTCCTTTTTCATTTCTGCCAACTCTTTTAGTTTATTCAACAGTTGGTATTCATCCTCTACGTTCTCTCCTAACATTCCTGAAAGCATTTCGTAATAATACCTGTCGTCGATTCCTACCTGTACCGGAACAATACCGTTCCACAACTGCACCGGCTCCATCTTGCAGCTTTGAATATAATCTCCCTGCAATTCCACAGGGTGTCCCGCCACATCCCGAATCCGGTCATAGCTGTTCATCAATTCCCGGATCTGTCTTAACAGGTCCTGTTTTACCGCATGATCCACCGGAAGCATATCCATCCATTTCGGGAAATAAAATTCCACTGCTGTCAGAGGAAATTCATACAGGATTTTTTCCAGAAGGCGATTAATATCTTCCTTTTTCAGTTGCTCGCAGTTCACCGGCATCACGGCCACATCGTATTTCTTCCCGATTTCCTCCGCTACCTGTCTGGTCTCCTCGGAATAAGGTTTCTGGCTGTTCACCAGCACAAGGAAGGGTTTTCCGGACTTTTTCAGCGCCAGGATTGTCTTCTCTTCCGCTCCCAGATAATTGCTTCTGGGAAGTTCCCCGATACTGCCGTCCGTAGTGATTACAAGACCGATGGTGGAATGATCCCGCATGACTTTATCCGTGCCGATCTCTGCCGCCTGGGTAAACGGAATCTCTTCCTCCGACCAGGGAGTCTTCACCATGCGCTCCGCATCTTCTTCCATGTGTCCCGCCGCACCGTCGATCATATATCCCACACAGTCGATCAGCCGTACCGATACTTCAATATCATCATTCAGTCGCACCTTTGCCGCTTCGTTGGGAATAAACTTTGGCTCCGTAGTGGTAATGGTCTTACCTCCCGCGCTCTGAGGCAGTTCATCCTGCGCCCGCATTCTGGCATGTTCATCCTCCATATAGGGCAGCACCATTTCATCCATAAAGCGCTTGATAAATGTAGACTTTCCGGTCCTCACCGGTCCCAGTACCCCTATGTAGATTTCCCCTCCCGTCCTTTGTTGTATATCCCGATACAGATCGTATGTATTCACTGCATAGTCCATAAAAATACCTCCTGCCATTGGTGTTATATGTATATGCAGGA
>PVMO01021705.1_pt1 | contig 12640 bp, 11 predicted proteins | sample 1853421 | NCBI WGS metagenome assembly PVMO01 (sample SAMN08533511, study PRJNA380276) | Human gut metagenome, whole genome shotgun sequencing project.
TCACTTCCATCCCGGTTCGACCCCGGGTCTGGGTACAAGCAAATCGGTTAAGTGGTTGGATATCAATACTTAGCCGATTTTATTTTATGTCTATTGTTCCCGTTTTGTTCCCACACGGACTTATTCGTCAGCTCTTTAAATGGGATTGAATACGCTTAAATATTATTCTCCTTGCAATATATTGAATAGATGGAAAGCGATAAGTATTAGTCAAGGAATTGCTTACCAATACTAAAATTCAACACTTTATCAAGTCTATGAAACAATCGGGGTACAAAACACATTGAAAATGCAGTCTCAACCTAACTGGAGGGAATGAAACTCGTTTCTAATCTTTTGCCATTCCTGAAATCAGTGCTATCAGATTTTTTGTAGCCTTATTATGGTATCCTGTTTTACGCAATAAGATAGCAGCTGTGAATTGAGGCGTGGGTTCTTCAATAGATATAGCTGATAATTCAGGATATTGCGTTATTGAGGTACTTGTGCCTATGCTTATCCAATTACCACTTTTCACCATCTGCAAAAGTAGTGTAGAGTCGTTTGTTTCAGCGTTTGGCTTCAGATTGAGTTTGTATCGCATGGCCAATTCTTCTATGATAGTTCGCATATACGTTCCCATAGGAGGCAAGACAATAGGCTTACATTCCATATCTTTCAAACTCATGCTGATACCATCTTGATTGTTGCATTTAGCAACCATGATTTTCAATTCCGATTGAAACAGCGCACGAGATTCAAGTAGCGGAGATATATTCCCGGGTAAAAAAGTCAGAGCCATATCTACTTTGTCTTCGAGAACTAAACCTGCAAGCTCCCGTGCGGAAGATGAATGATGTAATTGAAGTTGAATCTCCGGGTACATGTCAGCGAAAACTCGTATTGATTCTATAAGCATAGTCCGTAAACCGGAAAGAACCCCGACTTTAAGAACACCTGTATTTATCCCTTGTAAATCCCGGATTCTTTGTACTCCTTTCTCAGCCTCTGCCATTACTTTCTGCGCATGAGGAAGGAAAGCACTTCCGGCATCAGTAAGATATACTTTCTTGCCGATGCGTTCGAATAATTGAACTCCGAGATATTCCTCTGTATGTCTGATACTTTGAGAGAGAGTACTTTGGGTTATAAAAAGGCGTCTGGCTGCTTCCGTGAAATTCAAGACGGAAGCGAGCATAACGAAATATCGCAGGTGAGTTAATTCCATAAGTAATTTTAATGGTAACAATAAAAACAATTAATTGTACAAATATACTCAATTTAAACGGAAGGTAGTAATTTTGCAGCCAAAAAAAATTGATATGATAAAAAAAAGAAGCAATGCCGAATGGTTTAGGCGAATTATTTCGTTCATCCTTTCTCTATTCGTCCTTGGTATAGGCGTAGCCCTTACCATCAGGGCTAATTTAGGGTCTTCTCCTATTACCTGTCCTCCTTATGTACTAAGTATGATTCCTTCATCCCCTTTGACTGTGGGAGGCTGGATTTTTTGTATGCAGTTTTTCTTTGTATTATTACAATGGGTACTGCTGCGCAAGGATTTTCAGAAAATTCAGATATTACAACTCGGTATCTGTCTGTTGTTTGGTTTTTTCTCCGATTTGGGCATGTGGATAACCGAGCCGTTACAATGGGGAGATACTTTGTTGGGTTATGCCGCCCGTTGGGTTCAGTTGGCTGTAGCAGGTGCAATACTCGGTGTCGGTGTTATTTGGGAAGTTCGGAGCGATATTCTCCTAATCCCCGGTGAAGGTTTACCAATCACCATTTCAAGGGTTTTCCATATAGATTTCGGTAAGGTGAAAATCGCTTTTGATGTTTTTTTGGTAGCTGTGGCTGTCATTTGCTGTTACATGGCATTTGGTCGTTGGAGATGGGATCTTGTCGGTGCAGGGACGCTTTTTTCCATGTTTTATGTTGGAATGGTCGTCAGGTTTGTTTCGCCGCACATGAATTGGTTGAACCGCTGGCTAACAGGTGGCAGACCGTCAGAAGTACTGGACATTTCTTCCGGGGATAAACCTTTGGTTATCACTATATCACGACAATATGGCAGTGGCGGACATCAAATTGGAGAGATTCTTGCCAAAGAACTCGCTATTCCACTATATGATAAAAGCATAATTGATAAAACTGCTGACGATTTGGGCTATTCTCAAAAAACGGTAATGGAGCGTGAACAAACCACAACTCCCATGCAACTATTAGAAATGGTCTTTTCAGACAGTGGTGGTGTCCTTCCCGACATGAAACTTTCTGAAGATGATGCCATCTTTGTTACAGAGAGCAGGATTATCCGTGGTTTGGCAGCAAAAGGTTCTTGCGTCATCATTGGAAGATGCGCTGATTTCGTGTTGCGTGACCGTCCCAACTGTTTCCGCGTGTTTGTCCGGGCAGATATGCAACAGGCACGTAATCGAGTTGTGGAGGAATATAGTATTCCGATAGAAAATGCAGAGACTGAAATCGAAAAGGTTGATAAAGAACGTGCCACCCACTACTGGAGATATACTGGGAAAAAGTGGTCTGATGCCGAAAATTATGACTTAGTGCTGAATAGTTCCAAAACGGGAATTAACAAGGCAGTAAAGATGATAAAGGATGCCGCACTGCAATAAAAAAGACGCAATCATGACAGCCAAAGAGATATGGATTCTTGTACTCGCATTGCTAAGCTATCTTGTGATAGCTATTGACGGGTCAATCGTTTTTACCGGAATAACTCAAATTGCGAACTCCCTGCATCTTGATCAGGTACAATTGTCTTGGGTTCAGAATGCCTACGTTATCGCATTTGGAGGATTTCTGCTTTTAGGTGGCCGAATGAGCGATGCTTTCGGCAGAAGGAGTATATTGTCTGCTGCGCTTGTTGTATTCGGCATCGGCTCGGTCGGCACGGGGCTGGCATTTGAGGAATACTCAATCATCTTTTTCCGTTTTGTTCAAGGAGTGGGGGCTGCCCTTATGGCACCCGCCGCACTCGCTTTGATAATGGACTATTTTACAGGGCAGAAACTTGTTAAGGCAGTGGCATGGTATAGCTCGGTTTCGGGAATAGGGATGTGTTTCGGGCTGCTTGTCGGCGGGACGGTAACTGATTTGCTTTCGTGGAGATACGGCTTTTTCCTGAATATTCCGCTGGTTATGCTGATGCTGTGGATTACTTGGCGTTACGTTGATAAAAAGCCACATCATAAAAACAAGTTCGATGTGTTTGGTGCGGTCATTTCAGTATTAGCAATATTCTCGGTCAATTATGCCATTGACGGTGCGGAAAGTGTAATACCTTGGCTGGCTGTCGGTGCGGTGTTGTTGGTTATCTTTATAATGATTGAGAAACATGCAACAAATCCCGTTATGCCTTTGGTCCTTTTCGCATCAGCAGGCAGAAGAAGTGCATACCTGACACGGGCTTTTTTCATCGGCTCGATGATGGGCTTTAATTTCTTTATCTCTGAATTCATGCAGATTGAACTGCACTATTCGCCATTACGGACAGGTTTCGGGTTTCTACCTTTGACATTTCTTACATTTGTGGCAGCAATGTTGGTGCCAACAGCAGTCAAAAAATATGGAAATTTCCCGACTTTGTTATGTGGACTTGCCTGCCTATTGGTCGGATTTGGAGGAAGTCTTTTTATCGCCGACAACAGCACATATGTTTTCCATGTGGCTATTCCTATGACGTTCATCGGCTTCGGATGCGGTCTTGCCATGAGCCCTACAACAAATATGGGCATAGAAGGTGTGGCTCCTGAAGATTCCGGTGCGGCATCAGGCGTTGTCAATGCCGCCCACCAGATTGGTGGTGCGATTGGTCTTGCAATTATGGTTTTTGCAGGTAAACATTCGACTGAATTTGTTGATAAAATCCACATAGCCATGGGTGTAGCCTTTATATTTGTCTGCCTTTCCTTATGCACATCTGTTCTAAAAAAGAAGAGAATTTGGAAACGGAATGCCTGAATACAAATGTCACTATTATTCGGTCTGATTACGTTGAGAGTTTTGCTGTTGTTTTACATTGAAATGCCATTGTCTTGTACCCGGTCGATTTTCCAATCATACCGACCCTCCGCAACATCGCCAACCTCATTGAGTGTATGACGATGTTTTATTTCATCAAACGGTTTCAGATGTTCCGCATAATCACAGAGCCATGTGCCGACCGCTTTCTGCTGTTCGGTTGTTTCTCCGTACTCCTGCATCACACTCTTGATGTCTGCGGCTTCGGACGGGGCGAAGATTGATTTGTGCTGCTCCTTACCGAAATGGATAATCGCATCGACGGCTCGCCTGAACACCTCGCTTGCCTTGTAAAGAATGTCCGCAATGACATTCAGAATATCCCGGCTCGCTTTCAGCGCACCCTGCAACATTCGGATGGTCTTGTCTTTCTCCGTAGTGGCTCGGCTCACTGCCATGTTGATGCGGTGCTGTTCCCCGGTCTTCTGCTCCTGAAGTTGCCAAAGAGCCTTGTCCCTCTCCATGCCAAGCGAACGGTTCTGCGCCAAAGCCCTGTCACGCTCGGCTTCCGCTTTCTGCTTCTTTTCGGTCAATGCCTTTGTCCGTTTCTCAACCTCTTTTTTGACAGCATCGGGAAAGGCTTTCCTGATATGTTCGTTTTCGGCTTTCAGTTTGGCATTTTCCTTTTCGATGGCTGCGTACTTTCCTTTTCCCAAAAGATTGGCAATGCCTGATTTTATGCTGTCCGTGTTCTCCCGGTCAGCTTCCCGTACCCGTTCCTCTTTATCGGCAATCTCGCTGTCAAGTTCCGCACTGCGCCGCTGCCTTTCCTCGTTCTCGGCTTGCAGTTTTTCCTGCTCCGTTTTGGCTTTGTCCGCTTCCCGGACGGCTGCATCCCTTTCGGCTTGGGCTGCTTCCTTTTCCGCTTGGGCTTGCTCGGCTTCCTGCTTCTGCTTGGCGATGATGAAGTCCGTGCGCTCCAGATGCTCCTTGCCCGTCTGCTTCTTTGAGGTGCCCCTTTCCATCTCCAGACACTCAGCCAAAATGGTCTGCATATCGCTCATGTCCTTCACGTTCAGCTTGCAGGACTTGCCCGTGTCATGGTTCATCCAGTCCCATACTATATGGGCGTGAAAGTTGGGCTTCCATGTGGCGGTGTCTCCGGGAATGACATAGTGCCCCTCGTCCCGGTGGATGAAGACTTGCAGCGGTGTGATTCCCCAACGCTGCCTGCACACCTCGCAAAAATGCCGCAACTGCTTCATCGTGGTGTCTTCCTTGATGACTACCACGCCCTCCTTGATTGGCGTGCTGCCCCGTACTATGGTCACCTTTCCGGTCTTCCTGTTCACCTTTTCCCGGTCTTTGGTCTGCATAGCCCGACCTGTCTTCTCCTTGACCATTGCGGCTATCTGCCTGTTGCGCTCGGCAAGCGAGGTGTCGCCCAATTCTGGTGATACCCATGCCTCGTTCTTCGCCATGAGGTCGGTGCGTATATAAATCTTCTCCTTGCGGATGTTGGCGAGGTATTCTGCTGTCCGCCTGTTGTGTGGTCCGCTGCTTCCTACGTTGCAGGGCTTTATGTTGATGGATGTCTTCTGTGCCATTGAATTTGCGTGTTTGGGTTTCTTAATGGGTTATTAGGGCAAAGCCTTAATCGGAGGGTGCAGGGAGAGGGTCACTTCCTGCTCGGGGTTCTCAGGGGTCGAGACCTCTGAGCGGAGTTTCCAAAGAGAGGGTCACTCTTTGGTCAGGGGCGTTGGGGGCTGACAGCCTCCGACCGGGTTCTTAGGGCAGAGCCATAAGTGGGACGGGGCAAAGCCCAGCCCCTCGGGAGAGCCCACAACTACGGAAGCGAAGCGTGTAGTTATAGTGGGCTATACCGGAACAAGTCCGGTAGCTCACACTCCGCAAGCGGAGCAACGTCCAAATCTGCATTCTGCGCCTTTCAATCCCCCGCGCATTACTCCGGGTCATCCTCACCGCCAATCGTTCCGTATAGCGTCTCTTTGGGACTTTCCGTACCGTTTTCGTCAGTTGTTCCGTCCCCACAGTCTATGATAGGGGGATTCCCGGCTTCGTCAGCCTCCCACATATCAGACGGTGGATAATGACTGTCATCATCCGGTCTGTCGGCTGACGGGTTGGAAATTTCAGACGAACAAAGGGAAGAAGAAAGGACTGCTGCGTCTGCCGCCATGCTGTCCGTTTCCTGCCCTCTGGACTGGCTTTCATCCACTGCGGCATCCTGCCCGTTTTCTGACGGCAAGCTATCGGAAACAGGTGTCCGCACATCGCCCGTCTGTCCTTTGGTGGTTGCCGAAGGTCTGACATAATGGGGATTGGTTATGAGGACACCCCCGGCATACCAGCCTGTGAGGAAATGCAGGGAATGGACGGAAGTACGGTTGTTGGTTCTGGTGGTCAGCATGCCTAACCTGTTAAGGCTGTCGATTAGCTTGCCGATGGTCTTGCGGTTGCAACCTAAAAACTCCGCCAGTTCCACATCGGAAGCTGCCACCTGTCCCACCTCCAAAACAATCTCAACGCCTTTGATTTTATAAGCGGTTCTCACCCGTACCGCACCGGTCATCAGCCGGTACAGGCACTTCTGCCTGAAAGCGGAAGATTTGCCTTCCAAAAGAAAATCCCACTGCCCGGCTGAAAGGATGGTGCAGTAGTGTATGGTCTGTATCTCTTTGCACATGGTCTATGATTTTATGGTGTTACAACGGTCATCTATCTGCCCAAACCATATCCACGTTCAGGCATATAGTATTCCCTGTCTGCCGCTATGCGGTTCAGCACGTCCTGCAGGCGGTCAAGCTGTCCGCTGTCAAGCACCCGGATGGCGTTGATGGTTATCTGCTGTGTCGCTATCCTGCGATGTTCGATGTTCGTCTCGTTCATCGTCCCGTCACCGTCCGCATGGACGGAACGGAGGTAGGCATTGACCGCTTCCGTCTGTTCTTTGGACGGATAAGGTGCTGCCCATCTATCTTGGATGTAGTCAATCATCCGGCTGACCGCATTAGCCAATATCGGGTCTCGCTGTGTGATAGATTGTATCAACTCTATTTCTTTCATACGAATATCATTTAAGTCAGGTCTTACGATTATTCATTCCATAGTTGATTTTGTTGACTTTGTTGAAGATGATTTCAAAAAGAGGGAAAAAGAAAAATAGAGATGCTGTACGCAATCTTTTTCTTTTTTTGGGCAGGCAAAATTCTTTGTTGAATTTTGTTGATGGTGTTGTTGAATGGTAACTCCTTTATTTATATGCCTTCCCTTATATTTCATCATATTCAACAATCTCAACGGTAGTCTTTTAATTTTTCACGGGTAACGGTATAAAAGCGTCCCACTTTTTTGTGCGATACAGAATACTTCTGTCCTGGCAGCACGGATATTTGATAGGTGGAGTAAGACAGCGCATTGGGTGCAGGCTCCAATTTCCAGCACTGCTGCAGAACATTCCTCACCTGATGGCGTTCCACCTTTACCATAGAATAATTGAACAATGCCAATAGGTCGTTGATACAGAAATCCACCACATTCACCTGCATTGTGTCCATGATGTCAAGTAACAGTTCTGCCATATCAAGTTCAATGCGGCTACGGTTGCAGCGGATGATTTTCTCCAATGCTTCCGTGCGGATAAGTGACGGAGCAAACCACATACGGCTTTCTTCTTTGGTAGTCAGATTCCGATGTTGTAGATAGTACAGAAATGCGGGTATCTCATCTTTCAATTTCTGAAGAAAGGAGGTGTCGTCCGTTACCAATCTACGAATCTTTCTTACCCAATAGCGTGTTTCTTCTGGCTCAATGTAAACAGGGAAATTTTCATTATTGGAACACAATACGAATTTAGCGAAGAACTGCACTTCATAACGGTCTTTGCCCTTAGCCTCCATCTTGTACGAGTGTGCCGTACTAAGGTTCTTCAATCGCTCGCTATCTTCCCTGCGGTTGAGTAACACCTCATCCACAACAATCATCAGTTTGCCTGCCCAGTCGGCATTAAACTGGCTACGGAAGTCCTCATTGGTGTTGAATGTCACATTCTCTTGAAACAACGCTTTCAGAAAATTCAGGAATGTACTTTTACCCGTGTTTCGTTCTTCCGACACTAATAGAAGTATTGGTAACTTCTGTGTTGGTTTTAGGTACAACAGTTGAAGATAATCCATTCCCAATTCATATTGCCCACTAAAGATGTGTTCAATCAATGAATGTATATGTCCAAACTCACCTTCTTTAGGAATGTGGGTTATTGGCTCATAGAGATTATAAAAGTTATTCACGTTCAAACGGTAATCTGTATGACTGGGCATCGTGCAGAATCCGTCATATTTCGGAATGAGTGCCGCTTCATCCTTGCCGTGGTCTAATCGGAATACGCTCATTTTCCATTCAACCCGCATTTTGCGGAAAGAACCATTCATCATTGGCTGATTGATAATACGAAACAAGGTTGTGCCTATACGGACATACTCTTCTCCGATATTCTCAACTTCTCCATTTGTAGGAGCCACAGGTACATTGTCAATCTTTTCCATAATCAGATATTCTATTAGTTTCCCCCAAGATGCGCTTCACGTCTGAGAGGCGGTATCTTACTTTGTTGCCTACCTTGATTGCTTTAAGGTAATTGCGCTTGTTCCAAAGCCATAAGGTGGTGTCGCATACACCACACATTTCCTTGACTTCCTCACGTGTCAGTAGCTTATCTTCATTGGTGGCTTTGAGTGCAATTGCCACCTCATTCACCGCACGGTTAATAAGCTCATTAGAGAAGTGACGTAAGTCTTCACTCGTAATCTCCAATTTGATATTAGCTGTGCTGTTGGAGATGATTTGCATTAAATCTGTCATAGCATATATGTACTGCCCATAGTCCGACACAATCACTTTGGCAGCATTATAAATGATTGTGCCACCGCTCCGACATTGGAACGATGGCACAAAAGTATAAATGTAATTCGCTATAATTTAGTAATTTGCATTTCGCTATTTTCGCCGAAATACAGAACGAAAGAAACGAAATGTAAAGCAATCAATTGGGTTCATCTGAAAATGGTTTTATCTCAATGTCAACACTGGATTTTGAATAAGTTGGTCTATAACAGGATGGTAAATAGCTCCATCTGTAACCGCTGTGATTGTCGTGACTTTATTACCTCCATCCTTCGATGAAGCACCGCAATGGTAAATCTGTTCTTCTGGAGTTTGATAATCAATGACTATATATCTGTCGTGGAATATACCCCCAGACGTTTGCAACGAAATGGTGACATTGGGGTATTCCCGACAGAAATCGTTAAACTCGGTTTGGTGCAACCGATTACCGATATTGTCAGAGAATACCACAACATTCACATTAGCTGGAATATCTTTGAGAAGTACCAGTGTCTTCAATCCGATGTAATTATCAACCACAAAAATCGTTTTCTTGGCGGTGGCATAAATATGTTGGTAAGCCAAATCCGATTCAACTGGCTGACCGTTGAGTATCATCCAACCTCTCCTTACTGAAGGATTGCCAAAATCAAGCATGACATTTGCCAATTCCGACTTTGTCACTACATTACCAAGTGTATCTATAATATTGGCAACCTTGTCATCAACAGCAGATAGAGATTTACGCAAGTCAAGCAGGTCTTGTGTGTTTTGGGTTGTCTGCAAAGACAGTTGCAGATATTCCCTTTGTCCTAATAATGGCTGATTATCTACGATATAGTCTTTCATCTGCTTGAAGATACGAATCAAAGCTTTGCTTTGTTTGGTTGCTAAATCTCCTCTCAGCACAGTCATAAGCATATATATTCCTTGTTCGGTGAAAGCATAAGGGTTGTATCTACGACCGCCCCAACTTGAGGTGGAATTTTTGCACCTCAAGATTTCACACTCTTCATCGGACAACTGAAACATGAAGTCTTGCTCAAACTTTTCAATGTTGTTCTTCACTTGGCGATTAAAATCTTTGGTGCTATAGCCATAGATGTTGGCTAAATCCATATCCAGCATTACACGGACACCTCTGATGTTGTATATATAGCCTTTCAGATATTCGGCATTGATTTCTTGGGTGATGATATCTTTATCCATATCATTAAATTAAATGAGTTCATACTTTTAGTTATTTACTTCTGCGAGGTAAGCCTTCCACTCATTGATAAGCGACCGTTCAATACCATTGTCTTTTATTTTCCCTCTGCTCGTACTGTCATTCAACTTCTTGATAGAAATTTGAAGGTTACGCACGGTTTTCAAGTCGCAATTAGGAAGTTCATTGGCAAGCAATTTATGGAATGTTGTCACATCACAGCCTGTCAGAAGGTCTTCCTCTTGGAGGGCAAAATATAATCGTGCCAAATCAGCGCCTGTGTGCTGCGTTGAAACTCTCAATTTTATCTTCTCCAAAATCATTTCTTGATTTCCATGAAGATAGTCTTTCAATGTGCGTGATGTATGCTCACCTGTTGGCGATTTTTCTTCTATTGGCTTATCATTAATAGACAACCCCTTAATAGTTGTTTCTACCACACAATCATCCTCAATAGCCTGTTTCTCCCGATGAAAATCCTGCCAATCTTCTCTTGTCCGCATTTTATTACGAATACTACTGTTAATGACTACTTTAATCATTAAAGCGGCTATCCTCTTCTCAAAATAGTTGTTCGCAGGGTTATGTATTTCAGCTTCCAATTGGGCAACCAAGGTTTCATAGCACTTACCGTAATAAAGCCATGCCAACATTGCAGGAACTATTGAATCGTTTTGCAGATTGTGAAACTCCTCAACCAATAATCTTGCAGCATCGGCGTCTGCCGAATAACTTTGCAGACGATATTCGTTGGCAAGGTCTCCATGACACTCACCGTGATACTTACGCATCATTTGAGGAGCGAGTTTCCATCCTAATTTGAAAACCTTTTGTAAACCTGTTGCCGATTTGTTGTTCACTTCGGCAACGAATCTGTCATATTCTTTCGGATGGTTGTTGAGCCATTCTTTAATATCCTGTTTGAATTGTTCGAAATCTTGCTTTGCCATAGTCTTTCGCCTTATTAGTCCAACAAGTGAACAAGTTCTTGTTTCATTTCCTCGTCTATCTCCCTATATCGGCGGAATGCCTTGCTGCCTTCCTTGTGTCCCGATACAGAAGAAACAAGATCTGGGTCTTTCACCTTCTTATACATATTTCCAATGAATGTCTTTCGGGCAGTATGCGTAGTTACTACTTCATACAAATACTTCTGCTCTGGGTTCCGAGTAAGTGGGTTAAGCACTGTGACAATCCTGTCAAGTCCAGCCATTCGAAACACTTCTTTGATGGCTTGATTATATTTCTGCTCTGATATAAAGGGAAGCAAAGTTGTTCCTGTATAATCTTTGTAGCGTTCAAGTATGGTCTTCGCAACACTATTCAGCGGCACTCTTATTGTTCGGGGATTATGGCTGCGTGTCTTTTCTTGTATGTATTCTAATGCTCCATTCACAATGTTTTTCTTTGTGAGCTTATAAAGGTCGCCTACACGACAACCTACAACAGATTGGAACACAAAGATATCACGTTGAATAGCAAGTTGTGGACGAACAGACAAATCAGCTTCAAACAATTTATCACGCTCTTGAAGTGTAATATAAATAGGTGTTCCATAAAGACATTCTTCCAAAGGGAACTTGTCAAACGGACGATTGGTGGTCCTGCCTTGGTTATAGCACCATATAAAAAAGGTACGTATGCGTGAAAAACTATCTATAAGGGTGTTCTTTCCTCTCGGTTGAGGGGTTCGCTTCTCGGGAATGGTCTCGTATATATCAGGGTATTCTTCCGCATAAGCGTATTCGTTCTCCATAAAGTCCCACATATCGGCAAGTGTCTCTTTGGTTATGGTATGGATGTCAAGGGAAAAGTGCTTCATTCCACGTCTTGTTTTTCTGACAAATAATTCATAGCGCATGAGTGCCCTTTTTACTACACGAAAGTTCTTCTTCCGTACTTCCGAAAGACTATGCTTCTCCAAAAACTCATCAAAAAGTTCGGCAAAAGTAGGCGGATTCTCTATTGCCAGTTCTTCTTCTGTTTTATACTTTTCGGGATGATGGAATTTATCTATGACTTCCCCGAGCCATTCACTTCCGGCATCCTCCTTGTATTCCTTCTCAATCATTCGGGTCAATGCCTGCACTTTATGGTTCAAATCCATCTTTTCGTTTTCCGACACCAAAGCTACACGGTCTTTATAACCTTGTCGTTCAACACTCCAATGATTGGGGTTGATGACAAGTTCACTTGCTGCCTTGATGTCTTTCTTTCCATCACGCAAACGAAAATAGATGGTAGCCTTCGTATCTATGTCGTTCTTTTTGGCAGTCTTCCGTATGAATGCAGTCACTTTCATAGGCTTCGATTTTATTTCTGGATTGAACACTGCAAAGATAGCGAATTGTTCCCAAAATGTTCCCGGTTATCCCGAAATAATTTTAATCTCATTAAATTTAATTTTGTTTATTGCTATTTGTAGAACATTGAAATATAACGATATAGCAGTTATATTTCCATTAAGTTAGAGTTGTTCCCATTTGCTAATATTTAATATTTCAAATGCGGGTCTGGGTACGAAATAAAGAAGCGGGGAAAGTTTTAATGCTTTTCCCGCTT
>PVMO01021544.1_pt1 | contig 12614 bp, 12 predicted proteins | sample 1853421 | NCBI WGS metagenome assembly PVMO01 (sample SAMN08533511, study PRJNA380276) | Human gut metagenome, whole genome shotgun sequencing project.
GGATGATGAAGCGGTCATTATTATGGTCGATTCCAACATTCAGCGTGAAAACCTACTGCCAAGTGAGAAAGCTCATGCCTATAAGATGAAATATGATGCAATGAAGCATCAAGGAAGCAAGGGTGAGAAATATACAGCAGATATGGTTGGTGAAGCCGCAGGGGACAGTGGACGAACTGTGCAGAGATATATCCGTCTGGCGGCATTATCAGATGCTTTGCTGGATTATGTGGACAATAATAAAATTCCTATGATTGTGGGAGAAAAGCTGTCTTATCTGAAACCAGAGGAACAGGAGTGGCTTCTGGAAGTGATTACCAACAGCAGCATTTTTCCGACAAAGCAACAGGCAGAACAGTTAAAAGAATGCAGTGCAAATGGAAAATTAAACCAGAGTTATATCTATGCTGTTTTATTAAAAAAGGAAAGCAGTAAGATCAATGTGACGATCCCGGCAAAGAAAATCGGCAATTATTTTCCGGAGACATATTCTAAAGAACAGATAGAAGAAGTCATTTTTATGCTTTTGGATAAATGGAAAGAAAACAAAGAAGGAGTAGCAGATGCAGAAGATACAGTTTGATTATTTTACAGGGATGGAAGCGGAACAATACAGCTTTTACCGTGTCCCGAAAGTGCTGTTTACAGAACCATGCTTTAAAGCTCTTTCTTGTGAAGCAAAGGTATTATACGGTCTGATGCTGGACCGTATGAGCCTGAGCATTAAGAACTGATGGCTGGATTCAGAGGACAGAGTATATATTATTTTCACGGTGGAAGAAATCGCAGAGCTGATGAACTGTGGAACTCAAAAGGCAGTGAAGCTGGTAAAAGAGCTGGACAGTAATAATGGGATTGGACTGATTGAAAAGAAACGTCTGGGACTGGGAAAGCCTAATGTCATTTATGTGAAAAATTTTATGATCAGAGAAGTGCCAGACCAAAAGCTGACGGATAGCTGTGCAGATTTGCAACCAGAGCATAAAAAATGTGCAGATCTGCAATCTGAGCAGGGAAACCATGAAGAATGTGCAAATCTGCAATCAGAAGCTGAGAACAGGGAAAAAACAGGCATTTCTCTGAATTGTGAAAATCATCATTCAGGAGTAGTGAAAACCACAATTCAGGATTATGGGGAATCACAATTCCAGAATAGTGAAAATCACAATTCAAGAATGGTGGAAACCACAAATCCAGAATTTCCAGAATCACAATTCAAAAATAGTGAAAATCATCATTCCGGAATAGTGGAAATCACAAATCCAGAATACCCGAAATCACAATCTAATAATACTGATATTAACAAGACTGATATTAGTGAAACTGAGATAAATCAATCTTATCCTATCACATCAGGTAATTTCCAAAAGAAAAAAGATGTGATGGAGGAGATGAGAGCATATCGTGAAGTGATTCATGAAAACATTGATTATCAATATCATGCAAAGGAAGATGTAGATGAACTAGTAGAACTGATAGTGGAAGTTATGATGATGCCGGAGGACAGTATGATTCGCATTGCGGGAGTAGAAAAGCCAGTTGCTTTGGTGAAAAGCAGGTTTATGAAACTGAACTATTCACATATCGAATATGTGTTGTTCTGCCTGAATCGAAATACGACCAAGGTTGGAAATATTAAAGCCTATCTTCTGACCGCCCTGTATAATGCCCCGGCAACGATAAACAGTTATTATCAGGCAGAAGTTAATCACGATATGTATGGAGGATAAAGGAACATGAAGAAGATGATTAAAAAAGTGATTGCACCAGTGCTTGTGATCGCTGTATTGTTTACGGTGTTAAGACCGTTTTGTATTCAGGATGGGAAGTGCAATTATTTCTTGCTGTTACTTCTGATGGGGATACCGTTTGGAATAGGAAAAATGTGTGTCTGGATGGTTCCAAGAGGTTTTGACCTCGGAGGAACGCTGGCAGTCTGGACAATGAATCTTCTGATCGGAGGATTGATCGGAAGCATCGTTCTTCTGGCAATGATTGGACAGGCGATCATTTATCTCTGCGTTTTTCTGATTACAGTTCTTACAGGGATACATAAATTACCGAGAATAAAATGAAATAGATTTTTTGAAAAGCAGCTAAGACAAAAATTAGCTGTTTTTTTTCGGGAAACTTTGCGACACAATGGCGTAAAGTTGGGACAAATTGCAGGAAAGGAGACACCGTATTGAGCAATCGTGCAATTTCCACAGAACTTATTGAATTGGGAGAACGGATCAGAAAACGCAGACAGGAAATGAAGTTGTCACAGGAATCTTTTGCGGAAAAAGCGGGTATCAGTGTCAATACGGTCAGCAGGATTGAAGGCGGGCAAACTGCAATGTCTGTTGAGATTTTCAGGAAGATGATTGAGATATTGGAAATAGATGCTAATATCCTGCTGGGGAAAGAGGAAGGTGATACAGAAAAGCAGGACTCATTTCAGGAAGTGCTTTACCGTATTCAGAAGATGGAATGGAAAGAGCAGAAAATTATCATGCAGACCATAGATTCTCTGATAGACAGTTTTAATGAATACAGGTGAAATTTCACCATATATGGGGTGCAAAATGAAAAAACTCCTCATATATGCTAAGGATAATAGAATCCTGTATTGTTAAAATGGAAAACAGAGAGAAAAAGACAGAAACAAAGAAGGGAGATAGGATGGATGACCAGAGAAGAAAATTTGCTTTATCGGAGGCAGTGTCCCTATGACGCAATGGGAGACTATTCTGTTTTGATGGAAAATGAAAAGAACATAAAAGCAGAAAGAAATGCCAAGAAGTCTGATCCTGGCATCAGACGGAAAATAAAGTAGAGAATATTGTAACTATTAGAAAGGGCAGTAAGAAAGTTTCAGGCTCTCGTTAAAAAAAACGGGTGTACCGGAAGCTGTTTTTTACTGCCCTTTTGTCATTTGATCAGTAAGAATCCTATCCTTTCTGCCGATGGGCACCTGTTGCCAGCAGGCAGAAAGGTGGTAATTATGCTTACATTGCAGGAATTGAAACAGGTTGTAAGTAACAGGGAAGAAAGAAGAAAGGTTCCGTCCGCTAAATATTTAAGAGAAAATGAGGTAGCAGTTGCGAAGCAAAGGTTGATGGATTGTGCGGAAATTATCGCATATCAGACCGGATATGTTCTCTATTGTGTGGGGGACTATGCAACAGTTTTTCCGTTATTTACCTGTCGAGATTATGTGTATGAAGCAGAAAGAAAAATAGCAGTTGTTGAGGAGGATTTTTTCGATGATCAACCCTGGTATGTAAGGCTGATATTAGAAGGCGAAGACCGGCTGTGGAGAAACAGGGAAACACGAGAACATAATAATTGTGTTTCATATAGCTGTATTTCTGAAGAATGGTGCGAGTTGGCAGATAAAGGACAATGTCTGCTTGAAAAAATCATTGCAGAGGAAACAGTCGGAGAGCTGATGGATTTGCTGACAGAGCGACAGAGACAGATGATCCAGCGTATTTATTTTCAGCAGAAGACACAAAAAGAAGTTTCGCATGAACTGGGTATTACAGTTCCGGCAGTATCAAAGTGTATTTCACAGGCAATGCAGAAAATGCGGAATAATTCGGATGACTCTGCCAGAGCATTGGAAAAAGGAGACTGGAAGTATGCCTGGTAAAAAGCCAAAAGAAAGACAACGCTATATGCTGCGTGTGAATGACACGCTTGTGGAAGTTACCAGAGCAGTATATCTGGCCTGGTATCAGGCTGGAAGAAAAGAGCGATACCAGGTTGAAAAAATGCAGAGGCATGGAGTATGCAGCATGGAGGAATTACAGGAAAAAGGCTACGACTGCTCTTTTTCGGTATTATCACCGGAAGAAATCGTTATCAGGATGTCAGAGATACAGGAACTCGAAGAAGCTATGAGATGTTTAGCTAAAGAAGAGGCAGAACTGATAACGCTATTGTTTTTTGAAGAATTTACAGTAAAAGAAACAGCACAGTATTTTGGGTGTTGCCCAAAGACAATCAGAAACCGGAGAAAGAAGGTATTGGAGAAATTAAAAGAACAACTCGAAAAGCTATAAAAACATATTGGAATAAAAAGTTCTAAAAATTTTTTCAAACAGGTTAATTTTTGCCCTTTCACACATGCGGTTAGTGAAGGGGCAAATGTCTATTTTCAATTCGAGATAATAACTCCCCTAAAAATTGAACCTTGACAATTTCATACCAGCAGCGAGAGGATACCCGGAATTTTTCAGCTACGCATTCTTGCGGCGGGAATCCGGTGAGAACGTGAAGGGATACAGATGGGAGGCACCCTTTATAGGAAAGATTACGAATTATCTCTTGCGGCTTAATGCTTAATCCTGAATTTTATCCAAGTGTCATTTCTGCTTTGCAGAATGACAGTAATGAGAGGTGGGTGGTGGTTCAAATGATTGAACAATGCAGGTGTGAGCCTGCGTGACAACAGAACAGATAATAGAAGAAAGAGAGGATTCGATCAAAATGAAAATGAGATTCAAAAGATTCTTATCCGGTTTTATGGCAGTTGCAACATTGGCTTCTACCATTATTCAACCAGTAACAGTTTCAGCTTCTGAATTAGAACCAGAAAAAATACCATTTGAACAGCAGTATGCAGAATTAAAAGATGTTCAGGATTCCCTTGATCCGAATGAGATCGTAAAGGCAAATGACATTGAACTTTCTTATGGGCAGGAATTTGATGTAGAAGTTGATCTGTCTGGAATCGAAGGTGTAGATGAAAGTAAGATCAAGATTTTATTCCATGAAGCAAAGAATGAAGCTGGCACAGATTTTGATACACATACACCAGATACTTACAAAGCTGTCTATGCAGTAGAACCAGTCAGCGGTCATCCTGCTTATAGAGTCAGCAGAAATATTACAGTGAAAGAACCGAAAACAGAAGCTATAACAACGTCAAATAGTTCTGAGAATACTACGGGTGAAGGTAATGCCGGAGAAATGGAGGATATTGGAACTGCAGATGATGAAGAGACGGACAGGCAGACAGAAACAGAAGTAGTGACTGATCTCACAGAAGAATCAGAAACAACGACAGACGAAGAAACTGGACTGACAGTTTCTGATGTGATGGAACAGGCTGACGAGGAAGGGATTGACCTTTATTCCTTAGATGAAGGGGAATCAATTACTTTTATGGCAAGGGTAGCATCTACGACAAGCACCAAGAAAGTAACAGTAACAAGAGGAGCCTGCTATCAGTATTCTGATTATGGTTACGGAAGTTATCTGACTTATCAGTATACTGTAAAGTTTGGAAGTGTTTCTGCTACTGCTTACTGTATTCAGCCGGAAAAATCCAGTCCAGGAAGTGGAACTTATGATATTACCAAGCTGAGTGATGGTAAGAAACTTGCGAAAGTCTGCTATTACGGAACAAAGGCATCCGGTGATGATGGATTTTTTACAGAAGAGAATGGCTATGGAAATCTGAGCACAGGAGCAAGATTTATCCTGGTGCATCTGGCAGCATCTTATGCCAACAGCGGAGATTCTGCTTTTTCCGGTGCAAGCAGCAAAGCAAAAACACTTGCTATGAAACTGTACAATTACTGTATTTCGCAGCCAAATATTCCAGATGTTGAGATGAGCTTTTCAGATGCGAATGTAACTGCCTATGTGGATGGCAGCAGCCAGAGAACAAAGGAGATTACTTTTAAGGCAGATGAACTGCAGAGTATCACAATGAAACTTCCAAGTGGAGTAAAGCTTCATAATGTGACAACAGGAAAGACAAGCAAGGCAGGAGAATCCGTAGTGATCAGTGGCGGAACAAAGTTTTATCTGTCTGCACCGCTTACTCAGGTAAGTGATGTAGCAGGAAGCTGGTCCGCTACAATGAAGGGAAGTATCACAAAAGATTATTCTGCTTATAAGATCAGTACCGGTTCTGGTTCACAGGATCTGGCATTGGTGTTTGGCGAAGGTGTCGATGATGAAAAGTATGTGGACTTTAAAGTGACATGGGTACAGTATGCCAGTGTGAAAGTCATTAAAAAGGATTCCAAAGCAAATGCAAAACTGTCCGGAGCTGTATTTGGATTATACAGTGATGCAGATTGTAAGAATCTGATTACAAAACTGCCTGCAACGGATGCGAATGGAGAAGCATCTGCACAGATCGTTAAGACACAGGATACCGTTTATCTGAAAGAGATTACTGCACCAAGCGGTTATCGTATTAATGCTACAGCCTACAATGTGAAGCTGGAAGTCAGCAAGACGACTACAGTAACTGTTCCGGATGAAGAACAGCTTGGACAGCTTACTGTATATAAAGAGGGTGAAGTTCTCACAGGTGCAGATGTGACAGAAAACGTAACAACATTCCGATATGAAAAACGCCGACAGAAAGGTGCTGTTTATAATGTTTATGCCGGAGCGGATATTACAACTGCTTATGGTACAAAAGTTTACAGTAAAGGTGATCTGGTAAAGGAGAATCTGATAACAGATTCCAATGGTTCTGTAATTCTTAAAAATCTGCATCTTGGTACATATGTTGTAAAGGAAGTACAGGCTCCGTCTGGTTTTTATAATGCAGGGGAAGAAAAGACAGTAAAACTTGCTTATGCAGGACAGAATGTAGAAGTGGTATTTTCTGAAACAACTTTTACGAATGACAGACAGAAAGCAGAAGTTATTGTGACAAAGCAGGATAAGGATACAGAAAATCCTCTGAACGGAGGTGTTTTTGGAATTTATGTTGCCAGTGACATTACAAATGTGGATGGTACTGTAGTTGTAAAGAAAGGCACACTGATTGAAAAGGCAACCACTGGAACAGATGGAAAAGCAAAATTCAGTGCAGATCTTCCGCTTGGATTTTCCTATGAAGTTAAGGAAGAACAGGCTCCAACAGGATATGTGAGAAATACAGAAGATGTTTACCAGTTTGCTTTTTCGTATACAAACGATAAGGAAGCAAAGGTGACATTTCACCATACTTTTAAAAATGAACGTGTGACAGCAAAGATCTCTTTACAGAAGCTGGATGCAGAAACAAAGAAAGCAGTTCCGCAGGGAGATGCGACTCTGGAAAAAGCAGTTTATGGACTGTATGCCAGAGAGAACATTGTCCATCCGGATGGTGCAACCGGTGTGATGTATAAAGCAAGAGATCAGGTGGCAACACTTACTACGGATGAAAATGGACAGGCTTCCGTCAGCGGACTGTATCTTGGAAGTTATTATGTGAAAGAGATTACACCACCAACCGGTTATCTGGCAGATGAGAATGAGTACGACCTTTCCTGTGATTATGAGGGGGATATGACCGCTGAGGTGAAGCGTGAGTGTACTTCTCTGGAACAGGTAATGAAACAGCCATTTCAGATCATCAAAGCAGCCAATAATGGAAAGACCGATGCGGATTTACTGAAAGGGGCAGGATTTAGTGCTTATCTGGTATCTTCTTTGAAGGTGAAAGAGGATGGCAGTTATGATTTTGATTCTGCAAAACCAGTAGTGATCGGAGACAATGGTGCAACGGAAATCTTTACAGATGAAAAAGGATATGCCTGCAGTATTGCAATCCCATATGGAACATATGTAGTGCGTGAAACAACAACACCGCATAATTATACTCCGGTAGATGATTTTACAGTCAGCATTACAGAAAATAATCCGAACACACCGCAGACATGGCGTGTGCTTTTAGATGATGAATTTGAAGCTAAACTGAAAATTATCAAAAAGGATGATGAAACAAAGAAAGCGGTACTCCAGAAAAATACAGAGTTCAAAATCTATAACATGGACACTGGAAAATATGTGGAGCAGGTAACGACTTATCCGACTACTGTGAAGCATAAGTCTTATTTTACAGATGAGGATGGATATTTGATCCTTCCACAAAATCTGAAAATCGGGCATTACCGCATTGAGGAAGTAAATGCACCTTATGGATATACGCTCAATGAGAATTACTATGAGGTTGATGTAGATTCCAATACAGCATATCAGATGGACGGTACTTCCGGGGATGTGATCATCGAGGTTTCCTATGAGAACCATCCGGTAAAGGGTGAACTGAATATTGTGAAAAAAGGTGAAGTTCTTGATGGTTTTAAAGATGATTTTACTTACCAGAGTGAGAATCTGGAAGGTGCAGTCTTTGAGGTTTATGCGGCAGAAGATATTTATACTGCGGATTTCCAGAAAGATGACAATGGAAACCGTATCTTAGAGTATGCTGCCGGAACACTGGTAGGAACGGTTACAACTGATAAAGATGGAAAGGCACAGATTGCGGATCTTCCTCTTGGAACTTATAAAGCTGTCGAAAAGACAGCACCAGATGGTTTTGTGTTAAATGAGGAAGCACAGACAGTTACTTTCTCTTATAAAGACCAGGATACAGCAGTGATCGAGCAGACAGCAGCCTTTGACAATGACCGTCAGAAGGTAGAAGTATCTGTTGTAAAAAAAGATGCAGAAACGGATGCGTTTGTTGCTGGTGCAGAGTTTGGTCTGTATGCGAAAGAGGATATTCTGGCACATGAAAATGTGCTTGTGAAAGCAGATACACTTCTTGGAAAAGCAGTAACCGATGAAGATGGCAATGCAGTCTTTGACCTTGACCTGCCATTTGGCAAATATTATATCAGAGAACTTGCAGCACCGGCAGGTTATGTATCTTCGGATGAAACACTGGATGTCACTGCGGCTTATCAGGGACAGGATGTGAAAGTAATAAAACTTGCATTTGAATTTAAAAATCAGCCGACCAAAATCACAGTGAAAAAATCTGACATTACAACAGGAGTTGAACTTTCCGGAGCAACACTGACAGTTCTCGATAAGGATAAAAATGTAATAGATACATGGAAATCTGTAAAGGGTGAGGAACATCTGATTGAGCGGCTGACTGTGGGTGAAACATATACTCTTCGTGAAGAAATGGCTCCTTATGGTTATCTGAAAGCGGAGGAGATTACCTTTACTGTAGAGGATACTGCTGAAATCCAGAAAGTGGAAATGAAAGATGATGTGCCGACTGGAACTCTGATTATCAATAAGAAGGGTGAATTTCTGGAAAAAGTATCTGCACTTGATTCCGTAGGTGGATGGATCAGCCATTTATTTGAATATATTTCCGGTTCCCTGAAAGAAGTTACTTTTGAGGTTTATGCACTGGAAGATATTAAAGCTGCGGATGGTGAGAGTGAAGATTATTACAAGAAAGATGATCTGATAGCAACGATTACGACAGATGAAACAGGAGTAGCAAAACTGACAGATATTCCGCTTGGAAAATATTATGTCAAAGAAAAGGAAACGGCAAACGGCTATGTACTGGATAGTACAGCTCGTGAGATTGACCTGACATACCGGGATCAGGATACTGCCGAGGTAACTTATTCTTCCGACTGGCAGAATAATCGTCAGAAAGCGGAAGTAAAGGTGCTGAAAAAAGAAAAGGATTCTGACAGGGTACTGGAAGGTGCAGTATTCGCTCTTTGCAATAAAGAGGACATTGTAAATGCAAATGGTGATGTCATTCTGAAAGCAGATACCGTTATTGAGGAGCTGGCTACGGACAAAGAGGGAAAACTGACATTTACGGCAGATCTTCCGATTGGTTACACTTACTATGTCAAAGAAACATCCCCGGCACCGGGATTCGCAACAACGGATCAGGTACAGGAGTTTACTTTTGAATATGATGGTGCAGATAAGGAAACACTGTCTTATGAGTTTACCTTTGAAGATGAACCAACAGTTGTGGAGATTACAAAAACTTCTTTGACTGATGGAAAGGAACTGGAAGGGGCGAAACTGGAAGTGACGGATGAAGATGGCAAGGTAGTAGATTCATGGACTTCCGGGAAAGAGGCTCATATCATTAAAGAACTTGTTGCAGGAAAGAAGTACACTCTGACGGAGACAAAACCGGCAGATGGCTATGTAACTGCGGAGAGTATTACTTTTACAGTAGAAGATTCTTCTAAAGCACAAAAAATCGAGATGAAGGATGATGTGACGAAAGTGCAGATTTCCAAAACGGATATTTCTGGGAAGGAACTTCCGGGAGCGAAGCTGACCATTCTTGACAAAGACGGAAAGGTCGTAGAAAGTTGGACTTCTGAAGAGAAAGCACACTATATCGAGATGCTTCCAATCGGAGCGTATACGCTTCGTGAAGAAACAGCACCGGACGGTTATCTGGTGGCAGAGGATGTGAAGTTCACTGTAAAAGATACCGGAGAAATTCAGAAAGTTGTGATGAAGGATGAAGCCAAGCCGACGGAAACGCTAACGGAGACACCAACAGAAACTCCTTCTGAGACACCGGAAACAACGGATACTCCATCCGGTACAATATCTACTGATGCACCAAAAACAGGTGATGACACACCTGTGATGTTCTGGATTCTACTTGCAGGATTAGGAATGATCGGATTTGGAACATCTGCGGTATATTTACGTAAAAAAAGAAAAAAATAAGTAACTGTAAGGTTTGAAACAGGATAGGGCATTTATGGGCAAAACAGTTCATAAATGCCCTTTTTGGGACAATGGATAATCTGTAGAAAACTGCCAGTGGCAGATTCGTAGAAAAGTAGGAACAGGAGGAATCAATAAGATGAAAACATTATTAATCGTTGCAGCCATCATTGTATTTCTGGTACATGGATTTGTCATGTACTGCTGTATTAAAGTAGGGGCAGAATCAGAAAAGAATTATGATGAACTTGCAAAAGGTGTTAGAAAGGAGAAGGGAAGTAAAAAAACGTTGGAAACTATGTAATGAAGATAAACTTAACATAAAGGAGCAGACGAAAATGAAAGAAAAGGATAAAGTGCTTCAGGCATTATGTGATGGTCTGGGCGAAAATTATAAACTTATGGAGATTGACCTGGAGCTTTGTATTTACAGAAACTTTGGAAATCGCTTTGAAGTAGAAGTCAGTGGAGTACATACAGCCAAGCAAAATAAAAAAGCAACAATCTACCTGTGGTGCATGGATGCAACAGGTGCCCATGGATACGTCATTAAAAAAGTTGGTGAAGTTCCAAGAAACAAAATTGGTAAAACGGTGGAGGAACTGTATGAATACAGTGAGAACCTGATCAGCCAGGGATATGACTGTTATGAGAAAGTACAGGCTTATCTGAAAGAGCTGGTAAAGAAAGAACAGATTAAGAAAGAAGAGGACAACGGTGCAAGATGAAGTAAATGAAAAAACGGTATCCCTGTGTATCCGGGGTGGAAAGATAACTGCCCAGTTGCTAAAAGCTGCCATGAGAAAAGCTCTTGCCCAGATGAAACAGGAGAAAGCAAAACAGAAGCAGCAGAGCAAAGTACAAAAACAGCAGGATGACAAGGCGAAGGATAAATCTTATCGTGGAAAACAAACCATGGAGAAGCTGATGCGGCAGAATGTACAGCTTTCCAATATTGAAATTACTGATGGGAATATCAAATCTTTTGAACGGGTGGCGAAAAAGTACAGTATTGATTTCAGTCTGAAAAAAGATACAACAGCAAAGCCGCCGAGATATTTTGTTTTCTTCAAAGCAAGGGATGCAGATGTCATGACCGCAGCATTTAAGGAATACACTGGTAAATCTCTTAATAAGACAAAGAAACCGTCTGTAAGGGCAAAACTGAAGGATGCGATCACACAGGCGAAGGATAAGAACCGAGAACGGGAGAAAACGAAGCAGAAAGAAAAGGAGCCGACACTATGAACCGATTTCAGAAGATGCGTAAAGTATGCAAGGGGTATCTGGAGAGAATCCCGCCACTGCTTATGCAAGGCTTTCAATGGGGACTTGACTGGCTGAGAGAGAAAATCATGGATTTAGGAGAGTACCTGAAAAGAAATTCCCTGCGGATACTGGCATTGAATACTCCTTATGTCATAATCTTTTATCTGGTAGATAAAGAAGCATGGCTGTATCAGTATGTCAGGGAGATTCATCGGTGGAACGTCTGATGGTACTGCTTTTGAATTTTCAAATGGCATTTACTTCTGTTCTGCCTAGCATAGAAAAGATGCCACTACTGGCAGGTTTTACCGGGGCATTGGCTGTAAAACTTCTGGTTATGATGAAGATGAAAAATACCAAAAAGTTCCGACAGGGAGAAGAGTATGGTTCGGCAAGATGGGGAACTGCAAAAGACATTGCACCCTTCATTGATCCAATATTTGAAAACAATATTCTTCTTACTATGACGGAAAGGCTGACCATGAACAGCAGACCAAAGCTGCCGAAATTTGCAAGGAACAAGAACGTGATTGTAATCGGTGGCTCCGGTTCCGGTAAGACGAGATTCTATGTAAAGCCGAATTTGATGCAGATGGGAAAATATATCAGCTATGTGGTCACGGACCCCAAGGGAACGATCATCATTGAGTGCGGAAAGATGTTGGTACGGCATGGATATAAAGTGAAAGTATTGAATACGATCAATTTTTCCAAGAGTATGCATTATAACCCGTTCCACTATATCCATTCAGAAAAAGATATTCTGAAACTGGTGAATACTATCATGGTAAACACCAAAGGGGAAGGGGAGAAGTCCAGTGAGGATTTCTGGACGAGTGCGACACGTTCGCAGGCGGTAAAAAGTCTGCGCACAGTGT
>PVMO01006755.1_pt1 | contig 12463 bp, 9 predicted proteins | sample 1853421 | NCBI WGS metagenome assembly PVMO01 (sample SAMN08533511, study PRJNA380276) | Human gut metagenome, whole genome shotgun sequencing project.
AGTTCGTGTATTCTTCTCTGGAGACAATTTATGGACAGGAACTAAGATCAATAAGAACTTCGATCCGGAAGCATTATGGCAGAACGGTATGACCTATCCGCTGAGCCGTACGCTCTCCTGTGGTGTAAACATCGTATTATAAACCTAAAAAAACAATGACAATTATGAGAATCAAAAATATATTATCCGCAGCTGCAGCCAGCCTGATACTTCTATCCGGTTGTAGCGACTTTCTTGACAGAACTCCTCTTTCGGACAATGTGAACGAAGGGTTCTTCACCGAGGAAAACCAATTGGAGCCATACTGTAATAAGAAATATGAATTATTACCCGACTTCAAAGATGTCAATCCGTTTACCAAAGATAACGACAGCGACAATCAGACAGCCAACGATCCGAATGATAACTTCCTTCCGCAACGTATTGTCGTTCCGGAAAAAGACAGTTACAATAAACACGGCCACCTGCGCGACTGTAACCGCTTCCTGTATTACACAGCAGAGAATCTGGAAAACGGCACACTGACCAATTCGGTCAAAGTACAGCAATATATCGGCGAGATGTATTTCTTCCGTGCTTACGTCTATTTCGATTACCTGAAGAAGTTCGGCGACTTCCCAATCGTCACCACCGAACTGAACGACGCCGACTATGCAGCAACCGTAGAAGCCAACAAGCGCAAGCCTCGTAACGAAGTAGCCCGCTTCATTCTGGAAGACCTGGACAAGGCAGCCGCCCACATGGAATCGCGCAGCAACGCTATCACGAACCATCGTTTAAATAAGGAAACCGCTTTACTATTCAAATCGAGAGTAGCCTTGTATGAAGGAACCTGGGAAAAATATCACCAGGGAACTGCCCGCGTACCGGGTGGTCCGGGATGGCCGGGCGGCAGTTTCAGCGGCAATCTGGATGAAGAGATCAACTTCTTCCTGACCCAGGCAATGGATGCAGCCAAACAGATAGCAGAAGCTATCCCATTGGAAAAAGCAGAAGATTATATCAATATGTTCAACCAGCACGATCTGTCGTCGAAGAAAGAAGTTCTCCTGTGGCGTATGTACAGTGCCGATGCCCAGGTACAAAGTCTGATCGAAGGCGGCTATCACGGGATCAATGAAGACGATGGTTGCGTTGGCGGCGGAGGCGGCTATACACGTTCCATGATTGAAACATTCCTTTGCACGAACGGGCTTCCTATTTATGCAGCCGGAGACCAGTACAAAGGCGATAAGAACACAACCGACGTAACCACCAATCGCGACAACCGCCTGATAGCCTCCATCTCCAAACCGGGCGACCTCATCTGGAGAGGAAAGAATATGGATAAGGAAATGAGAATGGTATATCCCAATATGGTTCATGGCAAATACAATTTCGGAGCAACAGCCACAGGTTATGTAGTCCGCAAAGGATGGGTAGACAGCAACGTCTCCGTCAGCGACAATTCTCCTTTGGCTTACATGATCTTCCGTGCCGCCGAAGCATACCTGAACTATATGGAGGCAGACTATGTAAAGAACGGAAATCTCGATGCTTACAGCCAGAAATATTGGAAAGCTTTAAGAGAACGTGCAATGGTAGACACTGACTTCCGGAAAACAATTGCGGCAACCGATCTAAGCAAAGAAAACGACCTGGCAGTCTGGTCGGGCAGCGATATGGTAGATCCTACCTTATATAATATTCGTCGCGAACGCCGTAGTGAATTCATCGCCGAAGGTATGCGTAAAGACGATCTATACCGCTGGCGCTCGCTGGACAAGATGAAAGATTTCTACGTGGAAGGATTCAACTTCTGGGAAGAAAACGCCCAATTGCCAGCTTATCAGGAAGACTTGAAAAACGGTCTGAAAGTAAGTGAAACGAAATATGTACGTCCCCATTTCCAGAATGCGCTGGTGATACAGAACAACGGATATCAATTCGAAGAAGCAAACTACCTAAGCCCGCTCTCTTACGACATATTCCGCCTGTCGACACCTGAGAAGGGAGGAGATATCTCTACCTCGGTTGTCTATCAGAATCCGGGATGGCCGGTCGATAAGGGAGGTACTGCTCTAAGATAAAAAAAGGAAACTAATAACCAGAAAGAACAAAAGTTCTAATCCCAACGTCCCTATCTTCTATATTTTTGACCTGGGTCGAAAACGTTTATCACCCAGGTCAAAAACATTTTCTACCTAGGTCAAAAACGTTTACTACCTGGGTCAAAAATATAAAAGGTCCCATACAAAATATTACAAAGCAGAGATGAAATACTTACCGGAATACTTACTTTTGATTACTTCCTGCCTATATGGCGGTAATATACAGGCCAAGGAGAAAGCTTCTTCCCCTAACCTGGTCTTCATCATGGCCGACCAATGGCGCGGACAGGCAATGGGTTGTCTGGGACTGGAACCGGTACAAACACCCAACCTCGACCGTCTCGCCGCCGAAGGGGTCTATTTTACAGATGCCATCAGCAGCTATCCCGTCTCCTCCCCTGCCCGGGGCATGCTGATGACGGGTATGTATCCGACGAACAGCAAGGTAACAGGCAACTGCAATTCAGCCACGGCTCCTTACCATGTGGAGCTACCCACCGAAGCTCGTTGCTGGTCGGATGTGCTGAAAGACCAGGGATATGAACTCGGATACATTGGAAAATGGCATCTCGATGCTCCTTATCAACCTTATATTGACTGTAATAACAACAAAGGAAAAATAGCCTGGAATGAATGGTGTCCCAAAGAACGCCGCCACGGTTTCAGCCACTGGATCGCCTATGGCACATACGATTATCATCTGAAACCCATGTACTGGGATACGGATGCTTCGCGCGACGAATTTTATTTCGTCGACCAATGGGGACCGGAATATGAAACCGACCGGGCCATCGACTATATCGCCAATCGAGATAATAAATTACGCGACGCAGGCAAACCTTTTGCCCTGGTCGTATCCATGAACCCGCCTCATACCGGATATGAGCTGGTTCCCGACAAATACAAAGAGATCTACCGCGACGTAGATGTCGAAACAGTATGCAACTCCCCCATCATCGCCCCCAAAGGGACAAAAATGGGAGACTTCTACCGCAAGAGTGTGTTGGATTATTATGCCTGTATGACAGGTGTCGACGAACAGGTCGGCCGTATCATCCGCCAGTTGAAAGAACAGGGATTGTTCGACAATACGATTGTGGTGTTTACTTCCGATCATGGCGACAGCATGGGGATGCACGAGCATATCGGTAAAAATATTTATTACGAAGAAGCCATGCGCATCCCGATGATGATTAGCTGGCCGGAAAAGATCACGCCGCGCCGGGATTCTACCCTGATGATTGCTTTCGCCGACCTGTATCCTTCCCTCTTGTCATTAATGGGATTCAAAGACCGGATACCGGCAGAGGTCCAGACTTTCGACCTGTCCGCTTCTATCCTCTCACCGGAGAATACACAGGAGATCGCACAGCCCTATTATTATCTTCTTCCTGAAAATTTAACAACCGGATACAGGGGATTACGGACGAAAAAATATACATTTGCAGTACACGCCACAAACGGCCGGACTGACGAATGGATATTATTCGACCGCGAACAGGATCCATTCCAGCTAAACAACATAGCCCCCGATCAGCCGGCACTGATTAAACAGTTTTCAAACCAGTTGAAAGACTGGCTGAAGAAGACCAACGATCCGTTTATGAACTGTCTGTAAATTATATACACATGAAAACACATCTTTATCTGGCAATCTTACTGATAGCAAGTATTTTCCCGGCAACGGGACAAGAGGCGGATATCCCCCGTCCGGCCCCTCACCAGTTGAAATGGCACGAGTCGGAAATGGGCGTCGTCTTCCATTATGATCTCCATGTCTTCGATGGCATCAAATACGGTCAGGGCAACAACCGCGTCCAGCCAATAGAAGATTACAATATCTTCAACCCTACCCAACTAAATACGGACCAGTGGGTACAGGCGGCAAAAGCAGCGGGGGCCAAGTTTGCCGTCCTGACGGCCACCCACGAGACAGGCTTGCCATTTACCAGAGCGATGTCAATCCTTATTGCCTGAAAGCGGTAAAATGGCGCGACGGGAAGGGGGATATCATCCGCGACTTTGTCAATTCATGTAGAAAATACGATATAATGCCGGGGATCTATGTCGGTATCCGGTGGAACTCACTTTTTGGCGTTCATAATTTCAAGGTACAGGGAGAAGGAGAGTTTGCCGCTAACCGTCAACAATGGTATAAGCATTTCTGCGAACGCATGGTTGAAGAACTTTGCAGCCGCTACGGTGATTTGTTTATGATCTGGTTTGACGGTGGCGCAGACGATCCGAAAGGCGACGGACCGGACGTATTGCCCATCGTCAGCAAGTACCAGCCGGAATGCCTTTTCTATCATAACGTAGACCGGGCGGATTTCCGCTGGGGCGGTTCCGAGACAGGGACGGTCGGTTATCCCTGCTGGTCTTCTTTCCCCTACCCTTACTCACACAGTAATAATACGGAAGGGAGCCGAAACCATAACGATCTGTTGAAACAGGGCGACAAGGATGGAAAATACTGGGTTCCTGCTATGGCAGACACTCCCTTGCGAGGCATGAACGGACGGCATGAATGGTTCTGGGAGCCGGATGACGAGAATACGGTTTACCCGGTTGAATCTTTAATGAATATGTATTATAAATCGGTCGGAAGGAATGCAACACTGATTGTCGGTCTGACACCCGATACAACAGGCCTGATCCCATCCGGCGACGTGCAACGACTGAAAGAATGGGGCGACGAGATAAACCGCCGCTTCTCCTCTCCGCTTGCCTCTACCTCCGGACAAAAGAAAAGCCTGACACTGAAACTGGATAAGGCGCAACCGGTCAATCATTGCATTATCCAGGAAAACATCCGGAACGGTGAGCGTATCCGTCAATATAAAGTAGAAGCCAGGGTAAACGGTAAATGGCAAACCATTTGCGAAGGCGAATCGGTAGGGCACAAGCGTATAGAACAGTTCCCGGCAGTAGAGGCTTCCGCTTTGCGCCTGTCAATCTCTCAATCGGTAGCACAACCGGATATACGAAACTTCAGTGTTTTCAACGTTCAAGAAGTAAACAAATGACAAGAAACAAGACATATTTGCTGACATTGATCCTGAGCAGTGCGGCCTGGCTCAGCCCTTCCCTCTCCGGACAAACAACCTTTGTCTATGAACGGGGAAAGATGTTCAACGATGTCGATGCTTTCCGGATGGAGCAGGCTATCGATCTGAAGAAGCAACAGACACCTGTCTATTATGAAAAGAACATACCGGGAGAGCAACAAACAGTCTCTTATAAAACGAATATACCCTCCTATAAACAAGGCATATTCTTTAGTCGCGACTCCCGCTCCGACGATTATCAGTGGCCCAATAATACCAACCGGTTACTGACCTGGGTCTTTACCCGGCTCGACGATCTGGCGAAGGAAGATTATCCGGGTATCCCGTCTAACGGGGCGCCTTCCCTGCTGGGAGATGCCTTATTGCTGGAACTGGTTGACGGACAATATATGTTTGCCAAAGCTGTTGCCGGAGAGAATAGTATCAGCTGGTTCCGGGTGAACAGGGATGGTTCGTTAACAGTCTTCCTCTCTACTTTGGGAACAGACAATCTCGCTCCGCAAGCTCCCGTCCTGTTAATGGAAAAAGGGAAAACGGCCTATGAAGCCATTCATAAAGCATATATCGCTTTAACCGGCAACCGGGAGGTTTCGGCATTGCAGAAGAGGACGGACAAAGATTATTTCGAAGCCTTTAAATACCTGGGTTGGTGTTCCTGGGAACATTATCATTACGATATCGACGAAACAAAGATACTGAACGACCTGGACGGCATCGAGGCTTCCGGCCTCCCCATCCGTTACGTCCTGATAGACGACGGCCATCTGGCGAATAAGAACCGCCAGCTTACCAGCTTCGTCCCGGATAGAGAACGGTTTCCCAACGGATGGAAGAACATCATCTCCCGGAAGAAAGAAGATAAAGTGAAATGGATGGGGTTATGGTATAACTTCTGCGGGTATTGGATGGGAATATCTCCGGAAAACGATTTCCCGGAAAAGGTGAAGCAATCGCTTTACCCTTACAACGGCAGCCTGTTACCCGGACAAAGCAGGGAGAATATCGACACGTTCTATCACTATTATATCCGGACATTGAAAGGATATGGTTTCGATTTCCTCAAGATAGACAACCAGTCTTTCCTGTTGCCTCTTTATATGGGAAACAAGGAGGTCATACGGCAATCTAAAGCATGTAACCTGGCATTGGAAGAGCAAACCCATAACCAGCAGGTCGGACTGATGAACTGCATGGCACAGAATATCCTGAACATAGACCATACACAATACAGCGGTGTGACCCGTGTCAGCATCGACTATAAGAAATATGATGAAGATATGGCCAAATCGCATCTGTTCCAGTCGTATACCAATACGTTACTGCAAGGACAGACAGTCTGGCCCGACCATGATATGTTCCATTCCTGCGATACGGTTTGCGGCAGCCTGATGGCCCGCTCGAAAGCCTTATCCGGTGGTCCGGTCTACCTGTCGGACTCTCCTGCCGATTTCACCCGGGAAAACATTCTCCCTTTGATCGACGAGGAAGGAAAGTTATTCCGTCCCGAAGCCCCGGCTATCCCGACACCCGAATCGATCATCACCAATCCTTTACAGGGTGGAGAGGCATACCGTGTATTTGCTCCGACCGGAGACGAGGCCGTTTCACTGATCTGCTATAATCTGAACACATCGCCTCAACACCGCAAGGTACAGGCTACGATCAGCCGGTCCGATTACCTGTTGCGTGAAACCATGACAGGAAAACCCATTCCTCAGAACAAACGGATCATCCTTTACGACTGGACCGGACAGACGGCCAGCGAACTGGATACGGACCAACAGACAGAACTGGAAGGTTTCACCGACCGGTTATATCATCTCTGTCCGGTAAACAATGGCTGGGCGGTTATCGGAGTACAGGAGAAATTTCTGTCGCCGGCAACCGTCAGGATCATCTCCTGCAACCGGAAACAACTCACCCTCGATGTCCTCTGCCCCGGAACCGTCCGTGTATGGGTAGAATCAGGGAACAAAAAGGAATTACGCAGCATTCCGGTAACAACTCCGGGCACTATGACAATTAACAAATGAACTAAAAACGATACGAGCATGAACAAGAGACTATTTCTATCACTGGCAACACTTCCGTTATTGGGAGCAGCCGGGCAAGCCGAAGCGACCAAACCGCAGGACCGGCCGAATATTATTCTCTTCCTGGTAGATGATATGGGCTGGCAAGATACTTCCCTCCCTTTCTGGAAGGAAAAGACACATTATAATGAAGTATACGAAACGCCTAACATGGAACGCCTTGCCCGCCAGGGTATGATGTTTACCCAGGCTTATGCTTCCAGCATCAGTTCGCCGAGCCGTTGCAGCCTCTATACCGGTATGAATGCAGGCCGCCACCGGGTAACGAACTGGACGTATCCCAAAAACAAATCGACAGACCGGCAAAGCGATGTGCTGGAATTGCCGGACTGGAATGTAAACGGTATCTGTGAGGTCGCAGGCATCGAACATACCTATCAGGTCACCTCTATGGCTCAAATACTGAAAGATAACGGTTATCATACCATCCATTGCGGAAAAGCCCATTGGGGAGCGGTAGACACACCGGGAGAGAACCCGTATCATTTCGGATTCGAAGTAAACATTGCCGGACATGCCGGCGGCGGCCTTGCCAGTTATTTGGGAGAAGCCAATTTCGGTAACCGGACAGACGGCAAGCCGAATCCCTGGTTCGCCGTTCCGGGCCTGGATAAATACTGGGGAAAGGATATCTTTATCTCGGAAGCCCTGACACAGGAAGCTACCAAAGCACTGGATAAGGCGCAACAATACGATCAGCCGTTCTTCCTTTACATGTCGCATTATGCCATTCATGTCCCGATAGATAAGGATATGCGTTTTTATCAGAAATATATCGACAAAGGACTGGGAGAGAAAGAAGCCGCTTATGCCGCCCTGATAGAGGGAATGGACAAAAGTCTGGGCGATATCATGGATTATCTGGAGAAGAACAAGCTGGCGGATAACACGATCATCATCTTCATGTCCGACAACGGCGGTCTGGCTGCCGAACCGGAATGGCGCGACGGCAAACCTCATACCCAGAACTCCCCGCTGAACAGCGGTAAAGGTTCCGCTTACGAAGGCGGTGTTCGTGAACCGATGATCGTCAGCTGGCCGGGCAAGGTACAACCGCAGAGCAAATGCGATAAATACCTGATCATCGAAGACTTCTTCCCGACCATCCTCGAAATGGCCGAAATAAAGAAATACGAGACTATCCAGCCAATAGACGGCGTCAGTTTCATGCCGCTGCTGACCAATACCGGCGATCCCTCCAAAGGGCGCAGCCTGTACTGGAACTTCCCGAACCTCTGGGGCAACACAGGACCGGGTATCGGAGCCACCTGCACAATCCGCCAGGGTGACTGGAAACTGATCTATTATTATGAGACAGGAAAAAAAGAGTTATTCAATATTCCCGACGATATAGGCGAAAAGAATGACTTGTCCGCTTCCCATCCCGACTTGATAAAGAAACTATCCAAAGACCTGGGCAAACAATTACGAAAGATGGAAGCACAGCGCCCGTCATTCAAGGCAACGGGTAAACCTTGCCCCTGGCCGGATGAGATATAATTTTTAGCAGTTATTCCTGTACTCTTTCAATATTATACCCTATCTTTGCCTGTAACAAAATTATTTAACTATGAAGAACAGGCATAAGATAAGGATTGTACCTGTTCCTGTCATACAGGAGCAGATACGGAAAGAGGAAATCCGTTTCTCTAAAGAGTTTGGAAGATACTTATTGGATCTATCGAAGCTGATCATTGGAGGAGCTGTTATTACAACAGTTATACAGCTTAACTCCGATAAATATGTGGTAATAGTATCGCTATAGGTTTAGCCATTACATTATGTATTGTTGGGTTTATAGTATTAACTTTAAAACATAAATAATTATGGGACCTGCTATATTATTATATTCTCTTTTAGGAGGCGCTGTCCTTATAGCATATATTCTCCTTTTCAAAACTAAGAAAGGTAGGGATTGGGTAGACAAGAACAGTTAAGATCATACAGTTCAGGCACGAATTACACACAACTTATTAATAAAAGCATGTGATCCGTGCCTGATTATTTATATAAACCTCTCCCTCTTCTGCAAATTCAGCAACCCGATCATCATCCACACAATACCACCTATCAAAAGGAAAATACGGTTCTTGACGATCAACCCTTCCCAGATTACCGGCAGGAAGTTATCAGGTACTTTAAAAGGATTCAGGAGGATATTCCAGAATGAACGTTCTATTATTTCCATCTCGCTCGTTATCAGAAGGAGAATAGCCAAGATAATCGTAAACACAGCCGTGCCGTTGCCACTGCGGGTGATGGTGGAGAGCATAAAGGCCAGATTCCCGAAAAAGACAAGGGGGAACATCAACTGGACAGACATCTCGAACGGATTGACCGGATATAACAATAATGTAGCCAGATAAGAAAAAGCCACCAGGATAAAGAATATAGCGACATAAATCATCAGCAGGCGTACTCCCCAGACTTTATATTTGTAGTCAGGGATACCGAAAAGGATTTCCAGTATCCGGTTATCCTCATCATTCTGGATGCCGAATACGGCAGGATAGAATACCAGCAGGACACAAGGGAACATCAAAAGGTTATAGATCAGTCCTTCGTTGATCTCCGCCCTATTCCAGGCAGCCTGGAACATGAAATAGGCAAAGAATGCGAATGCCGCCAGCAAGAACCAGATGAACTTGCCGGCGAAGATGATCTTCAGGTTATATTTTACCACCTTGGGTAATAAAGGTATCAATTGCTTTATCGTCATAACTATCTTTTTACAACATTAATCTACCACTTGAGTCTCGCATCACGCCTGACATTAGCAAGAAACTCATTGTCCGCTTTTCCCTTCCATATTTTTCAGCAAGCAGAGATAAGCATCTTCCAGATTCGGCTCTACCTCTACGGCTCCCTCATAAGGCGAACCGACAGACAGGTAACGCACCTGTATCGTATCTCCATCCTGTATATGATGGACCACCATCGTTTTATCCAGCACCTGTTCGAACGACTCACGGTCGATATGGAACTGCCAGACCTTACCGGTAGCCATGTCTACCATATCGGTCGGATCGCCGAAGTATTTCAGTTCGCCTTTGTTGATAACCACCACCTGGCTGCATGAACTGGAAATATCTTCGATAATATGCGTGGAGAAGATCACGATACGGTCTTTACTCAACTCTACCAGCAGGTTACGGAAACGGATACGTTCACGCGGGTCGAGACCGGCTGTTGGCTCATCCACCACCAGAATACGGGGAAGATGAAGCAGGATGAGGGCTATACCGATACGCTGTTTCATACCGCCGGAGAAAGAACCGATCTTGTCGTCTTTCCGTTCGTACATATGAACTGCTTTCAACACATATTCCAGACGTTCTTCCCTCAGCTTATTATCGGTAAGCCCTTTCAGGATCGCCTGATAATCGAGAAACTCCCAGGAAGACATATTCTCGTAAGTTCCGAACTCCTGCGGAAGGAAGCCGATCAGGCTCTGCAATTCCTCCCGGTAAATGCGGGTATCCAGTCCATTGATCCAGATACTGCCGTAACTCTGTTCCAGGATACCGCAGATAATACGCATCAGAGTTGATTTGCCGGCGCCATTAGGTCCCAGCAAACCGAACATTCCCGTACGGATCTCAAAAGATACACCTCGCAAGGCTTTGAAAGGCCTGCGCTGTTTCCCGATCAACGGAATCCCTTTGACCATACGGAACCAGGAGCGGCGAAGTCCGGCCAGCCGTCCTTTGATACGTTCTATATTGACATTCTTTTCATACAAGTATTGCGAAGAAACATATACGGCAATACAGAAGGCCCACAGAAGGCCCACAACGGAAATCAGTCCGGTATTATCCATCTTCCGGAACAGAATAAACAGGATGATCGGAGGAATACTCCAGAATATCAGACGGTTTATATATTTCACCCGCTTATTTTCCCCGAAACGGTAGAACAGGTATTGACGGACCTTCCGCCACAGATAAAGGATCGTGGCATAGATGGCAAACGACAACAGGAATATCCACAGCCTGTTATTGATGAAGAACCAGGTGAAATACATACCGAAAAGCAACATACCGAACTGCCACAGAACGTTGACAAAATCTTTCAGCGAACGATATTCATTGCTCAGTCCCAGATGCCGGCGGATATTCAGGCCACTATTCCACTGACGGCTGATACGTCCCGGCCAGTCGTATATCTTCACCAGATTGCGGACAGAGATATGTATATCTTCCCCAGGATCGATTACTTTCGAACGGGCACGCCTCAAACTGGTCTGAGCAAAATAAGTCACTCCCGGAATACCGAAAACCAGAAGAACCATGTAAACAGACTGCCACAGCATCCCGTCGGCATACAACCAGATACCAGCAACCCCCAACAGGAACAGTACCAGATGGAATATCCATATTTTACGGGACAGGCCCCGATACCACTGCAAAGTATTCTCCAGCCCCATACAAACAGTCGGTATCAGGATCAGCGTCAGCAACGCAGAGAATGTCAACCCGCCGATCACCGTAATAGCAAACGGCGCACCGATAGCACCAGCATATTCCGAATCGCCCATCGCCAGCGGGAACATGGCGACAATCGTCGTTATCGACGTAATCAGGATCGGACGGATACGTGACAAGCCAGCCGTCATCAATGCCCTGTTACGCCTGTAGCCTCGTTTACGGAGGATATTGGAATAGTCTATCAGGATGATACCGTTATTCACGACCACGCCCAGCAGGATCAGGAAACCGGTCAGCGTATTCGCATTCAGCAGGCTATTGCTTGTCAGCAACAACGCCAGCAAAGAACCGATAGCAGCCAACGGAATCGAGAAAAGCAGGACGAAAGGCGTCACCAGCGATTCAAAGACAGAGGCCAGTATCATAAAGATAAGGACGAAAGCTGCCAGTATCAGGAACTTAAAGTCTGCAAACTGATCTTCTTCATGGAACACCTCCACGGCAACCCCTGACGGCAGATTATAATTGGCAACCAACTGGTCGATATCCGAGCGATATCCCTCGAGCAGGTCTTTCGACGATTGCACGTCTTTGGAGAAATTATAGAATACCTCTATCTGTTTATCCTGGTTGACCCGCATGATACGGGTACGTCCCCGGCCATAATTGACAGAAGCCAGGTCCTGCAAATCATGCAGTCCGCCGTTGGCATTCTGTATCTGTACGCGGCGCAGGTCATCGACGGTTTTGTCTTTCTTTTCCGTCTCTGCCTCTTCTTCCTCGTT
>PVMO01022052.1_pt1 | contig 12428 bp, 9 predicted proteins | sample 1853421 | NCBI WGS metagenome assembly PVMO01 (sample SAMN08533511, study PRJNA380276) | Human gut metagenome, whole genome shotgun sequencing project.
CTTGAAGAAGCCGGGGATAGCGCCCCAGATGCCGCCGAGGATGGTGGCGACGATCAGGCAGACATACCAGGGCATCTTGAGCATGATGGCACAGTAGAGTGCGCCGTAAGCGCCCAGCGTGTACTGACCGGCAGCACCGATGTTGAACAGGCCGGTCTTGAAGGCGAAGGCCACGGACAGACCGGTCATGATGAGGGGTGCTGCGTTGGCCAGCTCCTTGCCGACGCCGTAGGGGGCGTCATGGAAGCCGCCCTTAACGATGCGGACAAAGCCGTCGCCCCATGCATGGGCCGGGTTGATGGCCAGCAGCACGAGGAAGCCCACAGCCATGCCGATGACGATGCACAGCAGCGCGGCCAGCACACTGGTGATGGAGCTGTTGAGGTTGCTGTGGGAAAGTTTTTTCTTGTTCATTTATTTGCTCTCCTTTCCCTGCTTGCGTGCGCCGGCCATGTAGAGGCCCAGCTCCTGCACAGTGGTGGTCTTGGGGTCGAACTCGCCCACGATCTCGCCCTCGTACATGACGAGGATGCGGTCGGACAGGTTCATGACCTCATCCAGCTCGAGGCTGACCAGCAGGACAGCTTTGCCCTTGTCGCGCTGGGCGACGATCTGGCGGTGGATGTATTCGATCGCGCCGACATCCAGGCCGCGGGTGGGCTGAACAGCCACCAGCAGCTTGGGGTCTTTGTCGATCTCGCGGGCGATGATGGCCTTCTGCTGGTTGCCGCCAGACATGCTGCGCACGATGGTGGAGCTGCCCTGACCGCTGCGGACGTCGTACTGAGCGATGAGCTTATCGGAGTACTCGCGGACTTTATCGGACTGGATGAAGCCGCCCTTCTGGAACTCGGGCTGCCAGTAGCGCTGGAGCACCATGTTGTTCTCGAGGCTGTAATCCAGCACCAGACCGTGCTTGTGGCGGTCTTCGGGGATGTGGCTCATGCCGTCCTTCGAGCGCTGACGGATGCTCTCGCGGGTGATGTCCTTGCCGTCCAGCGTAATCTTGCCGCCCGACAGTTTTTCGAGGCCGGTGAGTCCATAGACGAGCTCGGTCTGGCCGTTGCCCTCGATGCCCGCCAGACAGACGATCTCGCCTGCGTGGACCTGGAAGGTGACGTCCTTGACGGAGTCCTTCTTGCGCTGGTCGTTGTGGATAGTGACGCCCTCCACGTCCAGCACGACATCGCCCGGGTGAGCGGGCTTTTTATCGACCTGAAGCTGGACGTCACGGCCGACCATCATGCGGGAAAGCTCTTCCTTGGTGGTGTCCTTGATGTCCACGGTGCCCATATACTTGCCCTTGCGCAGGACGGTGCAGCGGTCGGCGACCGCCATGATCTCGTTGAGCTTGTGGGTAATAAAGAGGATGGACTTGCCCTCCTTCTTGAACCCGCGCATGATCTCCATCAGCTCGTCGATCTCCTGCGGGGTCAGCACAGCGGTGGGTTCGTCGAAGATGAGGATCTCATTGTCGCGGTAGAGCATCTTCAAAATCTCCACGCGCTGCTGCATACCGACCGAAATATCACTGATGAGCGCATCGGGGTCAACACGCAGACCGTACTTCTCGCTCAGGGCCATGACCTTCTTGCGGGCCTCGGCCTTCTGCAAAAAGCCCAGCTTGTTGGGCTCCACACCCAGAATGATGTTGTCCAGCACACTGAAGCACTCCACCAGCTTGAAGTGCTGGTGGACCATACCGATGCCCAGTGCGTTTGCATCGTTGGGGTTGCGGATGGCGACCTCCTTGCCGTTTTTGAGGATCTTACCCTCCTCCGGCTGATACAGGCCGAACAGCACGCTCATCAGGGTACTTTTGCCTGCGCCGTTCTCGCCCAGCAGGGCATGGACCTCACCTTTGCGCAGCTGCAGGGTAATGTCGTCGTTTGCCTTGATGCCCGGGAACTCCTTGGTGATATGGAGCATCTCGATCACAAAATCCTCTGCCAATCTGCTCACTCTCCTTTCGTGTCCAAACGACACTTATACTATTGTAATGCCCATTATACCGTATTTTTGCTGTTTTGCACACTTCTTTTTGAAAATTTAGTGTTTTGCTGTATCACAAGTATTACTTTTGTGCATTTCGACGAACATCCCTTCCTCGTCTTGAAAAAGCATACAAAAAAGGCGGGACGCCCTTTGCAAAGCGTCCCGCCCGGGAAGTTTCTGATTACTGGATGTAGTTGACGGTGGTGAACTCGCTGACGGTGGGCTTGGTGCTATCGTCAGAGCTGTTGTCCACAGTGATCTCGCCGCTCTTGATCTTCTCCTTCAGAGCCTCGTACTCGTCGGTGGTGAAGGTCTCGAAGTTCCAGCTGTCAGCATCGGTGGGCAGACCGACGTAGTCGCCGTCCTCCAGACCGAAGTTGCCGTTGGAAGCAGCGATGTCGCCCCAATCGCCTGCATCGATGTCGGACAGAGCGGTGTTGACAGCCTCGGTCAGGCCCTTCATAGCGGAGGTGATGAAGGGGTTGTAAGCGAAGGAGCCGTCTGCCACGCCGTTGACACCGATGTAGTTCTGGTCAACGTCAACGCCGACGACATAGCCGTTGCTCTTCAGAGCAGCCTCAACAGCAGAGGTGTAGATGCCGCCGCCGCAGGCGAAGACGACCTGCGTGCCGTTGGAGTACCAGCCCTCCATACGGGAGGTGATGTTTGCATCGCCGTAGAACTGGCCGCCGTAGAAGTAGTTGATGTCGATGTTGGTGCCCAGCTCCTGAGCAGCAGCGTCAGCGCCCTGCACATAGCCGTAGCCGTAACGGATGACAGCGGGGACAGCCATGCCGCCGAGGAAGCCCAGCTTGGTCTTGCCGTCCTTAACGACAGCGTAGCCAGCCATATAACCTGCCTGCTCCTCCTTGAAGGTGATGCAGTAGCAGTTTGCGGGGATGGCGTCGGTGCCGATGTCGCCCTGGGTGACATCGATGGCGATGAACTTGACATCGGGGTACTGGTCAGCAGCCCATGCCAGAGAAGCGCCGTACAGGTAGCCGACGCAGACGATGACATCAGCGCCGTCGTTGACAGCCTGACGGATCATGGTCTCGCGGTCCTCATCGGAAGCGTCAGCCTCGGGGATGTAGTACTGGCAGTCATCGCCCATGTAGCCGGAAACAGCGGTCCAGCAGGCCTGGTTGAAGCTCTCATCGTCGATGGTGCCGGTGTCGCAGGTCAGAGCGACCTTCACGATCTTCTCGCCGCCCTCAGAGGTGGAAGCAGCTGCGCTGGTGGAGGCAGCTGCAGAGGAAGCAGTGGAAGAGGAAGAACCGCCGCAGGCAGTCAGAGCAGCGGCAGCAGCAGCGGCGCCAGCCACTGCCAGGAAGTTACGACGAGAAATCATCATAATGAAAACTCTCCTTTTATTTTAATATAATCGCGTTTTGTTGACGAAATGTGCGCACTTGCACATTTACTGGCTCAAGTATAGCGGGAAGAAGTGACAGATGCAAGCCTTTTCCGATTACAAAACATTTACAATTATTTTATCAAAATTGTATAAAAACCATACTTATCCCGGAAAATCCGCTCCGCCCGGTATTTTTCTCGCAGCTGTGTTCAATCTTCCACGGCCTTGTTGCCCGCCACGTTGGAGGGACCGAAGCCGAAGGGCAGCAGCTCGTCCATGCTGCGCTCGATGAAATCGTCCGGGCTTTTTGCCATGATGACATTCAGCTCCGGGCCGCCGAATTCGAACAGCGCCTGACGGCAGACGCCGCAGGGCGAGGTGATCTGCTTGTTGACTTCGCCCCGGCGCGCACCCACCACGGCGATGTCGGTGAACCTGGTCACGCCCTCGGCCACAGCCTTGAACAGGGCCGTCCGCTCGGCGCAGCTGGTGGGGGTAAAGGCGGCATTCTCCACATTGCAGCCGGTGAAGATGCGGCCATCCTCGGCGCGCAGGGCAGCGCCCACCATAAAGTCGCTGTAAGGCGCGTAAGCCTTCTCCCTGGCCGCAAGGGCCATCCGGATGAGCTCCTGCTTTTCTTCCAGAGTCAGTTTTGTCATGGTCGGTTCTCCTTTTTGCAATTTGTAGATATAGTGTTCCTCGTCCTGTGGGACGAAGCCAATGGATTCAAACATTTTCTGCGACTGGGTATTGAAGGAATAGATGTGCGCGAAGCACTCCGCCAAACCCCTTTCCCGAGCCAGCTCCAGCATTTTTTCGATGACCTTCCGCCCGATGTGTTTATTCTGGTACTCCTTGCAGATGACGATGGCAAGCTCGCCGGTCGTCCGCAGGCTGACGTCACCACAAAGCACACCCCGATACTCGATATAAAACAGTTCCCCGTGTGTGTCCAGATAATGATACATCCGCTTCAGCAGTGGCAAATCATAAACGAAGTCCCTGTTATCTACCTGTTTGCAGAGCTGTGCATCCTGATACCACGCAAGTGCTGTATCGTAGGCCGGATAATACGGAACAAGCCGGATGTTCCCCTCCACAGAAATCGGACTGCGCACCATGTTCACCGTTTCTCTGTTCATCGGCCTCATTCCCTTCTGTGTCGTACATTCTTCTGTGTCGTGTATTTAAGTATAAATCATTCTTTTAAGAAGTGCAAGCGGCGATAATTACGCAGCATTATGCAATGACAGCTCTTGCATTTGTCATTACAAATGAATATAATAGAATTATAAAGGAGGCGCATCAGAATGGCAAACGCAGTCAATGTGAATTTTCGGATGGACCCCGACCTCAAGCGGAGCATGGAGGAGGTCTGTGCCGAGATGGGGCTTTCGATGACGACAGCCTTCACGATTTTTGCAAAGAAAGTGTCGCGCGAGCATCGGATCCCCTTTGAAGTCTCCGCTGACCCCTTCTATTCTGAAAGCAACATCAACCATCTCCGTCAAATCGTCCATGATATTGACACCGGCAAAGCCAAGCTCACCGAACATGAACTGATCGAGGTGGACTGATGAGGCTGCTGTGGGAAGAGGAAGCGTGGGAAGATTATTGTCTTTGGCAGACGCGGGACAAAAAGCTGCTGAAGCGAATCAACTCCCTCATAAAAGACATTCAGCGGAACACCTATGAGGGCATCGGCAAGCCCGAGCCTTTGAAGGGAGATTTGAGCGGATGGTGGAGTCGGCGTATCGACGACACCCACCGCATCGTCTACCGGGAGCAAGATGGAAACATCATCATTGCGTCCTGTTACGGTCATTACACGGATACCTGAGAAGCAAAAAGACTGCTGTCGGCCGACAGCAGTCTTTTTGTATTATGGTTAAATCAATACTCCGCGCCCAGTGCGACCTTCATCATATCGGTGAAGCTCTTCTGGCGCTGCTCTGCGGTGGTGATCTCCGGGGAGACAAAGCTGTCGGAGATGGTCAGCAGGCAGGCAGCGTTCTTGCCCAGCACCTCGGCGTTGGCGAACAGAGCAAAGCTCTCCATCTCCACGCAGAGGCAGCCGCGCTCGTCGCGCAGCAGCTCCCAGTAGGTGGGCTTTGCGTCGGAAGGCTGACGGTAGAAAACGTCGGAGGAGTGGATGTTGCCCTCGATGAGCTTGATGCCCTGCTTCTTGGCGGAGGCGCGCAGCTTGTCATTCAGCTCCTCGCTGGGGAAGGTGATGTCATGGTCGTTGCCGCTCTGGACGCGGGCATAGTTGGACTCACTGACCGCACCGGTAGCCAGCACGGTGTCGAACAGCTTGGCGTCGGCAGTGTAGCTGCCGGCGGAGCCGATGCGGATGATGTTGTCCACATCGTAGAACTTGAACAACTCGTAGGAGTAGATGCCGATGGAGGGCATACCCATGCCGCTGCCCATCACACTGATGGGACGGCCCTCATAGGTGCCGGTAAAGCCCAGCATCCCGCGGACACCCGTCACCTGACGGACATCCTTCAGGAAGGTGTCAGCAATGAACTTTGCGCGCAGGGGGTCGCCCGGCATCAGGACAGTCTTTGCGAAATCGCCCTTTTCGGCGCTGATGTGAGGAGTAGCCATAAGAATTATCTCCTTTTTATAAAATTATTTCTTCCCCGGGAATACGTTCTGCGGGGGAATGTACGAACCATTGAGACGTATCTCGAAGTGGCAGTGGTTGCCGGTGGAACGGCCCGTGCTGCCCAGATAGCCGATGAGCTGGCCCTGCCGGACGGTCTGGCCCGCACTGACAGTCAGGGACAGGCAGTGTGCATACACAGAGCTGTATCCGCCGCCGTGGTTGATGATGACCGAGTAGCCGTAGCCCGTACCTGCACCGGCCTTGTTGTAGCCCGCCTTGGTGACGGTGCCGCCTGCGGAGGCGTAGATGGGCGTACCGGCCGGGGCGCAGATGTCCACGCCCTTGTGACGTCCGCCGTACCAGCGCGAGCAGTAGCGGTAGTTCGGCACAGGCCAGATGAACTGGCCGCTGCCGGTGATGTACTTGGTGCTGGAAGTCACCTTCTTGGTGCCTTCGACCACCTTCTTGTTCACCGGCTCCTTGATGACCTCGGTGGAAAGCACGCTCTGGTCCACAAGGATATTCTTGGTGTCGTAGACGTTCTGGAGGGTCACGCGGCGCAGACCGTTCTCGCCCTCCTGGAGCACCTTGGTGGTTCCCTTCGTATATTCGTTGGATTTTGTCGTCTCCGTGGAGAATGCGATCTCTTCCTCACGGGTCTCGATGCGGGTGATGCGCACCTCAAGGCCAGCCTCTTCTTTGGTGATGACGAGGTGGTCGCCCTCAAGGATGCTGGACGTCTCGCTCAGCGGCTCACCCTTGAACGCCGGGTTGAGGGCGCACAGCTCACGGAAGGTCAGGTCATTGTTATGTGCGATGGACCAGAGGGTGTCGCCCGCCTTGACGGTGTAGACCTTCTGAGCCTGCTTCACGCCCACCAGCTCCTGCCGGACGGTCTCAAAATCCTGCAAGCCTTCCTTGAAGTAGAGGCCGTCTTCCAGCGTGACCTGCTTGTTGAAGCCCACGCTCACATTGGGGTCGTCCTCTTCTTCCTCGTAGGGGTCGAGCATGGCGGCGAGGTAATCCCGCAGCGCGTTGCCGTCGCTGCACACCGCCGTCAACTCGCCGTCCAGATAAAGAGCCGTGCCTTCGCTGATCTGGTCGCCGGCGCTCTGGATGATGGCGTTTGCCATCTCGTTTTCGTCCATCATGTGGTGGGCGATGGCGAGGGTGTAGCTCGGCTCGATGGTCCACTCGGTCTTGTCGGTGCCGGCGTAGCTGATACGCTCCATCACGTCCTCGCGGGCCGTGTTGAAGACGTCCTCATTCGCCACATAGCCCACCGTTTCGCCGTTGACCTGGACGGCCAGCGCATAAGGCTGGTGGATGACATATTGGAACACTGCTGCGCCCAGCGCCAGTGCGCAGATGGGCAGGGCATACATCGCCATGCGGGGCAGCAGACTGAGGTTGCGGCGGACGCCGTTTTTGAAGTAGTGGACGCTGGCCTCAAATGCTGCACCGAAGCCCTGCTCCCTGCGGATGCGGTGGGCATGGATGAGAAGGGACACGATGCCCTTTGCAAACAGCACGATGGGGCCAAACAGGTCTTTGGCCACCTGTGCTGCGCCGGGGAACGCCGTCTCCGCCAGAGCCTTTGCAAAGCGGCGGATGCCTCCAGCAACCCAGAGAGCGGCGTACTTGACGGCACGCCCCACCCGCACGGCAGCATACTCCGCGCCAAAGCCCAGCGCGTAGAGCGCTGCGCCAATGCGCAATACCAGCTTCGACGAGCGCAGCTTCCGGGAGGCATTGTCCAGCCGGTGTCTGCGGCGGCGATACCGCCGGTGGCGGCGCAGCAGATGGACGCACTGGAGCTGCGCCCAAAGCGAGCGCAGCTTTGCGCGGAAGCCGGTGTGCCGCGGCGCACCGGCTGGCTCGTCCTGCCGCGTTTCAGTTGTTTTATCTTCCAGCAAAAAGGATGCTCCTTCCTGTATCTTCAGGAGATTCTGATTTGTCTCTTTTCTCTGTTATCGACACACTGCCGCATAAGGACAGCTTTTTTGACAAGAATAACTCTATTTATTATACACCCTGCCAGCGCCGAAACAAGCATTGACACAAAATTTGGGCTTAGCTTTCACTTACTTTTCACGAAATACACAAATTCAGTCAAAAAGGGCTACCATATCCTCCGGCAGCGGGCTTTCCACTGTCACCGGCCTCAGGGTCGTCTCGTCCACCGGCACTTCGATGCCAATGCCGTCCGGCATCGGCTCGCAGCGCGGCACCCAGAACGTCTGTTTTGCGCAGTGGAGCGCCTGCCGCCCGATGCGCGCCCGGCTCCCGCCGTAGAGGTCATCTCCGGCCAGCGGGTGGCCGATGGATGCAAAATGTACCCGTATCTGGTGGGTCCGGCCCGTCACCGGGACGCAGGCCGCGAGGCTCAGGCCGTTTTCGGCTTTCAATATGGTATATTCCGTCCGGCTGAGTTTGCCATCGGGGGTGACGCAGCGGCCGATGATGCTCTCCCCCTGCCGCCCGATGGGGGCGTCGATGACGCCCGGCCCGAGGGGAAGTTCTCCTTCTACAACGGCGTAGTAGAGCTTTTCCACCCGCTGAGCCAGCAGCGGGGCGGCGTAGCCATTCTGGGCCGCCAGCACGAGGCCGCTGGTGTCCTTGTCGATGCGGTTCACCGGGCGGAAGACGGGGCTTCTACCCTGACGCAGCGCCCAGGCGGCATAGCCGTTCGCCAGCGTATCCAGCGGGTAATTCAGGGTTGGATGCACTGCGAGATGGGGCGGCTTTTCCACCACGAGGGCAAAAGCGTCCTCGTAGACCACATCCACCGGGATGTCGTTCTGCGGCACAACGCTCTCCCCCTCCGGCGGCAGTTCAAAGGAGATGACCTGCCCGGCCTCCACCCGGCGGTTGGCCAGGATGGGGGCACCGTCGGCAAAAAAGCCGTTGCCCCGGAATTTCACGGCCCGGGACAGGTCGGTGGAGACACTGCACTTGCGCAGAAAACCACGCAGCAGCATCCCATCCGCCTCGGGCGGGACTTTGAAATAAAGCTTCATCTTCCCACCTCCAGCGCGGGCAACATATAAGATAAGTATAGCAAAATTCTCTTTCTCTTGCAAATCTTGTTTTTTTATGGTATCATGAGGAGCGGAAAACGAGTGGAACATACGGCGGCGGGGCGGCTTTGACCGCTCTGAGGAAAGTCCGGGCCTCACAGAGCACGGTAACTGCTAACGGCAGCCGAGGGTGACCTCAGGGAAAGTGCAACAGAAAGGAAACCGCCGCAGCAATGCGGTAAGGATGAAAGGGCGAGGTAAGAGCTCACCAGCGCATGGGTGACTATGCGGCTTTGTAAACCCTACCGGAAGCAACGCCTATATGGGACGTACAGCGCTGCTCGCGTGTCCCGAAGGCGGCACGAACCTGTCAGCAATGGCAGGTCTAGACAGATCGTCGTTTAATACAGAACCCGGCTTACGGTCTATCTCGTTTTCCATCTTTTGTTTTCAGCGCTGTCTGCGGTGTGCAGGCAGCGTTTTTTGTTTCTTTAACCACACTGTCACTTTTCGTTTGGGCCGGTTTGTGGTATACTGAACAAAACCCCGCAGAGCACGTCTCCGCCGGGACCTTAATTCAATAGACAGGATGTGAAATCCTCCGATGAAAGATGGTTTTTTGAAAGCAGCTGCCCTCTCGCCCTCACTGCGGGTGGCCGACTGCAACTATAACGCTTCCCAAATCGTATCTCAGTTACAGGACGCTGCCGCCCGCGGCGTCAGGCTGGCGGTGTTCCCCGAGTTCTGCCTCACCGGCTACACCTGCGGCGATCTGTTCTTGCAGCGCACGTTGCAGCAGGGCGCGCTGGACGCCCTGCAGACCGTGCTGGACGCCAGCCGGGAGCTGGATGTCGTGGTCCTCGTGGGCCTGCCGCTGCTGGTGCGTGGCAAGCTGTACAACTGCGCCGCCGTCCTCTGCGGCGGGCGTCTGCTGGGCCTTGTCCCCAAGACCTACCTGCCCAACTACGGCGAGTTCTACGAAAAGCGCCAGTTCACCCCGGGCAGCACTGAGGTAGAGACGGTAACAGTCTGCGGGCAGGAGGTGCCTTTCGGTACGTCCCTGCTCTTCCGCTGCCGCCAGATGCCCAGCTTCGTTCTGGGCGTGGAGATCTGCGAAGACCTGTGGAGCGCTCTGCCCCCCTCCACCTTCCACACGCTGGCCGGTGCCACCGTCATTGCGAACCTTTCGGCCAGCGATGAGACGGTCGGCAAGGCCGAGTACCGCCGGGCGCTGGTGTCGAACCAGTCCGCCCGCCTGCTCTGCGGCTACCTGTACGCTTCTGCCGGCCACGGCGAGAGCACCCAGGACATGGTCTTCGCCGGCCACGACCTTATCGCCGAGAACGGCGCCCTCCTCGCCGAGACATCTCCCTTCGAGGGCGGCTGGGCTGAGACGGAGCTGGACTGCCAGCGGATGGAGTCGGAGCGGGCGCGCAACACCAGCTTCGAGCCCAGCGCTGAGGGGTATCTGACCGTCGATTTCGACCTTGCCCTCACCGAAACGAAGCTCTCCCGCTGGGTAGACCCCACGCCTTTCATCCCCCACGACGAGCGCCGCCGGGCCGAGCGCTGTGAGCTGATCTTGAAAATGCAGGCTGACGGTCTCGCCAAGCGCCTCGAGCACGCCCACGCCAAGACGGCGGTCATCGGCATCTCGGGCGGTCTGGACAGCTGCCTCGCCCTGCTGGTGGCCGTCCGCGCCATGAAACAGCTGGGCCGCCCCACCAGCGATGTGCTGGCCGTGACCATGCCCTGCTTCGGCACCACCCACCGCACCCGCAGCAATGCAGAAATCTTATGCGACGAGCTGGCCGTCAGCTTTACCGAGATCGACATCGCCAACACCGTCCACAGCCACTTCAAGGACATCGGCCAGGACGAGAGCGTGCTGGACGTCACCTTCGAGAACGGACAGGCTCGTGTGCGCACCCTCGAGCTGATGGACACTGCCAACCGCACCGGCGGCCTCGTTGTCGGCACCGGCGACCTCTCCGAGCTGGCGCTGGGCTGGGCCACCTACAACGGCGACCACATGAGCATGTACGGCGTCAACGCCGGTGTCCCCAAGACGCTGGTGCGCCACCTCGTCCAGTATGAGGCCGACATTGCCGCCTCCGCCGAGCTGCGCCGGGTGCTGCTGGACATCCTCGACACCCCCGTCTCCCCGGAGCTGCTGCCTGCCAAGGACGGCGAGATCTCTCAGAAGACGGAAGACCTCGTGGGTCCCTATGAGCTGCACGACTTCTACCTTTATTATGTTCTCCGCTTCGGCTTCGGCCCGTCGAAGATATTCCGGCTGGCGAAAGCGGCCTTCGCAGGCCGGGCCGAGTACCCGGACAAAGTGCTTTACAAGTGGCTGCGCAACTTCTACTGGCGGTTCTTCGCCCAGCAGTTCAAACGCAGCTGCCTGCCCGACGGCCCCAAGGTGGGCAGCGTCACCCTCTCGCCCCGGGGCGACTGGCGGATGCCCAGTGACGCAGCCGCCGCGCTCTGGCTGGCCGAGCTGGAACAGATCCCGCTCAAAGGATAATTTTTTATGAAACAACACAAAAAACTGCTGATAAATCTGGTCTTTGCTGCCGTCATTCTGGCCGCAGCCGCCGTGCTGCTGCTGGTGCGGAAAGCAAACCAGACCGGTGCGCCTCTCTGCGCAGAGCTCATCTACGGCGACAGTAACACCAGGCTGACCTTTCCCCTCGAAAAAGACGCCGATTACGATGTGGACACCGGCTATCTCACCGTCCACATCAAGATCCAGGACGGCGCGGCCCGCTTTGTAGATTCACCCTGCCCTGACCACATCTGCGAGTCCTTCGGCTGGCTCAGCGAGGAAGACCAGACGGCCACCTGCCTGCCCGCCCGGGCTGTGCTGAGCATCATCCCCACCACATGATGGCACACACATCCAAAGGAGTGAACGCCTATGTTTGACGAAAACAAGCATACCCATCCCCAGAATAACGACGAAGGCCCCCGGCACATCCACCGGGGCATCAAGCGCAGCGAGCCCGACGAAGTGGAGGTAGACAGCGCCGATTTCTTCTCGCCGGAACCTCCCCGCCCCAAAGCACCGCCGAAACCGACACCGACGCCTCCGTCTGAGCCGCCGAAACCTCCGGTGCCGCCCCGCAGACAGTGGGAGCCGCTGCACCCCAGCGAGCCCGCCCCCGCTGACGACAAACTTCCGAAAGGAGGAATGGTCTTGCTGGTACTGCAGGCCATCCTGAGCCTTGCCGCGCTGGTGCAGCTCTGGCGCACCCAGATGCTGCCGGTGCTCTACCTCGTTATCATCACTGCGCTTCTGGTGCTGCTCTGGCTGCTGGTGCGCAAGTGCCTCGCCTCCCGCAGCGGTGCCGTCGTGGCCCGGGTGCTGTCCGTCCTGCTCTGCGCCGCGCTGGCCGTGGGCTGTGTCTGGGCGCAGCAGGGCGATAAGCTGGTGGTA
>PVMO01002728.1_pt1 | contig 12379 bp, 14 predicted proteins | sample 1853421 | NCBI WGS metagenome assembly PVMO01 (sample SAMN08533511, study PRJNA380276) | Human gut metagenome, whole genome shotgun sequencing project.
GCAGGCCACTCTGGCGGGAGCAGATGAGCGAGGCTTCCGCTGCCGCAGGGCGTGGTATCGAACAGCAGCAGATACAGCGTCCAGTAGAGCGCGCCGAGGGCAAAGCAGCCGTAGAAGCAAAGCAGCAGGAAGTAAGCCTGCCTGCGGCTTTTCCGGTAGGCGATGCCCGAAAGCAGCGCGCCGACGAACGTGGTCAGTAATTGCAGCAGGTTCTCAATCAGCTCCATGAATCCCCTCGCGTTCTTTGTTCTGATCGTCCTCCCGGTTCATCTGCCGCAGCCGGAAGCACAGAACGGTCACGCACACGCCGAGTAAAAACGCCAAAAGTCCGATGACGATGTATCCCAAGGCCGCGCTGCCGCCGTACATACTGGCCGCCGTTTCAAAGCCCGCATAGTCGCCTGTCTGGATGTTTGCGGCAATGCCGGGCATGACGAAGGACGCGCCGATGAGCAGCGCGAGGCACGCCGCCACAGCGGAAGCCATGGCGATCGTATTGCGCCGCCGCCGTTTCTCCCGCTCAATTTTGGCGATGCGCCGCTTCGTCTCCGTGACCCGCTCCTCATGACTCCGCATTTGTGATCCCCTCCCGTTCCAGCAGCCTTCGCAGGCTCTCTTTTCCGCGATACACCATATTGGTGATCTGCTTCACCGTTTTTCCCGTGACCTCCGCCGCTTGCGCGTAGCTCATGCCTTCAAAATAGGTGAGATACAGGACTTCCCGATAGTCCGGGTTCATTTCGTCCATGCAGAAATGCAGAATGCGGTTTCGCTCCTCCGAACGGATGACCTCCTCCGCCAGCAGCCGCCCGTCCGGCTCGCCGGTCAGCGTATCGAGGCTGAACAGGGTCTTTCGTTTGCTCTTATGGCGCAGCGCCATGTGCCGCGCCGCCTTATAGAGATACGCCTTGAAGCCGCCGTCCCGGATGCGGGGCTTTTTGGTGAACAGGTAGGCGAAAACATCCAGCATCAGCTCCTCCGCCTCGTGAACGTCGTGCAGATAGCCGTCGATATACAGGGTCAGGGGGTCGCCGTATTTTCTCATCAGGGCATTAAGCCCTTCATCGTCGCCACTCAGATATTGGCGGTACAAGCTCTCGTCGCAGGTCATAGCGTTCACTTCCTTTTTGCGGATGCTAAAATGCAGAGGGGTATCCGTCAGGTGCTTGTCCTGCCGGAATCGCGGCGCTGCCCCTTGAAGCGCGGGTCGGACGGCTTTTCCGCGTTTTCCGGGATCGCCCATGAGCGCCCGAACCGGGACGCGCCGGGGATCCGCCCCTCGGCGCAATACTGGTTGACCCGCCGCTCCGACACGCCCCAACGGTAGGACGCCTCCCGAATGGAGATATAGCCCTTGATCCCGTTCATACCGCACCTCCGCATGGATAATACTCAACACGATACATTATATACGAATATTCGAAGAAACACAAGGCATCCGGCGAAGTGTTCAGAGAAAAGTTACGGATAGGAGCGTTTTTTTTGAAAAAATCCTCCGAAATCTGGCCAAAACGCCCTATTCGGATTGTAGTATGGGTAGAGGGGGAAATACGGGGGTACGAAGTAGTCAGCAAGCACAGCAAGCGAGTACTCGCTTGCGGATTTTGCGCTGTTCAGGTCCCTTGCCCGAACAGTCAAAATTGCTTGCTGGGGCGCGGGTCTCCGGTGGAGACCTCAAAGCGTGAAACGCTTTGAAGCGCTGACCGAGCCGACAGGCGAGACCATCCCAGACCCTTATGAAGAACGGAGGGCGGCGCTGACCGCCGAGCGTCAGAAGGCGCGGCGGGAGGAGCAGGACTACGCCGCCGTGCGCCGGAACGTGGAGGAGTTCCTGTCCCCGCCACGGCAGAAGGATATGGAACTGAAATGCCCCCTGGGACAAACTTTTTGCCGCGATCTGCGTTTTCCCCTGAGCTTTTGCCGAAACGTCAGATATAATGAAGATATAAACGATTTTGAAGGAGGTGAACCCCATGACAAGAGGCGAGGCATTGCCGCTCTTTTTTATCGTTCCGGCTACCACATAGTAGCCTGCGCAGTAGCCTCGATTTTACTCCATGAAAGCTGCCCCCCAAACCGTAACAAAAAAACCGCCCATTCCAACGGAACAGACGGTTATCAGTGGTACGCCCGGTGCGATTCGAACGCATGGCCTTTGGAGTCGGAGCGGTGAGCTTTGAGAGCCAGCGTTCGATTTTATGGTGAAAAGCGCATGAAAACAAGGGTTTAACGGATATTTTCGCCTTGCATGACAGCGGGGATACCGCTGCTCAGAGTCGCCCAGTCGCCTGAATAGTCGCCTCAAGTCAAAGGATATTAGATAGTGAAGAAGCTATATGGTGTAGTCTGCGAATTCAGAGAGAGTACCTGCTATGGTTAGCAGCTCAGATCTGTCATGAGGGGTGAATATTAGTTCTCCGATTTTTGTCTTATAGTTTTCGCCAGAATAGGAATGATTAAAAATTGCATTATAGACCTGCTCGATTTTTTCTGATACTGTGACTAATCGTCTTTTGTCAGTATCGCTGCTACGTTCATAGGTTTCATTTGAATCGATTAACTGATGTTGTACAGCGAAGGCAAGATCGTGGTTTTGAAAAATTGTTTGTAATGGCGTCGCGTTAGTACCGTTAATAAATTCCTCATATTGGGTTTGATGATTAATTTTCAAGCCAATCATAACAGGAACAACATACAACAAACAAAATTCCAATGCTTTTCCCTCTCCAAAATGAAAGCTATAATGTTTAAAATCATGAGTCGGTTTATAAGCTGCGGTTTTAGCTTGTCTATAAAATTTAGAAATTTCACGAAGTGTAAAATGATTTTCATTTATTACAGTTTTGCAGACAGATTCATATATCCAAGGATCATTATTTAAGCCAAGATGGTGATAGAACTTATTCATGTTGGCCGGTGGAAGATCAATTCGAAAATCAAAGAAACGATCTAAATACTTTGTGGCGTTGAAATCTGTACCATAATATTGTTTGATTGTATGTTGCAATTCAGTGGTATTAACAGAAAAAACAAAAGTGATTTGATCATTAGAAAGGTAATGTTTTATCCGCTCTAAAAGCTGTACAGCAAATGTAGGCTTGCAGCGATCAAGTTCATCTACAAAAATTACCAAGCGATTGCCTCGCTCGGCTAATAGAGATTTAAGCAGGTCTTCAATTTGCGCATGAATATCTTTTTGTGCTTTCAGCAGGGCCAATGGGTTGGAATCCTTGTGAGCCTTATAAGCATCTTTAATAGCTGATAAAGATTTACCTGTTAATGTGTCTGCAACGGCAAATGCCATATCCATGCAACGAGAGCCATTGCTAAATTCAAAATCAGTATTGATACTTTGCAGAATGGTATAGACTAACGACAGCATAGGATCTACATCGTTATCATTAGTCCAAGCATCATAATAAACGGATACCATAGGCTGTATATCAAGGTTTTGAAATGCTGAAAGACGAGGAATTGATGTTTTGATATTTATATGGGAATGCCCATTTTGTTCATTAAGATGTTCATTGAAAGCATCTAGGACCATTTTGATTTGTTTTACGAAGAACGTCTTTCCGGATCCCCATGACGCATCTAGTGCAATAGAACCACCGAAATCAAACGAATTTAATAATGTGATAAAATTGCGGATAGAAGTGTTGCGATCAATCGAATCCTGTTCTAAACAGTTCAATATATTTTCGGGAGTGGGAGATAGTTCAAATGAATGCACAGATATAGCCTCCTATTCGTTGTAAGATTACGAACTAACAGTTATTGTAAAAACAATTATACCACATAAATCTTCATTTGCCTATTGAACTTCCAACAACTACACATAAAAATACTTGAAATATAGCTAAAATAATGGAATAATGCCTGTTTAATCTAATTTAGGGGGTATTATTTTTTTACAACCTTTCAACAGAAGTATAAATACTTTTGCTGGGAGGTTTTTATTTTGGGCAAAAAAGTTCGTAAGTATAAAAATGTCGAAATCACGTTAGAACCAGATGGTTTCTCCGTTCATACCATAGAGTTATCTCGTAAGGTAGCTCAGACTGAATGGAAGCAAATTAAAAGCTCATTATACGGCTATAATGAGCAATACTCTAAAAATATCATCCGTCCGGATGGTTTCTGTCATGGCTACCATATCTGCACGCGATATGCTGAAGCAGGTATACGCATTCGTTTAGAACATATAAAAGACAAAAACGAAACAAAAGGTCACTACATTCGTATGATCATCAATCCGCGCAGATTGATTTTTATGGACACGACATATCTTGGTATCCTGCCAAACGAAGAAGAAAGCATTGAGCTGCTGGAGAAGTGCTTTCAAGAAGTGCTGAAAAAGTCACCGTTTGACGGTGATATTTCACATTATTATCTTTCTCGGGTGGATCTGTGTACGAATATTCGCTGCGATCATGAGCAGGTATTTCGTGAGCTGGTTCGTGTGCTGCGAAAGACTGCTACCCCAAAGAAGTATCAGCGGTTATTCTATCAGCACAAAAACAAAAAGAAGGCGAATAAGTACAATAAACATTATATTCGCCTTGCCTGTGGACAGCAGGAGTTGGTAATCTACGATAAGACTTATCAGCTGATCGAGAATAATCTGGTGATCGACTATGAGGATCTTCCTGCAGGTGTACTGCGTGTAGAGGTTCACTATGGACGCGGCAAACTGCGGAATATTGAGAAGAAGTACAAAGCTGATAACCCGCTCGATCTACTGTGGCTGCTGATGCAGGAAAGTGAGGAGCGAATCCTGAAACTTGTCGAAAAATGTTATCCTGACCTTCCTTATCTGAGCGTTGAGGATGGCCGGCAGGCTATTCAGAATTCATCATTACACGCTGATACCAAAGAGCAGATGCTCACACTGCTGGAACAAATGCAGCGCAAACAGACGATCGACAAGGCGATTCGGCATATGGAGAAGAAAGGTTACAAAACAAAGAACTTGTTGGAACGTTTTCAGTCACTTGGATTGAATCCTATTCCACTGCGTAAAGGGTATGCGGCTAAGAAAATGCCAAGCCTGCTGTATATCCTAAAATCAGTCGGAATAGAGCCGATGAAAATTGAACTTGCGTATTGGAAGCAGAAATAGTCCATATAAGGGCGTTCTTGACTTGTTTGCGCTTCGGAAAATTGCAAATTATAGCAGTTAATAACGAACATTAGAATAAGTATACTCGAATTACGGTGAAATACGATTTTCGTTCTGATTTAAGGAGATTTTTATAATGCATGATGAGATTTTAACTGTCAAGGAAGTCGCTGACCTGCTCAAGACAACACGCCAGCAGGTTCGAAAGATGATCGTAAACGAAGAACTCCCTGCCGTGAAGGTCGGCAGGGAGTGGAGGATTCCATCGGCAAGTATACGCATGTTTATTGAGGAAAATCTCGGATGAATTTGCTGCTGTTAGTGTTGAAAATCAAGGAATTTATATACTGGCGTATCGAGTGCTTGTGCGATTCGCAGGAGAGTTGTCAGTGAAATCGGCTTATACATTCCAGCAGCTTCGATTTGACCAATGTATGAGGTTGCAACGCCTAGCTTGTCTGCTAATTTTTCCTGTGTATATCCTTGTAACTTGCGATAATACGCAATTTTAAGCCCTATTTGCTTGTATTCTTGTTCAAATTCATATTTCATTGGGTGCACCTCATGGCTCTATTCTACCGATTATGTGCTCCATTTCATATTCTATAAATATATTGCAATTATAACTGTATAAGTTATAATTAAGAATGTAGAAGTTGGAAATATATTTTTTAAGGAAGGGACAGTAGATGTCCACCCTTTATGATATACTATGATTAACAAGGATGCGGAGGTGAGAATAGAATGAAAGATGCATCGTCAGCGAAATCTTGGCGCTTATTGGACATTTATTCACGACTTGTTAATGGCGAGCAATTGAAGAAATCGGAATTGGCGCTGCAATATCAGGTTTCTGAGAAAAGCATACAGCGTGATATGAGTGCATTGCGTGATTTTATGGAAGAACGAGATCTGTCACAAGAACTTATTTACGATACAAAGCAATCAGCCTATCGCCTGATTGCTCGTCGCAAGCATGGTCTTTGTGAGGGCGAAATGCTAGCCGTCGGCAAAATATTATTGGATAGTCGCTCCCTGCGAAGAGATGAAATGCTTCCGATGTTGGAGCGTTTAATCAATTGCTGCATTCCAAATGCCAAACGTAAGACCATTAAGGATCTGCTGCTGAATGAGGAATATCACTATATTGAACCTCAACACGGGAAGCATTTATTCAATCTTTTATGGTCGTTGGGCCAAGCAATCCAGGCTCATCAAGTGCTTCGCATCCAGTATATGAAACAAGATGCTTCATGCGTTAAACGTGAGGTTGAACCTGTTGGATTGATGTTCTCCGAATTTTATTTTTACCTTGTGGGTTTTATTCAAAATATCAATAAGGAACAGTCTTTTCAAAATCCAGCAGATACATTCCCTACTATTTATCGTGTTGACCGCATCAATGAGCTGCATGTGCTGGATAAACACTTTACTCTGCCATATAGTAATCGGTTTGAAGAAGGTGAGTTTCGTAAACGCATTCAGTTCATGTATGGAGGAAGGCTGCAAACGGTGCATTTCCGCTATGTTGGGCCATCAATCGAAGCCATACGGGATCGTTTGCCTACGGCTGAGGTCAAACCGTCTTCAGATGGAGGATGGGATGTTTCTGCTGAGATATTTGGTACAGGTATTGAAATGTGGCTAAAAAGCCAAGGAGATTATATTACAAAGGGTTGGTATTATGAGTAATCAGAAGGATTATACCGCACAGATAGCTGCACTCAAAACGACCACACAGGGTATTGATCCGACTCAGATGACACATTCAGAGTTAGGTGTTAGTCAACAGTATAGCCGTAAACTTTATGATTCCCCAGCTGCACGAAAAAAATTCCACGATTCGCAATTTGGAGCCAAGAAAACAATTCAAACTGAGGAAGGTGTTTTGCATCGATCGCAGAAAGCCGCAAGAGCTAAGTATAAAAGCAAAGCTTCTTATCGCGAGGCACAAGCAGATCACATTGATGCAGCCAAAAATGTACATAGTCGAGTAGTGAAAGATCCGATCAAACGTGCATTATTATCAGACGAGGATGTAAAAAATGTCATCAATCGAGATGATAATTTTCAAGAAAAATCCCGACATGAAAATGCAAGCAAGGGCGCACAAAGCGAATTTCAACGCGGCGTAGAACAACATGATGCGAAACGAGCACTGAAAGGTATTGAAAAGCAAGTCGGAACAGATATACAGCTTACAGTAAAAGCTACTGAAAATGCCGGAAAGATAATGCTCGAAAACGCGAAAGATGCAGTTGATGTCGGTACACAAACAGCGCTTGTTGCACTTACGGTATCAGGTCTAAATAATCTAGTCAATATTGCCTCTGGTGAAAAGGACATCGGAACGGCACTGAAAGACATTGCAACTGATGTTTCTTCGAGCTTTATCAGCAGCGCAGGTTTACGCATGACACAGGATGTCGTTGTGAGTACAGCGAATCTTTTCGGTGCACAGAAGGTAGCGGAGATAGCTGCACAACAAGTACCAGTGGCAGAAATTGCAATGGCTGCAATGACAATCAATAGTATAAAGAAATATTTGGACGGCAATATCTCTGCAGAAGACTGTGTGGTTCAAATTATCCAAAACGGAACCGGTGCTATAGCTTGCCAGTTAGGAGCAGCAATCGGAGGACCGGCAGGCGCAGTGGTAGCATCTATTGTTATGACACAGATTACTACGGCAGTTGAGGAATACCGACAGGAAAAGAAACTGACTAAAAAGAGAGATGCTGAAATCCAGCATCTGCTCACTGAGGCACAGACAGAATTGCAGCGTCAACAGGGCTCGTTGCGTGAGTATACGGAGCAAGAGCTTGGTCGGTGGGATACTGCCATTGATAGCGGATTTCGAACGATTATGGATGCAACCATGGCTAATGATGCTGATGGCATTGCAGCAGGACTGGATACCATTATGGATCTGTTTGGCACACAGGTAAAATATAAAAGTCTTTCTGAGTTTGAAAAAGATTTTTTCTCGGATACATCCACGGTTCTGACGCTCTGAAGAGGTGATGGAAGATGATACTGGAAGCAGCATTTGGATATTCTATCTGGCAGATGGTTAAGGCCAACAGCATAGATGAGAAAACATTAAAAACCTTGGAAAAGGCACATATGACCTATCAGGATGCATTAGCATCATTTGATCAGCATAAAAGTGATGCAGACGGAAAACTGGTAAAGCTTATTAATCGCAAAAAGGCTATGCTGAATAATCATATGACTAAGTTTATCAATGTTTATCAGCAGATCCAGCAGATCGATTTTCGCCCCGGAGAAGGTATTCTGGAGTTGGACCGCAGCAGTTTTACCGTTAATGATGCCGGTGTTATTCGGACAATGATTACCACTTCAATGCATCCAATGAGCGATAAAGAGATGGCTGTCAAATGGCTTATGGGAGGTCTGGGTACCGCAATTTTAGACGATTCCAAACGCAATGCTGCCATCGCGGATAATCAGCGGCGCATTGCCAATACGATGAAGACACAGCTCAAAACGATGGAGATCGCGGTAGATGCAATTGGTGCACGCGCAGATCAGATTTCTAATCTGTTGTCGAAATTTGGACTGCTATTTGGCAAATCGATTAGGGCCACTGCTCAAGTCATTCAGAAAAATGGAACAGATCATCGCCGATATGATCATGATGACTGTCAGGTTTTAATGACCTGCGTTAATTTCGCCAAAGCAATTAAGGACATTCTGGATGTCCCGATTTTATCTGCTGATGGCTCTGTAACCGAAGCATCACTGCAGGCTTTTGAGCAGGGCACATCCCTGTTGCATGAATTTGAAAATCAAGTGAGGTATTTGCGATGAAAAAGTTTTGTGTATCTAAGGATTGTAATGCGTGCGGTGAATGCATTCTCCAAACCGATCTTTTGGTTGAAGATGCAGCTGGATATGCTGTTCCAATTGCGGATGGCTACATTAAGGCCGAAAATTTAGAGAAGGCGCAGGCAGTCGTTTCTGCGTGTCCGGCTCATGCGCTTTCAATTGTCGAACAGGCGGATATTATCTTAGATGCTGATAAGATGGGGGCTGCTTTGGAAGAGAAACTGAAAGCGATCGACATTCCTTCGGTATCGAGTTCAGAACTGCGTTTTGACGAAGATGATTACGAGGTATCTGCCGGTTATGCTGATGGTGAGTACGATTATAAATACTCGTCTTGGGACAAGGCTGTTTCTGCAGGCGCACAGCGTTTTCGTCAGGTCTTCTGGAGCCGAAGAAGCGATTATGTGCTGGCCTATCTGTCGCAGTATAAGTCCAAGGTGCTGCGCCCGTATTATGATTTTAGTAATCCGGATAAAACATATTATGCACAATTCAGCAAACAGATCGAAGAAGTTCTCAAAGCGGCCAAGGCAGAACTTTCGGCAGCAAGCGGAAACGAATCGGTTCTTTCCGCTGATTTTACGGAATTCTGTCCTGAGAAAAATAAGGATTTCCAAACCAGTTTTGCTTGCTCGATGGACTATATTGGAGATGCCAGCTATGTCAAAGAGTTTCTCGATGATTTTGAACGTGAGTCAGACAACCGTTTAAGCAAATTCGAAGATGAAATCGTTGCAGAGGGACGCGAAGAATACGTTGGCCATGGTTGGCTGGGAGACAAATATAAAACCATCTATCGATTTAAGGATGTTAACGAAACTGGTAAAAGATTAGTAAGCCATATTGGCTCGGCATTATATGGCTGCGGCGTTCGAGATGGGTATCATTTACGTTGTATTGATGATATTGCCGAAGATCAAGTTGAAAGCGCGATCAACTTATACCGTGAAATTGTAAGCAAAGCAATCGATCACAAGGTTGCCATGTATCGAGAAGCAGTTCAAAAATGTGCAAGGGGGAACAAGGCTGACGCCGATCGAAAATGAACTTAAAATTTTGAATGATAAGAAGAACTTGCATAAGGCGAATTCGGCAAAAACGCTTCGATATATCCCGGTATCGAAAAACATAGCTGATCAAATTTTTCAATGTGTTATGAAAAATTCCTGGCAAACCAGAACATATCTGGAAACCCCTACATATGTAGCGTATCTTCAGGGACCGGATGAAAACAATCCCAAAACAGACGATGCCAACATGGCGGTTGAAAACACGGTAATCTGCGCAGTTCATAAGAAAACCGGTGAGCAAACAGAAATCCCGCTTACACATATCCTCGGTGAAAAGTGGAAAATTCGTTTTAATGGGACAAGTTGCTGCACACAAGGTGACACTCTATATATCACAATTTCTTATGGAGAATTCGGTCGAATGCGATTTAGAATCCGGGATACTATGTGCAAGATTTTGGCCGTTGATTTATCTGCATCAGAAGCATACTTTTTGGAACCGGAGTTTCAAATGTATGAACCTTCTCGCCGATTAGACGAGGTACATCTTAGCATTACTGATGATCAGCTAATCGTTTGTGTATATGACTCTGGTCTGGGCGAGGAGGATTTGGATGAAGATGAAACTTTGCAGAATCGCGCGTTTCTGATCCATTTAGATTCAGCTGAACATGTATTTGAATTGAATCCTCCTGTGGAGTTCTGTGATGTTTTTGCATATCAGCATCATTTACTATTGCTTGGACGCGATGGTCAAATTTATAGATATGATGTGATGGCGCAAAAGTGTATACCTTATGTTGATTTCAAAGGACATGGAATTGATGAAATGGAATATTTTCCAATCATATACAAAATGCTTCAAATTGAAAGGGGATACCTTTTGATTGCGAGATATGGTGATCGGTATCAAATGTTTCGTTTGACCAAGAATTTTGAAGTACTATATGATTTTTCTTCAGTTTCTGTTGCCAATAATCGAATAATCGCTATTGATGATGATGGGGATTATTGCACTATCGACCAATATGCTTTGCAAACAGGCGAACGGATTGAGAATAGTGCACTGTATGAGTTTCCTGAAGAGAGCAGTATCTCTGAAAATTTTTTGTTATTAGGCGATTGGCTTTACCAAGCTATAGATTCGACTACAGCATATACACTGAGTTTGAAATCTTCTACTACTTGGAAACATATCTAATATCGATTGTGTAATCTTCTCCGTATTTAATAACAAAAGAAGTATATATTATATCTATAGAAGCACCCGGAAATATTCCGGGTGCTTTATTATTTCATCAGAGAAGGAGTACGAAAATGTTTGAAAATCAAAAATTCTTGACACACGGTATCACAGCACAGCTACCATTATGGATGATCAATATGTTGTGGCTTATGATACTGACCATGGAGGTATCCGAGAAAGACTACTTGCAGGTATTCACGCTGACGAAAGCGCCGACCGGTCAGCACATCGTCCACGAGCAGGAGCAGCCGCCCTACCGTTACGAGCTCGATGTGCCATGTGATAATGCGGCAAACGCGAAGGTGTTCGTTATCGACGATTTAACGCATTCTACGATGTTGCTTGCTGAAGAATATTGATATTAACTAAACGAAATGGAGGAATAAACAATGAGTGAAACCAGAATTTGCACGAACTGTGGTGCAGAACACCCGATTGAAGCTATGTACCAAGTAGAAGGCGACTGGCTCTGTGAGGCTTGTGCTGATCGTTTAACAGTGGTTTGTGATCACTGTGATGAGCGAATTTATGAAGAAAATGCGATCACCGATGATGACTATGTACTGTGTGACGATTGTTTTGATGCTCATTATGTTCGCTGTGACGATTGCGGTCGTATTATCAACCGTGACCGAGCATACTGGGATGACAGCGACAACACCTACTGCGCATCTTGCTGGGATGAGCACAACGATATTATCCACGAGTACAATTACACGCCGGATCTTGTGTTCCATGGCAAAGGTCTGCGGCATTTCGGTGTAGAACTTGAAATCGATGACGGCGGCACGGTCAACAGCAACGCGGAGAAGTTGTTGAACATCGCCAATGCTAATGGTGAAAATCTGTATATAAAGACGGATGGTAGCCTGGACGAAGGCTTGGAACTTGTAACGCATCCTATGACGCTGGAATACCATCTGAACGAAATGCCGTGGTCGGAAGTCCTCCGCAAAGCGCAGAGCATGGGTTATCTTAGTCATGCGGCAGGTACTTGCGGCCTGCACGTTCACATCTCTCGCTTGGCCTTTGGCTGTACTTACGAACAGCAGGAGGCCGCGATTGCCCGTTTGCTCTACTTTGTGGAAAAGTTTTGGGCGGAGCTGCTGCGGTTCAGCCGCCGCACCCAGTCCCAGATGAACCGCTGGG
>PVMO01011916.1_pt1 | contig 12142 bp, 14 predicted proteins | sample 1853421 | NCBI WGS metagenome assembly PVMO01 (sample SAMN08533511, study PRJNA380276) | Human gut metagenome, whole genome shotgun sequencing project.
ACCAGAAAATCCAAGTGATACAGAAAAACCATCAACACCAGCAAATGGAGGACAAACAACAACTGATAAACCAACAGTAAAACCAACAACAGATACAACAACAAAAGTAAATAAACCAACATCATCAAAAGTAAAAACAGGAGATGATACAGAATTATTAGGATTAGTATCAATGATGGTATTAGCAGGTGGAACAGTTTGCTTAGTTAAAAGAAAAAAAGAAAATGATTAACATTCTTATATAATGATACTTGAGGACAATCAAAAAGATTGTTCTCTTTTTTATTGACATGGGCGTTACTCACGGGAGTATTCTAATTATTAGAAAGGAACTATAGCCTATGAAAAAAATAAAAAGTATAATCTTAGTAGGAATGTTATTAATGATGGTTGTAGGGTGTGCACATTCTAATACTAATAGTGAAGGAAGATATCATATGAATACTTTTACAAAAAATACAAAAGTTTATGATGTAATAAATAATACATCATTTAAAGGATATGGAAAATTAATATTTCCTGTTGATAGGAAAATAGATAAAGATATGACATTGGATGAATCAAAAAGTTTGTATATTTGGTATAACTATATTAATTCTAATAAAACAGTAGAAATTGTTAATTATATGAAACAACAAGCAGATTCTAAGAAGCAAATATTTTATAATATTTATACAGAAGAAGAAATGAGGGCTGATCCCGAAAAGCGTAATACAGGTTTGTTTTATTTTCGTGGAAAAGAAAATACTAAGTTTGCAATCCTAAATGCAGGTGGGGGATTTATGTATGTTGGCGCCATGCAAGATAGTTTTCCACATGCTTTGGAACTTTCAAAAAAAGGTTATAATGCTTTTGCTTTGATTTATAGACCGGATGCTAATAAAGCGATGGAAGATTTAGCAAGAGCTGTAGCTTTTATTCATGAAAACAAAAATCAATTAAAAATTGATGTGACATCTTATTCAGTGTGGGGAGGATCTGCAGGTGGAAGAATGGCAGCTTGGTTAGGAGATTATGGAACAGAGTCTTTTGGAGAAAAAGCTTATCCTAGACCAAGTACAGTTATTATGCAATATACGGGTTTATCTGAAGTAACAGGAAATGAACCGCCAACTTATGCCTGTGTAGGAACAGCAGATTATATTGCAGATGATCAAGTGATGGAAAATAGAATTAATAAAATAAAGTCAAATGGGACAGATGCACAAATTGAAAAATTTAAAGGACTTCCACATGGCTTTGGACTAGGCGAAGGAACAAAAGCAGAAGGTTGGATCAATCATGCTATTCAATTTTGGGAAAAACATATGAATTAAAGGAGCTAAGTAATGAAAAAAACATGGTTAATTACAGGATGTTCTTCAGGCCTTGGAAGAAGCCTTGCAAAAGAAACTTTAAAACAAGGTTATAATGTTGTTGTAACAGCAAGAAATACAGACACAATTCAAGAAATTGTTGATCAATATCCACAAAGTGCTTTAGGAATAGCTTTAGATGTAACAAATCAAGAAAGTATTAGAAATGCAGTAAAGCAAGCTATTGATTATTTTGGCTCTATTGATATTTTAGTTAATAATGCGGGATATGGTTATCGTTCTGCCATAGAAGAAGGAACAAGACAAGATATAAGTAAGCTTTTTAAGACGAATGTATGGGGACCTGTTGCTTTAATTAAACAAGTGTTACCCTTTATGAGGGCAAAACACCAAGGAGCGATTATTAATGTTGGCTATTCATGCTTCTATGGGTTCAGGTTACTATGCAGCTTCTAAAAGTGCGCTAGAGTCAATATCAGAATCTTTAAAGAAAGAAGTGGAACCTTTAGGAATTAAAGTTATGATTGTTGAGCCAGGTGCTTTCAGAACAAACTTTACAGGAAGCTCCTTAACACAATCGCCAAAAGCAATAGAAGATTATGCCTTAACAGCTGGTACAAGACGTATTGAAAAGAAAAGAATCATGGAAAGCAACCTGGTAATCCTGATCAAGCGGCACCTTTAATTATACAAGCTATTGAAAGTGAAAAGACACCTTTAAGATTATTGCTTGGAAGTGATGCCGTTAACTACGCTCATGATATGCTTGCAGAACATCAAAAAGACTATGATAAGTGGTGTGAATTAAGCAAAAAAACAGATTATAAAAAAGATGATGATTTATTTTGATAAGTCATCATCTTTTTGTATAAGATTACTAAAATATTTTACTTTACCATTTAAAACATCTTCATAGAAATTTTGTTTCCAATGAATAAAATCAATACTTTCATTTATTTTTTGAACTTTATGTTCTAATTTTTTTAATTTCTTTTCTAATATTCTTTGTCTTTCAGGAATTGTTTCTTCACCCTTTAAACATAATTGAAGATATTCTTTCATTTCATTAATAGTCATATCACAATTTTTTAAACAAGATAGACTATTGATCCAAGCAATATCATTTTCATCAAAAACACGATAATTATTTTTATCTCTTTTTACATGAGGAATGAGTCCTTCATTACAATAATATTTTAAAGTATCATAAGATAATCCTGTTTTTTTACACGTTTCTTTCATTGAAAATAGTTGTTTTTCTTGATTCATTTAATCATACCTCATCTTATAAAAAAATATTGACCGTGTGTAACACACGACATTTATAATTGTAATAACATCAAATAAAATGTCAAGAGATGATATGGAACAAGCTCCTCAAAAAGTACAAGAATGGTTAGAAAGTATTGAAGAATAGCAGATGAAAAAAATAAAATATATTTTAATTATCTTAATCATGTGCATAAGCGCTATAGGTTGTTCAAGTAAAGAAAAAAAGATTGATGTTAATGATTATTACTATGGAAATCAGCGTGAAGAAACAAGTCAGGAAAAAAGATATCTTTGGAATGAAGAAAATATACCTAAAGAAACAGATTATACAGAAAATACAGGAGATTATTTTGATGATCCTGATTTCAAACCCTATATGACGATTTATCCTGTACCACAAGGAACACAGATAAAAGGAGCAATGCTTGTAAGTTCAGGAGGTGCTTTTATGTTTCGTTCAGAAAATGCGGAAGGAAAAGATATTGCAGAAGCGTTTTCTAAGCTGGAGTATATTTCATTTGTTATTCATTATCGTTTGCAGCCTTATAGTGAAAGAGAATCAGGAATAGATATTGCAAGAGCAGTAAAAATGGTGCGTTATTATACAAAAGATTATGGGGTTGAAGAGAATAAAATAGGATTGATTGGTTTTTCTGCAGGCGGTATTGCTAATGGAAGAACTGTTTTAGAATTTGGTCAAGATATTAATGGAAATGTAATTGACAATCATTATGTACCAGATCAAATTGATAAAGTTTCTTCAACAGCAAATGCCTTAATTATGGCATATTCATTTTATGGAAGACTTTCACATGCTAATTTAGAAGAAAGTACTTTTAAAGATTTTGATTTACCCCCAACTTATTATGTCTATGGAACAGAAGATCCATTCTATAACCAGTTTAATGAACAGGTAAAATTATTAAAGAGATTAAATAAAAATATTGAATCTAAAGTATTGAATAATTATCCACATGGTTTTGGCATTCAAGGTGATTGGGCAAAGGATGTAGATCAGTGGTTGGATAAAATATATGAATAAAGAGGAAAAAAGATGAAAGATTTTCAATTAAGAAATGATACTAAATTATTATTTAGAAATAATCCAGTTAAAGATTTAAAAGAATATGTAAATAAAAAGAAAGTTTTATTTGTTTATGGAGGAGGCTCTGTAAAAAGAAATGGTTGTTATAACGATGTAAAAAAAGCAATAGATGAAAGTGATGGAAAACTATTTGAACTTTCAGGAGCTTCACGAGAAATAATAGCTATAGAAAAAGGTATTCAACTTGTTGAAGATAATAATATTGAAATGATTATTGGTGCTGGTGGAGCGAGTATTATGGATTGTGCAAAACTTATTGCTTTTGGAAGTTATCAAAAAGAGGACTTGTGGGACTATATAAAAGGAAGAAAAAATCCTTATGGTCTTGAAAAATTACCCCTTATTTTGATACCAACATATCCTTCTAGTGGTTCCGAATATGGATTGGGTGCTGTAGCGTCAGATAAAAGGAGACAAGATTTTGGGACTGCTTATGGAATTGCGGGAGATGTTGCTTTATTGGTTCCTAAGTATTCACTTTCTTTAGATAAAGAAATGACAGCTTATACAGGTTTAGTTACATTTGTTCAATTATCAGCTTCAACAATTGGTGACCATAATCCAATATCTTATGATATGGGAATTTCAGTTATTAAAAATGTATTAAAGGCGACAAAAAGATTGAAAGAAAATCCAAATGATGAAGAGGCAAGAGGAGTTATTCTTTATGGTGCTTCTATTTCAACATCAGGAAGACTAGGTCTTGGTAAAGAAGAAAATTATGCTTATGACATTTATGAATTAGAATTTATTCCAGAGGTATTGTTTGAAGCAACTTATCGAAAGAGTTTAACAACATTATTTCCAAGATTTTTAAAAGTAATGGCAAAATATTACCAAGAGGATATTGTACGTTATTTTAAAGATATTTTTGGTTATGAAGAAATAGAAATAGCAAGTAAAGAAATGATTAAGCTCTTTGAAGATTTAGGTGTTGATATGTATTTTAAAGGACAAATAACAAGGGATAAAATTGAGAATATTGATTTTGAAACAATACTTTCTATTGAAGAAGTAACAAGCATCATTGAGGATTGTTTGGTTAAATAACCTATGAAGAAATACAAAATTTTATTGAAAATAATTATTGTTTGTTTACTTTTTGTAGGCTGTCAAACAAAAAGTAATAAAAATGAAAGGAATGATAAAATAATGACACAAGCAAAATTTCCAAATAAACTTACTCAAATACCACAAGATTACTATAATCAGTCCACACAGCCAGGATCTCTTGTTGAATTAAAATATGATACTTATGAAGCAATGAGCTACAAAAGCCATCAACAAATATTACATAAAAGAGCAATCGTTTATCTCCCTTATGGTTACAATCAAGGAAAAAATTATAATGTTGTGTATTTAATGCATGGTGGATGGAGCAATGAAACAACTTATTTAGGTACTCCTAAAAGCCCAAGTGAATTTAAAAATGTTTTAGACAATGCGATTTTAAATAAACAAATGCAACCAATGATTGTTGTTTGTCCAACCTACAACAATACAAGTCAAGAGGATAGTAGTGACTATTCTTTAGCAATACAATTAACAAATCTTTACCATCAAGAATTAATAAATGACTTAATTCCTGCAGTTGAAAGTACATATAGTACATATGCAAAATCTACAGATGAAGAAGGTATAAAATCATCAAGAAATCATCGTGCCTTTGCTGGCTTTTCAATGGGATCGGTAGCTACATGGAGAACCTTTCAATATTGTTTAGATGATTTTCGTTATTTTTTACCATCAAGTGGAAATCTAACTTCAAATGGAGAAGCAATGGCTAAAATAGTTAAAGATCAGGACTATTCATGGAGTGACTTCTTTATTTTTGCTGCTTCTGGTACAGATGATTTTGCTTATAGTGCTTTTAAACAACAAATTGAAGCAATGTTAAATGTAAAAGATCATACTTTTAGATATGCCAATAATGAACAAGAAGGAAATCTTTATTATTTATGGCAAAAAGGTGGTATCCATAATGGAGAGTATGCAATAGAGTATTTTTATAATGGATTTTGTTGGCTTTGGCAATAAAATTTACTATAACTGTCAGTTATACATGGATGTATTGTTGATATTGTACATTTAAAAAAGTAATAGCTAAAATGAGATTAGAAAGGGGGATTGATGTGAGAAAAGTAATTGATGTAGGGATGATGATTTTATTATTACTTTTAATGGCTTTTCCATTTACAGGACAAGATATTCACATTTTTTTGGGAATAATCATGATTGTTTTCTTTATTATTCATCATTATTTAAATAGAAGATGGTATTTGAGTTTATTTAAAGGTAAGAAAACAAAGATACAAATACTATTTATAACCATTAATAGTTTGTTACTTATAAGTATTTTTGGTGTTGCACTCAGTGGTTTAACACTTGCTGGATATGTGCCTATCATGTCTTATTTTCTAGCAAGAAAGATGCATTTAGTATGTTCTTATTGGAGTTATTTGCTCATGGGATTACATGTAGGTTTACATCTACAAGTTACAAAGAGGATTAAAAATCAAATAATTGTTTATGGAATAATGCTTATAGGAATTATTTTATTTACGAAAAATCAAATACTATTTGTTGAATATGTCCGATTTTTTTTTTTTTTTTTATCGAACGAATATGATTATTTATATGTTTGAATATTTGATGATCTTTATTTTGTTTGTATTACTTATGAATGTCATCATAAAGGAGATGAAGAAGAAATGAAAAAGAAAATATTAGTTATACTTGCAGTAATCTGTGTTATTGCTTCTGGTGTGGGTTATTATTTTTATCGCACACAAAGAAATGTAAGTGTTGGTTTAAATAATGATATTCAAGATGAAAATGGTAAAAAAGGAAAAACTTCTTTAGATAGTTCTAAAGTATTAGTGATTTATTTTTCTAATGGGGGAAATACTCAAAAACTTGCAAAAGAAATTTACGATCAAGTTGGTGGGGATTTTAGACAAATTAAACCCCAAAAAGCTTATCCTAAAGGAAATAAACTTTATGATTATACAAAAAATGAACAAGAAAAAAATGGTCGACCAAAACTAAAAGACTTAAATATTGATATAAGTCAATATGATACGATTTTTATTGGCTATCCTATTTGGTGGTATACCTATCCACAAATTATTTTGAGTTTCTTCGATCAATATGATTTAAGTAATAAAACAATTATTCCTTTTGTAACACATGGTGGTAGTGGTATGTCAGGAACAAAAGAAGACATGGAAGAATATTTAAAAGATAAAAATGTAACTGTTAAAGAAGGACTCGCTGTAAGTCGTACAGATATTGAAAAGAGTCAAAAGAAAACAGTTGAAAATTGGTTAAAGGAGCTTGGTTATAAATAGATGAGAAAAAAATTAGAAGAGAGTATGCTGAAAATCGCATTATTATCAGTATCTCTACTGGTTGCTTCTGCACCGGCTATTAATGCTAATATACCAGCTATGGCTAAAGCTTTCCCTAATGTTCCTTTATCAACTGTAGAATTATTGACAACGATTTCATCTATGTTTTTGATGATTTCTGTTTTAACAAGTAGTTTTATAGCAAGAAAAATTGGTTATAAGCAAACTATTTTATTAGGAATTATAATTGTTGCTATTTTTGGAACGTTACCTGCTTTTACGCATTCTTTTTGGTTGATTATGGTTTCTAGAGCTTTATTGGGTTATGGTATAGGTCTTTTTAACTCTTTATTAGTAACAATGATTTCTTATTTTTACCATGGTGAAATAAGAACTTCTTTATTTGGTATGCAAAGTGCTTTTGAAGGACTAGGTGGTATTTTTATTACCTTTGTTGCGGGACAATTACTAAAGATTAATTGGCAAGCACCCTTTTATGCCTATTTACTAGCAGTTCCCGTTATTCTTTTATTCTTTATTTTTGTACCAAATGTACAGGTTGAAAAGAAAGATGAACATATAAATGAAGATGGAAATAATAATTATAAAGGGGTTTTAGGATATACGTTTGTTATTTTTATTGTCTCTATGCTTTATATGATTATGGGAATTAAAGTATCTACTTTAATGACGTCTAAAGGATACGGGCAAGCAAGTGATGCGAGTTTGGTTATCATAGCGCTTGGTATTGGATCAATGGTATCAGGAAGTATGTTTGGTTCTATTTTAAGAAAATGTAAGCAATATACTATTACTTTAGGTTTTATTTTACTTTCTATAGCAATGTTTTTGATTGGGGTAGCTCAAAGTACGGGAATTGTTATTTTTAGTGGGTTTGTCATTGGTTTTGCATTTAGAAATGTATTTCCTTATTTGATTCATAAAATAAATGAGCAAAAGGTAAGGAATGCTTCACTAGCAACTTCTTTGTTTTTAGCAGGAAGTAATTTAGGTAGTTTTTTATCTCCTTATGGAGCAATTTTATTACAAAAATTAATTAAAACAAATGATTTAAGTCGATTGTTTTATGCAGATGGGGTTTGCTTTTGTTTATTAGCAATAGGGACTCTATTTATTGTAAAGAAGGTGAAATAAATTGAATGAGTCTACAAAAATAAATGATATTTTAAAGAATTCGTTATTTAAAGGTATAGGACAATTTTTATTTCCAACAGATTTTTATTCAATTACAAATAACATGACCTTAAAAGATGTAGATCATTTACTTCCTTATCATAGTCATATTGAAGTAAGTACAACTATAGAAGTATTAGAATATTTAGAAAATCAAAGAAAACAAGGGAATCAAGTATTCTATGATATCTATACAGAAAAAGAAAAACAAGCAGATCCAACAAAAAGAAAAACAGGACTTTTCTTTTTCAAAGGGAAAAAGAACGCACCTTTTGCGATTATTAATGCAGGTGGTGGTTTTAGTTATGTTGGATCAATTCATGAAAGTATGCCTCATGCTCTTTATTTATCAAAACAAGGCTACAATGGTTTTGCCTTACAATATCGTACAGGAGGAGCTGATGTAGCATGCCTTGATCTTGCAAGAGCAATTGAATTTATCTTTGAACACGCTAAAGAATTAGAAGTAGATACAAATTGTTATTCTTTATGGGGTGGTTCTGCTGGAGCAAGAATGGCGGCTTATTTAGGAAGCTATGGCACTATTTCCTTTGGTGGAAAATATTTACCTAAACCAGGAACTGTGGTGATGCAATATACGGGACATAGTGATTATACAAGAAATGAACCACCAACTTTTGTATGTGTTGGTGAAAATGATAGGATTGCCTCTTGGCGTGTTATGGAAAGAAGAACTCATATTTTAAAGCGAAAAGGAGTCGATGTTGAATTCCACAAATATCCCTCTTTAGGACATGGTTTTGGCTTAGGAATTCATACAAGTGCAAAAGGATGGATCGACGATGCAATCCATTTTTGGCAAAAACAAATAGAAAAAGGAGAAGATGAAAAATGAGAAAAAATTTTGGAGCACAACCTTATTTATATCCACAACCAGTGATGATTATTGGGACATATGATGAAAACGGAAAAGCAAATGCCATGAATGCTGCTTGGGGAGGAATTGTTGGTAGAGATGAAATCATGATTGATTTATCTTCACATAAAACAACAAAGAACTTAGAAGTTATCAAAGCATTTACTGTAAGTGTGGCAGATACAAAACATTTAGTTGCTTGTGATTATGTTGGGGTAGAATCTGCCAACAATTGTGAAAATAAAATGGAAAAGGCAGGATTTACAACAGTTAAAAGCGAATTTGTGAATGCACCTATTATCAATGAACTTCTTCTTACTTTAGAATGTGAATTAGTAAAAGTAATTGATGGAAGTAAGTATTTGGGACGTATTGTTAATGTAAGTATTGATGAAGAAGTTTTAGGAGAAGATGGTAAGTTAAGTTTAGAAAAATTTAAACCTATTACTTTTGATATGATTCATGGGCAATATATTGAATTAGGAAAATGTGTAGGAAAAGCATTTCATGATGGTTTACAACTAAAAAATAATTAGGAGGTTGATTCTATGATGAAAAAAGTAAAAGTATTTTTGATTGCTTTAGTTATTATTATTGCGGGTGTTGGTGGTTACTTGGTTTATAATTCACAAAAAGTTTCTACTACAGAAGAAAAAGTCGTTACAAATGAAACGAAATCAACGACAAAGAAAGTGCAAGGTGATGGTAAAACTTTAGTGGTTTATTATTCAGCACAAAACCATACCAAAGATGTTGCTGAAAAAGTTGCTGAAAATTTAGGGGCAGATCTTTTTGAAATCGAACCGAAAGAAAAATACACAGAAGATGATTTAGACTGGACGAATGATGATTCAAGAGTGACAAGAGAACACGAAGATACATCATTAAGAAATGTTGAATTAAAAACAACAGAAGTAGAAAATTGGGATCAATATGATACTGTACTTATTGGTTATCCTATCTGGTGGGGTATTGCGGCATGGCCTGTTGATACATTTGTTAAGGCTAATGATTTTTCTAACAAAACAGTTATTCCTTTTTGTACTTCTACTTCATCTGGTTTAGGTGAAAGTGGTACAAAACTTCAAAAAGAAGCTAAAGGTGGTAATTGGCAAAAAGGTCAACGTTTTAGTTCAAGTCCTTCAGATTCTACAATTAAAGATTGGACAGATAGTTTAAAATAGGATGTTATTTGAAAAATGCCGAATTGCCGAAAAAAAGTGTCGAAAATAATAAAAAGTGAGTTCGTGTTTATAAACATGGACTTTTTTTGTTTTACATAAACTTAACATAAACCATACGTTCTTTTGATTTTTGAAAGTGTTGAAAAACACTATGATAGGAGTGTCTTAAGAAAAGGAAACAAAAATAAATAATATCTTAAGAGAAAACAAAGGAAGGTAAATAAAAAATGAAAAAGAAAGTATTAAGTGTTTTAATGATTTTCATGATGTGTCTTGGTTTAGCCGGATGTGGCGGAGGATCAAATAGTGCATCAGATGACATTAGTGGAAAGGTAAGTTTAAACGGATCAACTTCAATGGAAAAATTCGTTAATGCCTTATCAGAAGGAATTAAAGAAAAATATCCAAACTTACAATTAGAAGCACAATTTACAGGATCTGGTGCAGGTCTAGAAGCAGTTGCTTCAAAAACAACAGATATCGGAGATTCTTCTCGTGCTTTAACAGATGAAGAAAAAGCAAAAGGATTAGAAGAAAATATTGTTGCTATCGATGGTATCGCAACAATTACAAACAAATCTAATAAAGTAACAAACTTAACTAAAGATCAATTAGCAAAAATCTATACAGGACAAATTACTAACTGGAAAGATTTAGGTGGACAAGATGAAGCAATCGTTGTTATTGGACGTGAAGCTGGTTCAGGAACTCGTGGAGCTTTTGAAGAATTATTAGGAATTGAAGATCAATGTCAATATGCTCAAGAATTAAATGAAACTGGTGCTGTTCTTGCTAAAGTTGCTAAAACTTCTGGATCAATCGGTTATGTTTCATTAGATGTATTAGATGATACAGTTTCTCCTCTTCAATTAGATGGTGTTGAACCTAGTGAAAAAACTGTAAAAGATGGAAGCTATACTTTACAAAGACCATTTGTAATGGCTACAAATGGAAAAATTAGTGAACAATCTAAACAAGTTCAAGCAGTATTTGATTTCATCAATAGTGATGCTGGACAAAAAATCATTGAAAAAGTTGGTTTAGTAACACCAAATAAATAAAAAATAAAGAGGGAAGTATTATGGAAAAAAAGTTATCAATTATTAGCCATAAGAAAGCAAAATCCCTAGTAGAAAAAACAGCCGCGATGATCTTTCGTGGCTGTGCTATTATCTCTGTTTTAGCAGTTGTTACTATTACAGGATATATGATTATTTCAGGGACACCTGCCATCTTTAAAGAAGGAATTACAGGTATTTTGTTTTCTACAACGTGGGCGCCAACAGCAGCCAATCCTCAATATGGGATTGCTTATGTTATATTAACATCCATTGTTGGGGTTTTTCTAGCAATCTGTATAGGAGTACCTATTGGTTTATTTACAGCAATTAACCTTGCTGAAATTGCACCAGTAAAACTTAGAAAAATATTAAAATCAGCAATTGAATTACTTGCAGGGATTCCATCTGTTGTCTATGGATTATTAGGTATTTTGATTGTCAATCCAATGATGTATAAATTAGAATTAATGATTTATCATGGTTCTAAAACACATCAATTTACGGGTGGAGCCAATCTTTTATCAGCTATTATCGTACTAGCAATTATGATTTTACCTACACTTATTAATATTTCAGAAACAGCCTTAAAAGCTGTACCTGATGATTACCGTAAAAGCTCACTGGCTTTAGGGGCAAGTAAAATTCAAACAATCTTTAAGGTTGTTGTACCAAGTGCTAAATCTGGAATTATGTCAGCTATTGTACTTGGTGTAGGTCGTGCTATTGGAGAAGCGATGGCTATTTTGTTAGTAGCCGGAAATGCAGTATCTCTTCCACTTCCAT
>PVMO01020414.1_pt1 | contig 12074 bp, 9 predicted proteins | sample 1853421 | NCBI WGS metagenome assembly PVMO01 (sample SAMN08533511, study PRJNA380276) | Human gut metagenome, whole genome shotgun sequencing project.
CGGAGCAATTAAGTAAACTGACTTCCGGAGTACTTAAAATAGTCAGAGAAATGTAACTTAACTATCTTCTCAAAAAATGAATAGATTATGATTTTAGACTCTATCAATCAAGAACTTCTGACTTTAAAAGAGAAGATAGTTAAGTTACATTTCTCTGACTATTTTAAGTACTCCGGAAGTCAGTTTACTTAATTGCTCCGGAGAGATGATGAACGGGGGCATCAGGTAGACCAGCTTTCCGAACGGACGTACCCAGATACCTTCTTCTACGAAGCGGCGTTGCATGTATGCCATGCTCACCGAACGTTCTGTCTGGATGACTCCTATGGCTCCTAATATCCGTACATCCGCTACTTGCGGAAACTTGCGGGCGGGAGCCAGTTCTTCTTTTAACTGAGCTTCGATTCGTTTCACATTCTCTGCCCAGCCGGAGTCGAGCAGCAACCGGACAGAAGCACACGCCACCGCACACGCGAGCGGATTCCCCATAAAGGTAGGACCGTGCATAAAAGCCTTTGGGGCATGATTGGAGATAGTATCTGCTATCTGATTGCTTGCCAATACTGCAGACAGTGTCATGTATCCTCCGGTCAGTGCCTTTCCGATGCACATGATGTCCGGTTCCACTCCGGCGTGTTCCCAGGCAAAGAGTTTGCCGGTGCGTCCGAATCCTGTGGCTATTTCGTCGAAGATCAGGAGGATATCGTGTTCTTTGCAGAGTTTTTCCGCTTCACGCAGATACTGCGGGTGATAAAACCACATACCGCCTGCTCCCTGAACAATGGGTTCGAGGATGAGCGCCGCCAGTTCTTTGGAGTGTTTCTCTATCGTTTCCCGCAGGGGGATGATGTCGTCCGGATTCCATTCTCCGTCAAATCGCGAAGAGGGAGCCGGAACGAAATATCGGACAGGAAGCGATGAACCGAAAAGACTGTGCATCCCGGTAACGGGATCGCATACGGACATGGCATTCCAAGTGTCACCGTGATAACCGGAACGGATGGTTACGAAATTGTTCTTGTCGGGCTTTCCGGCTGCATACCAATATTGCACGGCCATCTTCAAGGCAACTTCTACCGCCACCGAACCGGAATCCGCATAAAATATCTTTTGCATGGATGGGGGAACCAAGGGCAACAGCAGTTTGCCTAACTCGATGGCCGGATCATGAGTCAGTCCTCCGAACATGACATGGGACATCTTGTCTAACTGGTCTTTTGCCGCCTGATTCAATACTGGATGATTGTATCCGTGCACAGCACACCACCAGGACGACATTCCCTCGATGAGTGTCCGCCCGTCTTCGAGTGTGATCGTTGCTCCGTCCGCCCGCTTTACTTTGTAGACAGGCAATGGATCGGTAGTAGAAGTATAAGGATGCCACAAATGCTCGCGGTCAAACTGGGAGTCGGCGAAGTGGTAACCTTCTTCCAGAATCATCTTCTTGTCGTCGGAAACCTTGGAACCGAGTGTGGTCAGCAAATCACCCACGATGGCGGAATTGATGCCGACAAACAAGGCTTTGCGCATGGCTTCGGGAGTGAGCTGCGAACGTCCTCCTGCGAAACGCAGGAAAGCGGTAGGATTGATGAAGCGGAACAGGGCGATGGTTCGCAGGATTTCTTCTTCGCTCAATGCCTTTTCATTTTCCAGTGGAGTTCCGGGGATCGGACTTAGCAGGTTGATGGGGATGGACTGTACATTCAATTCCGCCAAAGTGAAAGCAAATTCAATACGTTGTTCCATTGTTTCTCCCATGCCGATGATGCCACCGCAGCAGATATCCATTCCTACCCGGCGGGCGGCGTCGAGAGTGGCCAGCTTCTGCTCTTGTGTATGTGTGGAGCAGAGTGTGGGGAAATAGGAAGGAGCTGTTTCGAGGTTGCAGTGATAGCGGGTGATTCCGGCTGTGTGCAAGGCGCGGAGTTCTTCTTCGTTGAGTAATCCAAGGGATGCACAAAGTTGGATGGACGAATGTTTCCGCATAAGGCGGGCCGCATCGCAAAGTTGACTGATCTGTTTGGGAGAAGGTTTTCGTCCGCTGGTGACAAGGGAGAAACGGTTGACGTCTTGACTTTCGTTGTATTTTGCCTGTCGGAGACATTCTTCAGCGGGCAGGAGATCGTAAATCTCGGCTTGAGTCTTGTAGTGAGAGGATTGTGCGCACCATTTGCAGTTCTCCGGACACCGGCCGGACTTGGCGTTGATGATGGAACACATATCGAACTCGTGCGAAGCACAGGTGACGGTAATCTCATGCGCGGCGGCATAAAGCGCCTCGCTGTCGGCCATGTTGGCCAGCCAAGTGGCTTGGGCGGACGATATGTCGAAGCCTGCCAGTACTTGGTCTTTGATTTCTTGAAGTGTCATAAATGTATGATAAGGGATAGTTACTTTTGCATTCTGCTTGCGAAGAGCCACATCTACCACATTGGTATGCAGATGACCAATCTGAAATTCACGTCCCATACTCGCAAAGGCGGCATAGTTCTTCCTGCCCCAGTAGCGGAAGCGGGAAAGAAGGGAACGTGTGGTCTGTATGTGGCGTTGTTTCTTCATCAGGTTCTTGTTTTTTGAAGTTAAGAACGGGGCAAATGTACAAAGATTCTTTGGATAAGCAAGCGATACAATAATATACTGCAAATATACACCCTTACCTTGTATCGTTTATACACACCCTTTATCTTGTATTTTTTCTTCTATACTCCTTGCGTAAATTGAAATTGAATCCGACGTATACCTGTAGTGTTCCGAACCCGTTGTCCAGTGAGAAATTGTTCCGGTGGTAATTATAATTCTTTCCGACAAATGAAGTGCCGACGAAATATTTTCCGTTATTATAGACAACTCCCGCACGGATCAGAAAATCCAGGTTAAAATTGCCGTACCATGTCTTCCCTTCATGGGTTTCTGCATCTACATCGGAAGCTTTGTAGGCTATGGCGGGAGTGAGAGACAGGCATGCCAAACAGTTGCGGGCAAATACCCAGTTATAGGCATAACCGAAACTGATATTGGCATTGGTGTATTTGATGTTGTTGACTTTCATGGCAGGATTCATCGCTTCCAGTATGAAAGCCGGAAGTTCTGCATAGTCGAACTCAAGATTATGTTTTGAAATGGAAAAGCCTGCGATAAACGAACCTGCATTCCTGCGCTGATTGGTTGACTGGCTGAAAGCGGCAGGGTAGGAGAATTTGCGGTTGTTGAAGATATAGTATAGGTTCAATCCCTTGATATCTACTTTTATTCCATTGAACTTTTCGGAGTAATTGGCGGGGACATCTTCCGGGAAACCGTTGATCTTATGAATCTTATAGTTGTTACCTGTGCGACGGTAGAAGATGTCCACTCCCAGCTTGGAACTGTATAGACTTAAATCGAACTCTGTTCCCTTGTTCCTTCGGTTGGTCTTCCGGTAAATGTCGTCCACGTCTACAGACCATCCCAGGAAGATCCATCGCCAGCCGAAGTACAATCCTATCTTGTTATGCGGATTGGGAGAGAAACTCAGCTTCTGCGGTTGGGGCAGATTGCTGGTAACGGAATAATATTCAAAGTTGCTGAAATGGGTAGTCATCAATGCGTAATTATACCGGTTGGGACTGATGTAAAGGGTGTCGAAGGCACTGAAATTCATGAACTTCCTGATCGCTCTCTTAAAAGCGCTTGGTTTGGCCGGTATCACAGAATCAGTTTGCAGACTATCGCTCATAAGGGTATCTCTCCTTTCAGCCTGGGCCTGTAAGGAGAGTGACAGAAACAGAAAAAGAGATAGAACCATTTGCTTCATCCTGTGATTTTTCGTTGTTATGATTGATGCTGTTCGTTTCACGAATGTACTACCTTTCGTTGATTTATACTAATAATCGTCTAAAAAAATGTTTCGTTTCCTAAACAAATGAGATATGTATTCTGTTAGTTAGAACAAGCAAATAAATCCTAAGCCACAAAATTATGAGAATCTATTTACGTTTATTAGTGGCGTTTCTATTGCTTTCTGCCGGCAATGTAGTGTATGCAGAAGCACAACAAGAGAAACGCGTAACGGGTACTGTGACTTCTGAAGGAGAGCCTTTACCCGGTGTTTCCGTACAAGTGAAAGGGGCCTCTTCCGGCACCATTACCGATATCGATGGAAACTATTCAATTGAAGCCCCTGCCAATGGGACTATCGTGTTCCGCTTTGTAGGATTGCGGACAGTGGAACAAGCGGTGAACAACCGGAATGTGATCAATGTCACAATGGAATCGGAGAGCAAAGAACTGGAAGAAGTGATGGTTGTAGCTTATGCTACTGCCAAGAAATATAGTTTTACCGGAGCTGCCTCGACTATGAAGGCGGGAGAGATCGAGAAGTTACAGACTTCCAGCGTATCTCGTGTACTTGAAGGTACGGTATCCGGTGTGCAAGCCAGTGCCTCCAGCGGTCAACCCGGTACGGATGCCGAAATCCGTATTCGTGGTATCGGTTCGATCAATGCTTCCAGTGCCCCGTTGTATGTGGTTGATGGCGTACCTTTTGATGGCAGCGTCAACTCAATCAATCCTGACGACATCGCTTCCATGACTGTACTGAAAGATGCTGCATCTGCTGCTTTGTACGGTTCACGTGGTGCAAACGGTGTGATTATCATTACCACAAAGCAGGGACAGCAGGACTCGAAAGCTACTGTCAAGGTGAAAGCTACACTGGGTGGTTCCAGTCGTGCGGTACGTGATTATGACCGCGTCAATACTAATCAGTATTTCGAACTTTACTGGGAAGCGCTTCGCAACCAGTATGCCAAGAGCTCCGATTATACCCCTGCCACCGCAGCTGCGCAGGCTTCCAAAGACTTGGTTACAAAATTGATGGGAGGCGGTCCGAATCCTTACGGCACACAATATCCGCAACCTGTGGGGACAGACGGAAAGCTGGCAGCAGGTGCTCGTCCGTTATGGAACTCCGACTGGAGTGACGCGATGGAGCAGCAAGCGCTTCGTACCGAACTGAATCTGAGTGTTTCCGGTGGTGGAAAGGCTAATCAATACTTCTTTTCTGCCGGCTACCTGAACGATAAAGGTATTGCACTCGAATCCGGCTACCAACGTTTCAACCTTCGTTCGAACGTGACCAGTGAAATGACTTCCTGGCTGAAAGGAAGCATCAACCTGAGTTTTGCCCATTCCATGCAGAATTATCCGGTTTCTTCGGATTCCAAAACAAGCAACGTGATTACGGCAGGACGTACTATGCCCGGATTTTATCCTATTTATGAAATGAATACGGACGGCAGCTACAAGCTGGATGATAATGGGGATCGTATCTACGATTTCGGCTCATACCGTCCTTCCGGTTCTATGGCTAACTGGAATTTGCCGGCTACCTTGCCTTTGGATAAATCGGAACGGATGAAAGATGAATTTTCCGGTCGTACTTATCTCGAAGCTACGATCATCGAAGGGCTGAAATTCAAGACAAGTTTCAACTTCGACCTGATCAACTATAATACGCTGGATTATACGAATCCGAAAATCGGTCCGGCTCTGGAAAACGGAGGTGGTTCCAGCCGCTTGAACTCACGTACTTTTTCATGGACATGGAACAACATCGCGTCATATGATAAAACCATTGGTGATCATCACTTTAATGTGCTTGCCGGAATGGAAGCCTATTCGTACCGTTATGATGAACTGACTGCTTCACGTACGAAGATGGCACAGCCCGATATGCCCGAACTGGTAGTCGGCTCACAGTTGACAGGCGGTTCCGGTTATCGTATCGATTATGCTTTGGTGGGATATCTCACCCAGGCGCTTTATGACTATCAGAATAAATACTTTTTCTCCGCTTCCTTTCGTCGTGACGGTTCTTCCCGTTTTGCACCGGAGACTCGCTGGGGGAACTTCTGGTCTTTGGGAACTTCATGGCGTATCGACCGTGAAAGTTTTATGGCTTCCACTGCCAACTGGCTTTCTGCTCTGACATTAAAGATGAGCTACGGTGCACAGGGAAATGATAATCTGGGTACTTATTATGCAAGCAAGGGACTTTATACCATCGTTTCCAATCTCGGAGAGAATGCCTTGGTTTCCGACCGTATGGCTACTCCGAACCTGAAATGGGAGACGAACCTGAACTTTAACGTCGGCGTTGATTTCTCACTGTTTAACAACCGTTTTTCCGGTTCGTTCGACTTCTTTACGCGTCGTTCCAAAGACTTACTTTATTCCCGTCCGATCGCTCCTTCCTTAGGATATGGTTCTATTGATGAGAATGTAGGCGCATTGAAGAATACGGGTATCGAGATGGTGCTGAACGGAACGATTATCAATCAGAATGGATGGGTATGGAAACTCGGAATGAACCTGACGCATTATAAGAATAAGGTGACGGAACTTCCGCTGAAGGATATGCCGCAAAGTGGCGTAAATAAATTGCAGGTAGGACGGTCAGTCTATGACTTCTATATGAAAGAATGGGCGGGAGTAGACCCTGACAACGGTAATCCGCTGTGGTATATGGATGAGAAAGATGCCAATGATAATTTGACCGGAAAACGTGTCACAACAAGCGATTATGCTTCGGCAAGTTATTATTACGTCAATAAATCTTCCCTCCCGAAAGTTTATGGTGGTTTCAATACATCGCTTTCATGGAAAGGGTTCGATCTGTCCGCCATCTTTGCTTATAGCATCGGCGGATATATCTACAACCGTGATATTACTATGATTCTGCACAACGGAAGTTTGGAAGGCCGTGACTGGTCTACGGAGATATTGAAGAGATGGACACCGGAAAACCGTTATACAGACGTGCCTGCTTTGAGCACTACTTCCAATAACTGGAACTCAGCTTCCACCCGTTTCTTGCAGAACAATTCATATATGAGACTGAAAAACCTGACGCTATCTTACGATCTGCCGAAACAGTGGATCAGCAAACTGGCATTGAGCAGTGTTCAGGTGTTTGTGCAGGGCGATAACCTGTTCACTATTCACCGGAATCAGGGACTTGACCCTGAACAGGGAATCACGGGTATCACTTATTACCGTTATCCGGCTATGCGAACTATTTCCGGAGGTATCAATCTATCTTTCTAAAATTACACGATATATGAAAAAGATAAAAATTCAATCTATACTTACTGCTGTTGCCGGACTGTTTCTGGCGACGAGTTGTAGCAGTAGCTTTTTGGATACGGAACCGACGGATGCGGTAAGCTCCGATCAGGTAGCAGTAGCCGGAAATGCAGAACGTCTCTTCAACGGAGCTTGGTATAACCTGTTTGAATACGGCACGACGTATGCCAATATTGGTTATCGGGCACTTCAATGTCAGGATGATATGATGGCAAGCGATGTTGTCTCCCGTCCGAAATATGGGTTCAATTCTTCCTATCAGTTTAATGATGTGGCGATTCCTTCCGATGGAAGAACTTCGTTTGCCTGGTATCTGATCTATAAGACAATTGATAACTGCAACACTGCCATTTTGATTAAGGGTGACTCCGAGGAACTTCGGCAGGCACAGGGACAGGCATTGGCTTTGCGTGCCTTTTGTTATCTGCATTTGGTACAGCATTATCAGTTTACATATTTGAAAGATAAAGATGCTCCCTGTGTGCCTATATATACGGAACCGACTACAAGCGGTACCAAGCCGAAAGGCAAATCGACAGTGGCGCAAGTTTATCAGCAGATCTTTGATGATTTGAATCTTGCACAGGATTATCTGACAAACTACGTCCGCAAGGGAGACGGGCAGAAATTCAAACCGAATACGGATGTTGTCAACGGTCTTATGGCACGTGCTTACTTATTGACAGGACAATGGGGAGAGGCCGCCAAAGCTGCCGAAGCTGCACGCAAAGGATATTCATTAATGACTACCACTGCCGAGTACGAAGGTTTTAATAATATTTCCAATAAGGAATGGATTTGGGGATCTCCTCAAACACTTTCGCAATCGGATGCAAGTTATAATTTCTACTATCTGGATGCAACGTATGTCGGAGCTTACAGTAGCTTTATGGCCGACCCGCACTTGATGGATACTTTTGTTAAAGGTGACATCCGTCTGCCTCTTTTCCAATGGATGCGTGAAGGATATCTGGGTTATAAGAAATTCCATATGCGTTCGGATGATACTGCAGATCTGGTACTGATGCGTTCGGCAGAAATGTATCTGATAGAAGCGGAAGCCAAGGTCAGAGATGGAGTAGCACTGGATCAGGCTGTTGCCCCATTGAATACATTACGTACTGCCCGTGGCGTAGGTAATTATGATGTGACAGGGAAAACAAAAGAGCAGGTGATTGACGAAATTCTGATGGAGCGCCGACGCGAACTTTGGGGAGAAGGATTCGGTATAACGGATGTACTCCGTAATCAGAAGGCGGTAGAACGTATGGCTTTATCTGAGGATATGCAGAAAACGGAAGTGGATTGCTGGCAGGAAGGCGGCAGTTTTGCGAAAAGAAATCCGTTAGGACATTGGTTCCTTAATTTTCCGGATGGTAAAGCGTTCTCAGCGAACAGTTCTTATTATCTGTATGCTATCCCTGAAAAAGAGATTAATGCAAACCCTAACTTATAAATAGCTCTCTTAATTTTTTGACTTTGACCTTAACTTGTAGACCGGTATACGTCGTGACGATGCATACCGGTCGTTTTTTTATACCTGTATCTTCTGTTTCTTTAAATTGGGCAAAAAGAACGTGACTAATCCCAATAACGGCATATAAGCGCAAACGTTATAAACCGACTCAATTCCAAATTTATCAGCCATATTGCCAAGTACAGCCGAAGCGATACCTGCTACTCCAAAGGCAAAACCAAAGAAAAGACCGGAAATCAACCCTAACTTGGTAGGGAGCAGCTCTTGCGCATAAAGCAGGATAGCCGGAAAAGCAGACGAAAGCATCAGCCCTACACAAAAACTTAAAATGATGGTCCATGCTAAAGTGGCATGCGGCATCAGTAAGCTAAAAGGTGCAGCTCCTAAGATAGAAGCCCAAATCACATATTTACGTCCTACACGGTCGCCGATAGGACCGCCGAGCAATGTTCCGATAGCAGTAGCTACCAGAAAAATAAATAAGTATAATTGAGATTCCTGTACAGTTACATTGAATTTATGAATCAAGTAGAATGTATAATAACTGGTAAGGCTTGCCATATAAATATACTTTGAGAAGATTAATATCAGTAGGATGCCGATAGATAAAGCAGTCTTATCCATCGGTAAAGGCAAATGTACAGCCTTTTTCACTGTAGCCTTTTGCTCTTTCATTCGGTTGAGATAAGATTTGTACCATTTGCAGATCGGGTACATGACACCGATAGCAGCCAAAGCAAAAAGCGCAAAAACGGCCAGATGCTCTCTGCCATAAGGAGCCACCAGCAAAGCTACCAATAAAGGACCTAGTGAACCTCCTAAATTGCCTCCTACCTGAAATAACGATTGTGCCAGTCCCCGTTTCCCACCCGAAGCAAGAAAAGTAATACGCGATGCCTCCGGATGCAAGATGGAAGAACCGATTCCGATCAGAAAAACAGAGATCAGCATCCAATAAAGATTGTTGGAGAATGCCAGATTGATCATTCCTATCATTGTAAAGCTCATTCCGATAGGTAGTGACCAGGCAACGGGATGTTTATCGAAGATGATTCCGGTGATTGGCTGGAATACCGAAGCCGAGAGTTGATAAACCAGTGTGATAAGGCCGATCTGTGCAAAGTTGAGTCCCAAATCGTCTTTGAATAATGGATAGGCTGCCGATATAACGGACTGCAAAAGATCATTGAGACAATGCGAAAGGCTTAATGCAATGAGGATAGAAAACGTAATTCTTCCTACGGGTTGTTCCTGATTCTGTACCATAATACCTATTCTTTTGAAATGTTCCTGAAAAAATGACTGCAAAGGTACGTAAACTTCCCGTTTCTCAATATATTTGTCACTATTAAATCTATAAGTAATGAAGAAAGTAGTAGTAGCGATGGATTCTTTCAAAGGGTGTCTTTCCTCATCAGAGGCGGAAAAGGCGGTGGAAGAAGGCATAAAGCTGGTTTGTCCGGATTGTGAAGTCATTCGTTTTCCGATAGCCGACGGAGGTGAGGGAATATTGACTGTCTTGGTAGAAGCAACACGAGGCACTTATCAGAAGATCATAGCGAATGATCCTTTGATGCGCCCGATAGAAACCACTTATGGAGTTTCGGGTGATAAACGCGTTGCTTTTATTGAGATGGCCACCGTGAATGGTCTGCCGCTATTATCAGAAACTGAACGAAATCCAATGCTGACCACTACTTATGGAACCGGTGAATTGATATTACACGCTATTGAACAGGGATATCGGGAATTTGTCATTGGTATCGGAGGAAGTGCTACGAATGATGCCGGAGTAGGTATGTTACAAGCATTAGGAGCCCGATTTCTCAATAAGGATGGAGCAGTCTTGGGAGAAGGAGGCGAAATCCTGCATCGAATTGCCGCTATTGATTTTTCTTCCGTTCACCCTGCACTTGAAGATACTCGTTTCACGATAGCCTGTGATGTACGAAATCCCTTTTGTGGTCCGGAAGGCGCTGCGCATGTTTTTGCCCGGCAGAAGGGGGCGGATGATGCAATGATAGAGAAATTAGATGCGGGTATGCAGTCTTTTTCCCGATTGATCCATTCAACTACCGGAAGAGAAATCACTCACGTTCCCGGAGCAGGAGCTGCCGGAGGCTTGGGAGGTGCTTTTCTTGCTTTTCTGAATGCTGAACTAAAGCCCGGCATTGATTTACTGCTCCAAACATTGAAATTTAGTGAGAAAATAAAAGGTGCTGATCTGATCATAACCGGTGAGGGGAGAACAGACCGTCAATCTTTAATGGGAAAAGTACCTTCCGGAATATTAGAAGAGGCGAAACGACAAGGGATACCGGTCATTGTTGTGGCAGGTAGCATAGAGGATACGGAAATTCTGAATCAGGCAGGTTTTCAAGGTCTCTTTTCTATCATTCCTTCGCCCATGTCTTTAGAAACAGCCATGAAGCCGGAAGTCGCTAAGAAAAATATTTGCCGGACTGTTGCTCAAATTATCTCTTTAGTGAATTTATAGTGGCGTTTGGAGTGTAAATTGTCGTTAATTCATTTTTGACTTACTGAACTATTCGTGGTACCTGATGTTGTTAAATAAAAAAGGAGGATAAAATGGGCTTTATTTGGTATATTATTATTGGTATTATAGCCGGCTTTCTTGCAGGTAAGATAATGCGTGGCGGAGGTTTTGGCCTTATTATAAATTTGTTACTTGGTATTCTCGGAGGAGTGCTGGGCGGTTGGGTGTTTGCCCTTTTCGGACTTGCGGCTTCGGGATTGATTGGAAGTTTGATAACTTCTACCGTAGGAGCTATTCTGGTATTATGGATTGCTTCTTTATTCTCGAAATCTAAATAAAGATTTTATATAATTTATTTTTAATCTAAAAACAGAACTTAATTATGGAATGTAGACATGGGAATTTCTGGATTGGACTTGGAATTGGTTCAATCCTTGGTGCAGTAGCTTATCGTCTTTCACGTACAGCAAAAGCCAGACAGTTGGAAAGTGATATTTATAACGCTATTCACCGTATCGGTCGTGATGCTGAAATAGCAGCAGCCGAAGCTGAAAGAAAAGCGATGAATCTTGGCTTAAAAGCTGTTGAAACAGGAGCTAAAGTCGCAGATAAAGTAGCTGAAGAGGCTGATAAAGCAGTTGGAAAAGCAAAAGAAAAATGGGAGAAATAATCATCCTTGAAAGTGGTAATCAGGTTTAAAATAACCGGTTATCACTTTTCTTTTATACTAATAGCTTTCTTCTTGAAAATTTACCTTAACCAAATACTGTCACTATCCCTCATATCTGTTTATGCATAAACAAATCAGTGTGTGCCCGTACACATTTTACCTTTTATATCCCTCTTTTTGTTTCTTTTCACAGATAAAAAGCTTTTCTGACATGGTATTTATTACCTCCCAAACATATATTTGATGGCTTTTTCCATTATTTTTCTTATGTTTAACAACATACGTATTACTTGCCGTCCTTTATT
>PVMO01020150.1_pt1 | contig 11959 bp, 7 predicted proteins | sample 1853421 | NCBI WGS metagenome assembly PVMO01 (sample SAMN08533511, study PRJNA380276) | Human gut metagenome, whole genome shotgun sequencing project.
GGCTTCTGCCAGCGGATTTCAGAACCGTCGCTCAGTTTGATCGGTGACTGAACCAATCCTTTTCCATACGTACGGCGTCCGATGATCAATCCACGGTCGTTATCCTGGATCGCTCCGGAGAAAATCTCGCTGGCAGAAGCCGAGAACTCATCTGTCAGGACAACGATCGGAGCCTCTTTGCAAGTGCCGGTTCCGTTTGTATAGACATCGTTACGGGGGAAGGCCTTACCTTCCGTGTAAACGATCAGTCGTCCCTCCGGCATGAATTCGTTGACCATATTGATGGCGGCATCCATATAACCTCCTGTATTTCCACGCAGGTCGATAACGAAAGAACTGCATCCAGCTTCTTTCAATTTGGCGATAGCTGTAATGAACTCGTTATAAGTTGTCCGGCCGAACTTGCTGACTTTGATATAACCAATGCCTTTACTAACCTCGTAGGAAACATCTACTGAGTTGACCGGGACATCACCGCGTGTAACATCGAAATAAAGCAGTTCTGGTTCACCTCCGCGTTTTACTCCCAGTTTAACCGTACTGTTTTTGGCTCCGCGCAGCGTACGCATAATTTTTGCCTGGCTGGTGTTATTTCCCGAATAGATCGAGTCGTTGATTGTAATGATACGGTCGAATGGCAATAAACCAGCTTTTTCAGCCGGACCTCCGGAGATAACACTGATCACCAGGATCGTGTCTGTCTGCATATTGAATGAAACACCGATACCGCTGAACGACCCTTCGAGGTCTTCATTCACTATTGTCGCGTCTTCGGCAGAAATGTAAACGGAGTGCGGATCCAGTTCACTGAATATTTTAGGTATGGTGCCTTCCACCAGCTTTGCCATATTAACGGTATCGACATATTGTTCGTCGATAATATCGAGTATGGCATTTATTTTATTCCCGCTGGAGAACATACGGCGCTTGCCATGTTGTGTAAGAGAAAGATAATTGTTCCCGATAAAAATTCCGAGAGCAATACTTGCTGCAATGATAACAGGTAACCAGATGGTCAACCTTCTGTTTTTGTCCATAAAAACGTATATTTATTCGTTTATATCAATATAATCTATACTAATACCGGCGCGTTGCAATAAATTGCATACGTCTTCCATCCGGTACTTTTCTGAATATACAACACGCTTAATGCCCGATTGGATGATCAGCTTGGCGCATTCGATGCAAGGGGCCGAAGTCACATAGATCGTCGCTCCTTTACTGCTGTTTGAAGATGCCGCCACTTTTGTTATTGCATTCGCTTCGGCATGTAACACATAGGGCTTGGTTACATTATTTTCATCTTCACAGACATTCTCAAAACCGGCAGGTGTCCCGTTGTATCCATCGGAAATGATCATCTGGTCCTTAACTATCAGTGCACCGACCTGACGTCGTTTGCAATATGAATTTTCAGCCCAAACGGCAGCCATCCGCAGATAACGTTTATCTAATTCATATTGTTTCTCTGTTTTTTCGCACATTGTTTACCTGATTTTGTACTTATTACTTTAGCTGGCAAAGGTAAATATAATTGATTTAACTATTGTATGTTTAGCTATTTTTTATATCAATTGCTATTTGCTTTCGGTTCAGCCTGTTTTATGCCGTTTCTTATGAGCAGGGCGTCGATAGTCGGCTCCTGTCCGCGGAAGCGTTTATACAGGATTGCCGGGTCTTCGGTTCCTCCTTTTGAAAGGACATTTTCACGGAACGAGCGAGCTGTTTCCCTGTTGAATATGCCTGTGGCTTTGAATACAGAAAATGCATCAGCATCCAATACTTCCGCCCATTTGTATCCGTAATATCCGGCGGCATAGCCTCCGGAAAAGATATGTCCGAAGCTACTGCTCATGAGTGTGCCCGCAACTTCCGGTACGATAACGGTCCGTGCCCAGGCCTGTTTTTCGAAGGCGATGACATCTCCCTCAAACGGTTCGGTCTGTGTATGCCATGCCATATCGAGCATGCCGAAACTTAGCTGGCGGCAGCAGAAATAGCCGGTATTAAAGTTGGATGCATCGACCAGCTTCCGGATCAGTTCCTGCGGGATTTTTTCGCCTGTTTCATAATGTACGGCGATCTGGTCAAGAAATTCCTTTTCCGTCAGCCAGTTTTCCATGAGTTGTGAAGGCAGTTCGACAAAGTCGCGATACACATTTGTACCGGACAGGCTGGCGTACTTTCCTTCGGCAAACATTCCGTGCAGGGCATGTCCGAATTCGTGCAGAAGCGTATTTACTTCGTCGAAAGTCAGTAAAGACGGTTTAGTCTCCGTTGGACGTGTGAAATTCATAACGATGATAATCTGCGGGCGACTATCGCTTCCGTCGGCTTCGTGATACTGCTCTTTGATACTGTTCATCCAGGCTCCCGATTGTTTTCCGTCGCGCGGATGAAAATCAGTGTACAGGATGGAGAGGAATTTGCCATCGGCGTCGTATACTTCATAAGCATCTACTTCCGGATGATAAACCGGTATTTCCTTGTTCTCTTTGAATGTGATGCCGTATAGCTGTGTGGCAAGTCCGAACACACCGTTTTTGACATTGTTCAGTTCAAAGTAGGGACGTGTCATTTCATCGTTTACATCGAAACGGATGTCTTTCAGTTTTTCTGAATAATAACTCCAGTCCCAGGGCATGACGGTGATATTTTCTTTTTCCATACCCATGGCAAACCCTTGTACTGCATTATATTCGTTGATGGCGACCGGTTTATAAGCCTCCAGTAATTGTTCCAGCAATTTATATACGTTGGTCGGTGTTTTGGCCATTGTCCGTTTGAGCGAATATTCAGCATAGGTATTGTGTCCCATAAGCCGGGCTATTTCCAACCGGATGTTGACGATCCGGCGGATGATCTCTTTGTTATCATATTCATCCCCTTTATTTCCGACGCTCATGTATTCCCGGTACATTGCTTCACGCAGAGGGCGCAGAGCCGAATAACGCATAAAAGGAATGTAACTGGGGGCAGACAGGTTGAATAGCCAACCCTCTTCCCTTTTTCCTTTGCCCTGTATGTTGCAGCTTCGCGGATGCTTTCGGGAAGTCCGGCCAGATCTTTTTCTTCTGTAAGGAGTAGTTCGTATCTGTTTTTGTCTTTCAATGCATTTTGATCGAAAGTCAGGGTTAAAACGCTAAGGTCGGTACTGAGTTTGCGATATTTCTCCTTGTCCTCCGGGCTTAGATTTGCACCTCGTATGGAGAATGATTCGAAAGTCTCTTCCAGTAGTTTAGCGTCTTCGGTTGACAGGTTTAGCTGTTCCTTTTGCTCGTAAACGTCTTTAACCCGTGCAAACAGTTTCTCGTTGAGAAAGATATTATTAGAGCTTTCCGATAATTTCGGGGAGACTCGTTGTGAAATGTCCATCATCTCATCGTCTGCTTCTGCATTAAGCACATTGAAGAAGGCTGAACTTACTTTTTCAAGTAGCTTGCCACTCCTTTCCAGTGCGACGATCGTGTTTTCAAAAGTAGCCGGTTGTTTATTTTCTGCTATTTCCTGAATTTCTTTTTCCAGCTGTATGATTCCTTTATCGAATGCCGGTTCGTAATGTTCGGTTTTTATTTCGTTGAAAGGCGGAGTTACAAATGGAGTATTGTATGATTGGAAGAACGGATTATTTACTGTTTGTGTCATATTTCTTATACATTATATATTGTAGTTCTTAATTTATTTCCCGAATATTTCTTTTTAAGGTGCAAATATGGAAAAAAATACCTGTGTTACAGAATAATTTCCCTGTAGATTTCCGATTTAGCTCGTTATATATTTGCCTGTCGATAATTGTGAGCAAGCCTGCTGACAATTGTGGGCAAACTTGCCGATAATTATGAACAGGTCTGCTGATAATTATCGACAGGCAATTGCTACGCGAGGACAGGGCAAACGCATTAGAAAATACAGAGACAATCAAGAAGTCTCAAAAATCAAAGAAAAGCCTTCAGAAAGAAGAAAAAAAAGTTCGTTATTATTAGAAAAAGTTCGAAATTCGTGCCTTAAAATAAAACACTTATGGATGAATCTGCATTCTCTCAAATTTATATCTTTTCACGTAGTGTCAAAGATTTCCGTACGGGTAATCATCTTCTTTATTCATCAACCAGTATTATATTCATGGCTCTTGTTGGTATATTGTGTGGTGCTACAGGCTGGGAAGAAATCGAGCTTGTTTGCCAAAATAAGAAAGAGGTGCTAAAAAAATATCTTTCAGATGAGTTCACAGGTGTTCCTTCTCACGATTGTTTCCGTTACTTTTTTCTATTAATACCCCCGCAAAGCCTAGAGAGTTCATTTCGCACTTTTATGGGAAATGTAAAACGTCCGGAACGTCCAGTGATAGCAGTAGATGGCAAAACTCAGAAAGGTGCATCCTCTATGGGAAAGTGGACCGGTGAAGCCTCAAAGTTACATATGATAAGCGCCTTCGTTACAGAATTGGGAATAAGTATCGGTCAAATTGCCGTAGGAAAGAAAGCAAATGAAATAGTAGAAATCCCCAACCTTCTGGATGACCTGGATGTAAAAGGAGGCATCATAACCGTCGATGCTCTTGGATGTCAAAAAGATATTGCCCGCAAGGTGATAGAGAAGAAAGCCGATTACATTTTTAAAGTCAAGGATAATCAGAAGTTTTTACTTAAGGGCATACAAGAAGGTTGTGAAAAACAAATAGGAAAACGACTTTCCTGTTATCAAACGGCAAGTGAAAGCTCAGCAGGTCATAGTCGTGAAGAAGAGAGACATTGCTTTATGTGTAATTTTACAGCGTGGCTCCCCAAATGCGGAAAAGAATGGCCTGGAATCAGGACATTTGGATGTATCACCACTACGGTAAAGAATCTTACCACAAATAAGGTCACAACAGAGAAACAATATTTTATTTCTTCCTTGGAACTGAACGCAAGGTTAGCCATGGAGTCCATACGAAAGCATTGGAATATAGAGAATAATTTACATTGGCAGCTTGATGTCTCTTTTAGAGAAGATTCTATTAGAATGGATAGGAAAGCCATGATGAATTTGTCTGTATTAAACAAACTGGCGCTTCCTTTCTTAAAAATGTATCCCGAAAAAATGTCCATTAAAAGAAAAATGATGGCTGCGGCTATGAATGACCAGGTACTGGACCAATTATTAAACGGGGCTTTTACCTTTTATTCCTAATGCGTTTGCCCTGATTCCCTTATGTATTTTATTGCCGATAGCTATACGTAAGCTTATCGACAATTATAGGTAATCTTGTCGATATTTATCAGTAAGTCTGCGCATAGCTATCGGCAATAAAATACAGAAGGAACTCAATCGGAAAAGATCACTATGAACAGGCAACAACAAGGCAGGGAAAAGAAGAAAACAGAAAGAAAAAGCCTGCCCCGAATAAACGGAACAGGCCTTTCACCTCTTATAATAAGTTGTTCTTATTTGCTACAGGAGCAACGCGGCTTCAATTGTTTGAAGAAATCGTTGCCTTTATCGTCCACCAGAATGAAAGCAGGGAAATTTTCTACTTCGATCTTCCAGATTGCTTCCATACCCAGTTCCGGATATTCCAGACATTCTACTTTCTTGATGCTTTCCTGTGCCAGGATAGCAGCCGGACCACCGATACTTCCCAGATAGAAACCGCCATGCTTCTTACAAGCATCTGTTACCTGCTGGCTACGGTTACCTTTGGCAATCATAATCATGCTACCGCCATTGTCCTGGAACAGATCGACATAGGAATCCATACGGCCGGCTGTTGTCGGACCGAATGAACCGGAAGCCATTCCGGCCGGAGTCTTGGCAGGACCTGCATAATAAATAGGATGATCCTTGATATACTGAGGCAGACCTTCGCCTTTATCGATACGTTCTTTCAGTTTTGCATGGGCGATATCACGACCAACTACGATCGTTCCACTCAGAGAAAGACGGGTGGATACCGGATATTTAGTCAGTTCTTTCAGGATATCGGCCATTGGCTGGTTCAGGTTGATCTTTACGGCATCACCTTCGCCGGCATTACGCAACTCTTCAGGAATCAGGCGACCTGGATTAGAATCCATCTTTTCAATCCAGATACCCTCCTTATTGATCTTACATTTGATATTACGGTCAGCAGAGCAGGAAACTCCCATACCTACCGGACAGGAAGCACCGTGACGCGGCAGACGAACGATACGTACGTCGTGTGCATAATATTTACCACCGAACTGAGCACCCAAACCAATGTTGTGAGCCGCTTCCAAAACTTCTTTTTCCAGTTCGACATCACGGAAAGCACGGCCATACTCGTTACCGCTTGTAGGCAGGTTGTCATAATAATGAGTAGAAGCCAGCTTCACGGTCAGCAGGTTCTTTTCTGCTGAAGTACCGCCGATAACGAATGCAATATGGTAAGGAGGACAGGCAGCTGTACCTAATGTTTTCATTTTTTCAACCAGGAACGGAACCAATGTTGCCGGATTCAGGATCGCTTTTGTTTCCTGGAACAGATAAGTCTTGTTGGCAGAACCACCACCTTTCGCTACACAAAGGAATTTATATTCCATACCTTCGGTTGCTTCGATGTCGATCTGTGCAGGCAGGTTACATTTTGTATTCACCTCGTCGTACATATTCAACGGTGCATTCTGTGAATAACGCAGGTTTTCTTCCGTATATGTTTTGTAAACACCCAGAGAAAGCGCTTCTTCATCACAATAGCCGGTCCATATATGCTGGCCTTTTTCACCGTGGATGATAGCCGTACCTGTATCCTGACAGAAAGGAAGTTGGCCTTTAGCTGAAACTTCGGCGTTACGAAGGAAAGTCAATGCAACGAATTTGTCATTGTCGCTTGCTTCCGGATCGCTCAGGATTTTAGCAACCTGTTCGTTGTGGGCCGGACGAAGCATAAAAGCCACATCACGGAAAGCAGCATTAGCCATCGCTGTTAATCCTTCTTTTGCAATCTTCAGAATCGGTTGTCCTTCAAACTCGGATACCGACACATAATCTTTTGTAAGCAGATAATACTCTGTTGTATCCGGTCCCAGTGGAAACGGTTCCTGATACTTGAAAGGAGGTGTTGCCATATCTTTATTATTTAATTATGTAATATTGGTTTTACAATTTCAGAATCATTCTTTTTCGCTTGGCAAACTTAGACAAAAATCACGAAATACGGGAGCGGTTTCACAAATTTGTTCGTAGTACAGGAAGAATTAATTAAAAGAAAAACATATATTTGCATGAATATGAAAAAGCTAGTCACTCTTTTTTTTCCTCTGCCTGTTGGTATCCGCCCATTTAACAGGACAGATCAGTCACGGAGGCAGACCACTTCCGATGACGATACTCAGCACCCGCTCAGGAAGTCTGTTTCAAGAAATGCCTGCTTTTGACATCGCTGAACAATTACGAATCGACTCACTCAACGAAAGCGATTTGCGCAGCAGTTTTCATTTTGCCTACAAATTCATGACCGATTTTACTCCGGATAACTCGGGCAGCTGGTTTACACAAGCCGACGGCACCCGCGTATGGCGGCTGGGCATTCGATCGGCCGGTGCCTATTCGATCAATGTATTGTTTTCTGAATACGAAATTCCGGAAGGAGCCCAGCTCTTCCTGTACAATCCGGACCAGACACATATATTAGGAGCATTCAACCATTTGAACAACTCCGAACTGGGCATACTTCCCGTCTCTCCGGTACAAGGTGATGAATTAGTTATCGAATATCAGGAACCGGCTAATGTTCCGTTTCATGGCAAGCTAAAAGTGGGTGAAGTAAACCATGACTATCGTAATATCAGAGGATACGAACCGCAAGAATATAGCAGGACGTATCTCGGATGCATAAAAACCCTGGCCTGCCTGCAAGAAAGTACGGATAAATATAATGAGATAGGCCGAAGCGTCGTCCTGCTCATTATCAATGGGACTGATTTTTGTACCGGTACATTAATTAATAATACATCAAACGACGGTACACCTTACCTGTTAACAGCATCCCATTGTTTGAACAAGCAGTTCAGCATTGAGAATCCGGACTATGAAATGATTGCAGGCAATATCGTCACCTATTTCAATTATGAAAGTCCTCTATGCGACCCGGTTATGAGAGGTACCGAAGAAATGTCGATGGCTTCCACCTGCTTCAAAGCGACCAACGAACAGACCGACATGGCCTTACTGCAACTGATGGAAACACCACCGGCTTACTATCAGCCATATTATGCCGGTTGGAATGCCAAAGACCAGGGTACTGCCCCATACGTGGGAATCCATCATCCGGAGGGCACCGTAAAGCGACTTAGCACGACAGAAGAAGTCGAATTAACGACATTCAACTCTCCGGTAGGAAACTTTATAAAAAACGGGCACTGGCACATAAAGGAATGGTCGGACGGAAGCACGGCAGGAGGCTCTTCCGGTTCCGGGTTATTTGACAGCAACGGCTTAGTTATCGGAGGTCTGTCCGGAGGAGAGTCCGACTGTCCCCGTCCTTATAACGATTTCTATTTCGCCTTAAGCCAAAACTGGGAAATATCTCCGGATGCCGACAAACAATTAAAAATATGGCTCGACCCGGCAGGAACAAACTCCGAACGGATCTGCAAGGGACTTGATCCTTACAGTGCGACCCCATGCCTGCGCTTGAGCAATATAAAGGAAAGCGGAAAAGCCAACACAATAGAATCAACACCTCTCCCCTCTCCCGGTACAGGCCCGGCTTTCGGCAACAATTCACTGGGAATGAACGAATTTGCCGAAGCCTATAAAATAACGGGCAACGCTAAAATATACGGCACATACATCGTAAATCCGGCTATAAGCAAGATGAGTGACCTTGAAGTAGAAATCACCGTCTACAATGGCTCGGATAAACCGGAAACACTGTTATACAGCGAGTCATTCAGCCCCTCATTCGTAACGCTCAATGACAAAAGTGCTTTTATCGATTCTACCAAGCCGATGAACCGCGACCAGGAATCATTTATAACCTTCAAAGAGCCAATCGATGTGTCCGGCAATTTCTTCATCGGATACAAGATCAAATCGGCTGCCGGCAATATCTTTTTTTCGGCATTCAATCTCCCGAAAGGAGAAACAAGTAAAAATACCGTATGGATCAATTATAAAGGTCAATGGATAGAAGCTACCAGCCATCCGGCTTCCCCGATGAGTACTTCCTTATTCATCGACCCGGTCATCCAGTACAATACGGCATCGGCTAACACTTCCATTAACGAAAGTAATCCAATCCGCATATTTGTGGAAACAGCTTCCAAAGCAATTCATGTCCTGCTACCGGAAACAATCCGTCAGGCACGGTATTCAGTACTGTCGATGGAGGGAAAAACTTTACAGAACGGCACTGTTCATTCGGGACAAAACATCATTACCGCCACCACAGCCACGTCAGGTATCTATCTGGTACAGATCAGCTACGGAAACGAATGTTTTACTCAAAAGATTTTATTTTAATCAAAAATACACAATAAGAAAGCACTTGGCAGAGCCCGATAAGATAAAGAGATGAAAACAATATATTACAAATTAACTAAATTAGTACTGGATGGAAATGATTAAAGCGTCCATAAATCTCTATGTTGTCACGCGAGATCGGAAGAGCGTGACAACATAGATCCTGTCATTTATACTCTTTTTAGCAAAAAAAGAAGACCGGATTCATTAATAAGTATTAATTAGAAAGATTTTATCGTATCTTTGCTATTCATAACAAAAAAATGCTTTAGTTTTGCACTTTGATGGCTAAGGGACAATTGAAAGTGAATATATAAACATAGTAACATTTTAAACTTACATCAAATTATGAACAAAAAGTTTTTATTGTCATTCTTTGTAATGGCAGCAATCTTAACCCTTTCTTCTTGTTCAAACAAGTTGAAACCGCTAGCTGAAGAGTACATCAAAGCTGAGCCGCAGCCGCTTGAGGCTATCGGAGGCAAAGTACCCGTGACTATCAACGCGACTTTCCCTGCAAAATGGTTCAACAAGAAAGCTGTTGTAACTGTAACTCCGGTTCTCCGCTATGCCGGTGGTGAAGCATGGGGAACATCTTACACTTATCAAGGTGAAAAAGTAAAAGGTAACAATCAGGTTATCGCTCAAAAAGAAGGTGGTAACGTAACAATGAAATCTTCTTTCACTTACAAACCTGAAATGAAGAAATCTGAACTGTACCTGACTTTCGACGCAAAGATCAAGAACAAAACAGTTAAATTACCGGACGTAAAGATCGGTGAAGGCGTAATCGCTACTTCTGAATTGGCTGATGCTGCTACTGCAACTGCAGCTATCGCTGCTGACAAATTCCAGCGCATCATCAAAGAAGCTCACGATGCTAACATCATGTTCCTTATCCAGCAGGCTGAACTTCGTGCTAAAGAGTTGAACTCTGATGCAATCAAAGAATGGAAAGACCTGGTTAAAAACGCTGACGAAGCTCCTAACCAGAACGTAGCAATCGAAATCTCTGCTTACGCTTCTCCTGACGGCGGTGTTAAACTGAACACAGGCTTGGCCGAAAGACGTGAAGGCAATACTTCTAAATATCTGAATAAAGAATTGAAGAAAATGAAAGTTGATGCTCCGGTTGACGCTCGTTACACTGCTCAGGACTGGGAAGGCTTCAAAGAATTGGTATCTGCTTCCAACTTGCAGGATAAAGACCTTGTATTAAGAGTTATCTCTATGTACCAGGATCCTGAAACAAGAGAAAAAGAAATCAAAAACATTTCTGCTGTTTATTCTGATCTGGCTGAAACTATCCTTCCGCAATTGCGTCGTTCTCGTTTGACTGCTAACATCGAAATCATCGGTAAGTCTGACGACGAAATCAGCGCATTGGCTAAGAGCAATCCTTCTGAACTGAATATCGAAGAAATTCTTTACGCTGCTACATTAACTAACAACGACAGCGAAAAGATGGCTATCTATACAAAAGCTTCTGAACTGTATCCTAACTGCTACCGCACTTGGAACAACATCGGTATGATGGCATTCAAGGCTGGTGACCTGGCTAAGGCTGAACAAATGTTCAACAAGTCTAACTCTGTTAAGGCTAACAACGAAGCTAACATGAACTTAGGTTTGATCGCTCTGACTAAAGGTGACCAGGCAAAAGCTCAGCAATTGTTCGGTAATGCTGCAGGTGTTGCTGAATTAGGCGAAGCTCTGGGTGTTCTTTATCTGGAACAAGGCGAATATGCTAAAGCTGTTAACTCTTTCGGTTCTGTTAAGACTAACAACGCTGCTTTGGCTCAGCTTTTAGTAAAAGACTACAGCAAAGCTTCTCAGACTTTGAACGCTGTTGCTAAACCTGATGCAACTACTTCTTACCTGAAGGCTGTTGTTGCAGCACGCACAAACGATGTAAACGCAGTTATCAGCAACCTGAAAGCTGCTATCGCTGCTGACAAAGCTATGGCTAAAGAAGCTGCTATCGATCTAGAATTTGCAAAATATGCAACTAACAGCGATTTCGCTAGCTTGGTTAAGTAATTAGTATATTACACAATCCTATAATAGAAGCTGCCTCCGTAAAAAGAGGCGGCTTTTTTATTTCTACCAAAATCATAAGGAGATAACAATTTATTCATTTTTAGCCGTTTAATATTGCAATTTCAGTATTATTTTCCTATTCTTGCATATGCTAAGCTTAATCATAATATTATGAGTAGATTCATTATTATACTATTATTGGCTATTATCTCCGGAAGTAATAAGTTGGCTGCGCAAATCGACAGTGCACAATTCTTATTGCGTAACTTTGAAAACGGATATGTTTATTACAAGGATGGCCGGACATTCAATGTACCGCTAAACTATAGCCTGCTCATCAAAAAGTTCCTTTTTCAGGACCAGCACAATAACAATATCAAAGAATTCTCTGAACCGGAGATGGTGGCAACCATCAAGATAGGCGAAAGAATCTTTCTTCCAACGAAAGACGGGG
>PVMO01014095.1_pt1 | contig 11890 bp, 9 predicted proteins | sample 1853421 | NCBI WGS metagenome assembly PVMO01 (sample SAMN08533511, study PRJNA380276) | Human gut metagenome, whole genome shotgun sequencing project.
CCTTAATTGCCCTGTTTTTTTATTGATCTGGCCCTCTCCGAGATCTATGCTCTTTCCCTTCACGCCGCTCTTCCGGTCTATCAGTGGTTAACAGTTGCTGCTACTTCTTCCATATCTTTCTTTCCAGCAACTGTCGCATTGATCTGTTTGAATTCTGCGCTGGTTGTATGTGCGATCACCTTTGCCAGTGTTGTCTTTCCTGTTCCCGGAGGTCCGTAAAAAATCAAAGAACTCAGCTTATCTGCCTTAATTGCCCGGTAAAGCAATTTATCTTTTCCTATGATATGCTTCTGTCCCACTACTTCATCCAGTGTCACCGGACGCATCCTGGATGCAAGCGGGGATTCCTTCTCTTTATTTGTCTCTCTCATATAATCAAATAAATCCATGTTTCTCTCCTGTTTCAATCTTATATTCACATCTTCAATCCATAATCAGATGATCCACTGTCACAAACTCATAGCCTTTTCCCTGCAGCAAATCCACAATCCGTATAGCTGCCTGCACAGAAGAAGGATAACAATCATGTAATAAAATAACATCTCCCGGATTTATCTCTTCCACAACTGTTTTTACAACCGCCCCTGCATCTTCGGTCATCCAGTCCAGCGGATCCACCGTCCATCCGATATATATTCTGTTCAGATCTTGTTCGCTGTCCACCGGGAGTTCCCCGTAAGGCGCTCTTACGAACACCGGTTGTTTTCCCGTTATCTTTTCAATCACTGTATCTGTCTGTTCCAGTTCTTTCTTTGCTTCTCCCGTTTCCAACTTTGACAGATTGCAATGCGTATAAGTATGATTTCCGATCAAATGACCTTCTTCATACATTCTTTTCACAATTTTTTCATTCTCGTCTTTTTCTACATTTTCGCCGATCAGGAAAAAGGTTGCCCGCACTTTACGTTCCTTCAATCCATCCAGTAGAATCGGGGTCGAGGATGCATTTGGCCCGTCATCAAATGTAAGCGCAACAACCGGTTTTACCTCATCTGATACATTCTGACTTCGCACTGAATCAGATGAAACACTCATTGTTTTTCTCCCATCCATCTTTATCAGAAATGGGGACATACCCAAAAACACCAGAAGACAGAAAAACTGTACTACATAACCCCATCTTTTTCCAGACATCATGACAGCTTCCCGCCTTTGACATTCTTACTCTATTCTTATGTCCTGCACCTCGGCATCATTCCTTCTTTTTTCTATGCTTTTCTCTGTATTCCGTCGGACTTGTCTTCTTCACTTTCCGGAATGCCTTCGAAAAATAAAGATTATTCTCAAAACCAACAGAATATGCAATCGCCGAAACCGACAGCCCCGTCTCTTTTAACAGACGGCAAGCCTGCTGGATTCTGTATTCTGTCAGATATTCTTTTGGCGAACAATTCATATAGGTCTGAAAAGAGCGGAACAGATGACTTCTGCTGATTCCTACATAGTCTGCAATATCTTCCACCGTCACGGGATAAGAATAATTGGTTTCTATATAGTTTTCTGCCTTTTCTACATACAAAAGCTTTGCATCTCTTTCCTGATCTTCCCCTTCATGATAGTGCATAAAGACTGACAGAAGACTGTAAAGTGCTCCTGTCATGGCAACCGCTTCTTCATACCCATTGCCCTTTGCATTATAAATCTGTTCCAATCCATTCCGAATCTGGTTATCCGGCACATTTCCTCTTTTTAAAAAAGGACGTTCTTTCAAAAAACCTGTATTTCGAATGATCGATGCCGCATCCGTCCCCATGAATCCTGCCCAGGCATATTCCCATGGCTCCTGCTGATCGGCATAATACTTTACTTCCACGCCCGGATATAAGATAAAAGTATCTCCGGCTTCTAATTTCCATGTCTTTTCTCCAACTGTATAGTATCCTGTTCCTGACAAAATATGATGGATACAATAATGATCCCTGACTCCGGGTCCCCACTGATATCCTGCTTCACACCTTTGATATCCCGTGTTATATACAGACAGCGAAGTCATCAGAATTTCTCCTGACTTATACGAATGTTTGTAAGTCTCTGCCATCTTCCGGCTCCTTTCCCGTATCCTGTGATCTATTATAACACCTCGTCTTTTTAATGCAACATTATTACATACCACAGCACGTATTTTTTATAGACGTTTCCACTCGTTAACGCTATAATAAGTATAAATAAATCAGATCGATACAATTACTTTAAATGGAGGTAAATAATGATGAAGAAAAAATTGTTTGATATGTTTGCAGAACTTTTTGGTGATTCCGAAGGAGCTCGTTTTTACTTTTCTCCTGGACGCGTGAATCTGATTGGTGAACACACAGATTATAACGGTGGACATGTATTTCCATGTGCACTGACACTTGGTACTTACGGTGCCGCACGCAAAAGAGAGGATAACAAGATCCATTTTTATTCCATGAATCTGGACTCCTTTGGTGTTGTAGAAGCATCTCTTGATGATCTGACAAATAAAAAAGAATACAACTGGGCAAACTATCCGCTTGGTGTAGTCTGGGCGTTCAAAGAAAAAGGACATACAATCACAAGTGGTTTTGATATGGTAATCTGGGGAAATATCCCGAACGGTTCCGGACTTTCCTCTTCTGCTTCCCTTGAAGTTCTCACTGGTGTGATCCTGACAGACCTGTTCGAGATCAAAGATCTTTCCATGACAGATCTTGCACTGATCGGCCAGTATTCAGAGAATAACTTCAATGGATGCAACTGTGGTATCATGGATCAGTTTGCTGTTGCCATGGGTAAAAAAGACCACGCAATTTTCCTTGACACAAGTGATTTAAGCTACGAATATGCACCTTGCGTTCTTGATGGTGCCAAGATTGTGATCACAAACAGTAAAGTAAAGCATAGTCTTGTTGATTCTGCTTATAACGACAGAAGAAACGAATGTGCTGCTGCACTGAAAGCACTTCAGAGCGAACTTGACATTCAGGCACTTGGCGATCTTACTCCTGAAGAATTCGAGGCACACAAATCCTTGATCAAAGATGAGATCCAGTTACAGCGTGCAAAACATGCTGTATACGAAAACCAGCGTACAATCGATGCTGTTACAGCGCTGAAAGCCGGAGACATTGAAAGCTTCGGAAAATTAATGAATCAGTCTCACATTTCACTGCGTGATGATTATGATGTATCCTGTGAAGAGATTGATATCCTTGTAGACCTTGCATGGAAGATTCCTGGTGTTCTTGGTTCCCGTATCACAGGCGGCGGATTTGGCGGTTGCACAGTCAGCATCGTAAAAGATGAATCCGTAGATACATTTATCGAAACAATCGGAAAAACATATCTTGAAAAAGTAGGACATGAAGCTGAGTTCTACACAGTAGATATCGGAGACGGTGCTTCTCGTCTCTGCTAAGATCAGATGTGAAATAATGTATATTTTGTTATAGGAATGCCATTGGCATTCCTTAATTTAAGGAGGTTCTTAACATATGCTTTATGATGCGATCAAAAAATTAGTACAGTACGGAATCAATACCGGAATCACTCCGGAATCCGAAAGAATTTATACAACGAATCTTCTTCTGGATCTGTTCCACGAAGATAACTATGAAGATATTGACTGTGATCTGAACAATCTTGTTCTGGAAGACATTCTTGCAGAGCTTTTAGATATCGCCGCAGAACGCGGAATCATTGAAAACAGCATCGGCTACCGTGATTTATTTGACACAAAACTGATGAATACCCTGATGCCACGCCCATCACAGATCCAGCAGACTTTCTGGGAAAAATACAAAGTTTCTCCGGAGACAGCTACTGATTATTATTACAAATTAAGCCAGGACAGTGATTATATCCGCAGATACCGTATTGCTAAGGATCGCAAATGGACGGTTGACACAAAATACGGCACTCTTGACATTACAATCAATCTTTCCAAACCAGAGAAAGATCCAAAAGCGATTGCAGCAGCGGGAAAAGCGAAATCCTCTTCCTATCCAAAATGTCAACTTTGCGTAGAAAATGAAGGTTATGCAGGACGCCTCGATCACCCGGCCCGTGAGAACCACAGAATCATCCCGATCACAATTCAGGATAACCCTTGGGGATTCCAGTACTCTCCTTATGTATACTATAACGAACACTGCATCGTATTCAACGGACAGCATGTTCCAATGAAGATCGACCGCAATGCCTTCGAAAAGCTTTTTGATTTCATCAAACTTTTCCCACACTACTTCCTGGGATCCAATGCAGACCTTCCGATCGTTGGCGGTTCTATCTTAAGCCACGATCATTTCCAGGGTGGAAATTATACTTTCGCAATGGCTAAAGCTCCGATCATTGAACACTTCACTGTGAAAGGTTACGAAGATGTAACTGCCGGTATCGTAAAATGGCCTCTGTCTGTTATCCGTCTTCAGAGCAAAGAAGTAAAACCTCTGATTGATCTGGCTGAACACATTTTAAATGCATGGAGATCTTATACAGATGAAGATGCTTTCATCTTCGCTGAGACAGACGGTACACCGCACAACACGATCACACCGATTGCAAGAAAGCGTGGAGATCTCTACGAACTCGACCTGACATTGAGAAATAATATCACCACAGAAGAACACCCGCTTGGTGTCTACCATCCACATGCTAAACTGCACCATATTAAGAAAGAAAACATTGGTCTTATCGAGTAATGGGACTTGCTGTTCTCCCTGCAAGATTAAAAGGAGAGATGGAACTTCTGAAAGATTACATCTTGACAGGAAAAGACATCCGCAGCAATGAACAGATTGCAAAACACGCTGACTGGGTAGATGAATTCCTTCCGAATTACACATCCATCACAGAGGAGAATGTTGAAGAGATCCTTCAGCAGGAAGTCGGAAAAGTATTCTGCGAAGTACTCGAAGATGCCGGAGTTTATAAGTGTGATGAAAAAGGACTGGAGGCATTCCATCGTTTTATCGAAGTATTGTAATTGGTTGAACTTGGATTTGTCGGATTGGAATTAAATATCCCGTTTGGAATATGTAAGCAAGGACAGTCCTGCTGTTGCCACGAGCACATGTAAGGCAGGAGCGTTCCGAATACACTTTGTTCAGTATGTTAATAAGAGCCAGAACAGGCACCACACACGGTAACTGTTCTGGCTCTTATGTTACATACTTTCAAAGGGATGAGGTAAAGTGGGCCGGTGCTTGTGGTAATAGCAGGGCTGGCCTTGCGTTCCCTTTTCCTGCAAAACTGATTGTTTCAACTCTCAAAATCCAAGTTCAACAAACACACACCCATTAGTACAGCTTCGCACTGATCAGTTTTGGTCTGAATCCTGCTTTATCGAGTGTATCGAGAATCTTTTTCTTATGATCTGTTCCGAATGCTTCCATTGTGATACGAAGCTCTACTGCTGCGTTTCTGTTTGTGCTTACAAACTGGTTATGCTCCAGCTTAATGATGTTACCCTGTACGTCTGCGACTGTCTGCGCCACACGTGCGAGTTCACCCGGCTTATCCGGAAGGAGTACGGATACGGAGAAGATACGGTCTCTCTGGATCAATCCGTGCTGGACGATTGAGGACATTGTGATAACATCCATATTTCCACCACTTAATACACAGACTACTTTCTTCCCTTTAATGTCCATTTGTTTTAATGCAGCTACGGAAAGGAGTCCGGAATTCTCTACGATCATCTTATGGTTTTCTACCATGTCAAGGAATGCACCGATCAGCTCATCATCATCTACGAGAAGAATATCATCTACATTCTCTTTCACATAAGGAACAACTTTATCTCCAACTTCTTTTACAGCTGTTCCGTCTGCGATTGTATTTGCAGATGGAAGTTTTACAGGCTCTCCTGCTTTCAGGGCTGCTGTCATACTGGCCGCTTCTGACGGCTCTACACCGATTACTTTGATCTTTGGATTCAGCATCTTGGCAAGTGTGGAAACACCTGTGATCAGTCCGCCTCCACCGATTGGTGCAAGGATATAATCTACCGTCGGGAGTTCCTGAACGATCTCCATTGCGATTGTTCCCTGACCTGTAGCGACATCAAGGTCATTAAACGGATGAACGAATGTATATCCGTTCTCTTCTGCAAGTTTACATGCATATGCGTAAGCATCATCATAAACATCACCATGAAGTACTACGTCTGCTCCAAAGCTTTTTGTACGGTTTACTTTGATCAGCGGTGTAACTGTAGGCATAACAATCGTAGCTTTGCATCCAAACTGTTTTGCTGCAAATGCAACGCCCTGTGCATGATTTCCTGCTGATGCTGTGATCAGTCCACGGCTTCTTTCTTCGTCTGTCAGTGTGCTGATCTTGTAATATGCACCACGGATCTTATAAGCTCCTGTGTGCTGCATATTTTCCGGTTTTAAATAAACTTTTGCTCCTGTCTGTGCACTTAAGTATTCACTGTAAATGAGTTTTGTAGGATTTGTTACCTTTTTTACCAGTTCGCTAGCTTCTTCAAATTTCTCTAATGTCATCATGGTCTTTCTTCCTCTCTGTAAAACAACGCGTTTACGAACTCCTCTGAGTCAAATTTCTGCAAGTCATCAATTGTTTCTCCTACACCGATATATTTTACCGGGATACCAAGTTCAGACTGGATTGCTACTGCAATTCCTCCTTTGGCTGTTCCATCCATCTTTGTCAAAACAATTCCTGTTATATCTGTTACTTCATTGAATTCCTTTGCCTGGGCAAGTGCATTCTGTCCTGTCGTTGCATCCAGCACAACCAGCGTCTCACGGAACGCATCCGGATACTCTCTGTCAATCACACGATTGATCTTCTTAAGCTCTTCCATCAGGTTCTTCTTATTGTGAAGTCTTCCGGCTGTATCACACAGAAGTACATCTGCCCTTCTCGCTTTCGCAGCAGCAACCGCATCATATACAACTGATGCCGGATCTGCGCCTTCCTGACCGCCGATCATCTCAACACCGGCACGGTTAGACCATTCTTTTAACTGCTCTCCTGCTGCCGCACGGAATGTATCTGCCGCCGCAAGAATCACTTTCTTATTCTGTGCTTTCAGCTTTCCTGCAAGTTTACCGATCGTTGTTGTTTTACCAACACCATTTACTCCGATCACGAAAACCACACTCTGACGATTCTCAAACTCATATGCTGTCTCTCCGACATCCATCTGTTCACGAATACTGTCGATCACAAGCTGTCTACATTCAATCGGTTCCTTGATATGTTGCTCTTTTACTTTAACCTTTAAATCTTCAATGATGTCCATTGTTGCTCTGACACCAAGATCTCCCATGATCAGAGTTTCTTCCAGTTCTTCATAAAAGTCATCATCAATCTTTGAAAATCCATGGAAAATACTGTCCATGCCGGACACAATATTATCTCTTGTCTTTGTCAGACCGGATACAAGTCGTTTAAAAAATCCCTTTTTTTCTTCTCCCATTTTCAGCCTCCTGTTCTCTTAATACCCTGTTTACAATAAAAACAGGTTTATTTTTCCAGATCATCTTCCAACAGATCCACTGAAACAAGTGTGGATACCCCTTTTTCCTGCATGGTAATTCCATACAACCGGTCTGCTGCTGCCATTGTACCACGTCTGTGGGTAATGACAATGAACTGTGTATATTTTGTCAGCTTATGTAAATATTTCGCATAACGATCTACATTGTTGTCATCCAGTGCCGCTTCAATCTCATCAAGGAGACAGAACGGAGATGGTTTCAGATTCTGGATTGCAAATAGTAATGCAATTGCAGTCAGTGCCTTCTCTCCACCTGAAAGCTGCATCATATTCTGCAGTTTCTTTCCTGGTGGCTGTGCGATGATGCGTATTCCTGCCTCAAGAATATCCACATCCTCCTGTAATTCCAACGATCCTTTTCCGCCTCCGAAAAGCTGACGGAATACATCATTGAACTCTGTTGCAATTCTTGCGAACTGTTCTGTGAACTGCTTACGCATCGCCACGTCCAGTTCTTCAATAATCTGTTCAAGAGATGCTTCTGCCTCTACAAGATCATCATGCTGACCTTTTAAGAATGTATAACGCTCAGATACATTTTTGTAATCCTCAATTGCATTGACATTGACCGAACCAAGCTTTCGGATCTCATTCTTAAGTTCCTGAATCTTTTTCTTCATCAATGCCAAATCTGTCAGTGTCTCATTACGAAGTTCTTTCGCATGATTGTAAGTGAGTTCATACTCTTCCCACATATAATTCATCTGCTTCTCTGACGCTTCCTCATAGCCTTCTTTCTGGCTGTTCAGGCGGAAACATTCTTTATCAAGATCTGACACATGCTTTGCAAGTTCTTCTCTCTGTCGTAAGAAATCTCTGTGCTTCTGATTCAGTTCTTCGCGTTTTTTACTCTGTACTTTAATCTCTTCACCAATCTCTGTAAACAGTTCCTTTGAATCTTCAATCGTTTTCCTGAGTCCTTCGATTTCATTTTCTTTTTGCAGAATTTCCTCAGATACATCTCCACGATTTTCGGCAAGTTCTTCCTGCTCTTTTTCATATCTGGTGATTTCCTCATCTATACGGGAAATATTTTCTACAATAAAAGTTTTCTGCTGATCCAGTCCTGCCAGTGAGAGATGGACTTCCTCAGACTGTTTCATCTGAACAGCCTCATCCTCTCTTTCTTTCTCCAACTGCATCTGCAAAGCTTCAATCTGTTCATTCAGTTCTTTTTCTAACTTCTCTGATGTCTCAAGTTCCATCTGGATAGAATCTTCATTCTCATTGATTTCATCCAGCTCCTGAAGCAATGCTTTCTGTTCTTTCAGAAATCCTTCGTAACGCTGTTTCGATTCTAACTGTTCTCTCTGTACCTGCGCAACATTCATTCGTGCAGTATTCTCCAGCACCGATTCTTCTCTTAAATGTTCCTGTACTTCATCGATTACACTATAGCATGCTGCACGGCGGTTCTTCGCCTCTGTAACTTCTTTTTCCAGCTCGTCCATGTCAGACTTGAGCATATCAACCGTCTTTTCGAATTCTTCAATTTCGCGGCGTCTGCTCAGCAGATTACTTGAATTCTTAAATGCACCACCTGTCATAGATCCACCCGGATTGATCAGGTCACCTTCCAATGTGACCAGACGCAGAGACTGACGGTATTTTCTCGCAATTGCGATTCCGTGATCAATATGGTCTACTACAATCGTGCGTCCAAGCAGCTGATCTGCCAGTCCGTCAAATCTTGATTCCACATGGATCAATGTATTCGCAAGTCCGATCACTCCCGGCTCTTTAAGTGCTTCCGGATTCCTGATTCCTCCGCCGCCATGCATACTTGTCAGCGGAAGAAATGTTGCCCTTCCGAATTTATTACGCTTAAGGAAATCAATCATACGCTTGGCTGTATCTTCATTATCTGTAACGATATTCTGAATACTTCCTCCAAGTGCTGTCTCAATAGCGATCTCATATTCCTTATCAACCTTAATGATATCCGCTACAACACCGATCAGACCTTTCTCACGTTCTTTATTCGACATTACCTTTCGGATACTGTTACCATATCCGTCATAGCGCTCTGTAATATTCTTTAATGACTCCAGACGGGAAGACTCTCTGTGATAAGCGGTCTGTCCGATCCGTAACTTTTCCTGCTTCTCTTTCAGCTCATTCTGAAGCTTGCCAAGTTCCTGTTCGTTCAGGGAAATCTTATCCTTATAGGTTTGAATGCGCTCACGGATCTGACCAAGTTCTTCTTCATACTTCTTAAGTCTGTTGTTCTGTCCTTCTGCTACCGTCGAAATCTCAAGAATATTTCTGGCAACGACAGCCTTCCGTGTCTGGATCTGTTCTTTCGTCGTATCAAAATGCTGAATCTTAGCTTTTGTTGAAGCACGATTTCCAAGCAGATCCATGATCTCCCGCTTCTTCTGCTCAATTTCAGTACTGTGTTCTGCAATCTTTGACTGAATCTCAATTAAACTCTGCTGTGCTTCCGTATCCTGTCCATTGGCTGATTCTAACTGTTCTGAAATTCTTTTCTTCTCTTCTTCAAGCTCTCTTTTCTGCTGCTGCCTTGTATCTATCTCACTGACGATCGTACTCAGGCGATGATCATAATGCTCATCATTCATACGGGCTGTATTGATCTGCTCTTTCAGAACATTGATCTGGCCTTCCAACTGTTGCTTTAAAAGATTCGTCTCATTCATCTGGTTCTTCGCAGTTTCAATTGCAAGATCAATCTGATCTACTTCTTCCTCGATTGCCTCGTATTCTGCTTTCATCTTCTCATAACGGGCATTTGATTCCTGCATCTCCTGAGAAGCAAGCTCATATTTCCCACCGACTTCACGAATACGCTCCTGCAGCCGCTCTTCCTCCAGCAAAAACATATTAATGTCATATGTTTTTAATTCTTCTTTCATCTTCAGATAGATTCTGGCTGTCTCTGACTGTCTTTCCAATGGACCGATCTGTTTCTCAAGCTCTGCAAGAATATCATTCACACGGGTAAGATTCTGCCGTTCATCCTCCAGCTTTTTCAAAGAAAGGGACTTTCTTCTCTTGTATTTTACAATTCCGGCGGCCTCATCAAAAAGTTCTCTTCGCTCTTCCGGCTTACCGCTTAAAATCTTATCAATCTGCCCCTGACCAATAATTGAATAGCCTTCTTTACCGATACCTGTATCATAGAACATCTCATTGATATCTTTCAGTCTGCAGGCTGAACCATTGATCAGATACTCACTCTCTCCGGATCTGTACAATTTACGTGTAACAGTGACTTCTTCGTACTCTACCGGAAGTTTATGATCTGAATTATCCAGTGTAATTGCAACCGAAGCATAACTAAGCGGCTTCCGGTTCTCGGTTCCCGAGAAAATCACATCCTGCATGGTGCCTCCACGCAGCTGCTTCACTCTCTGCTCTCCAAGAACCCAGCGGACGGCGTCAGCGACATTACTCTTACCACTTCCATTCGGTCCTACAATACCTGTAATTCCGTTATGAAATTCAAATTTAATCTTATTGGCAAAAGATTTGAATCCCTGCACTTCTATACTCTTTAAATACATAAAGTCCTCTTTACTTTTTCTTTCTGAGATTCAGGATTGCCTCATAAGCTGCCTGCTGTTCTGCTGACTTCTTCGAACTTCCTTTTCCACGTCCCCAGGCTTTTCCCCCGATTCTTGCTTCCACTTCGAAAATCTTATTATGATCCGGTCCCTGTTCATCAATCAGTTCATAACTTACATTCCCCGTCATATTCGCCTGCACGATCTCCTGTAAGATCGTTTTACTATCATAAAAGAGTTTTTTATCCTCTAAATCTGTCAAAATAAAATGATGGATAAACTCTTTTGCATTAGTAAAACCACCGTCGAGATAGATAGCACCGATTAATGCTTCCATCGCATCAGATGTGATAGAATCTCTTTTTCTTCCACCGGTCGCCTCTTCTCCTTTTCCAAGAAGCAGGTAATCTCCAAGTCCGATATCTCTTGCACACATTGCCAGAGACGGTTCACATACCATACTTGCACGTGTCTTTGTCAGTTCTCCCTCAGATACCTTTGGAAATTCATTAAATAAATAAGCACTTGATACCAATTCCAATACTGCATCTCCAAGAAACTCCAGGCGTTCATTACACTCATATTTCTTCAAATGTTTCTCATTTGTATAAGAACTATGCATCAATGCACGTTCGATCAGGCTTTTGTCTTTAAACACATATCCGATCTTTTGTTCCAGTTCTTTTACTCTGTCCATTTAAATGGCCTCCTTCGTGTTAATAAACGAAAAAGCCCAAACGGGCTTTTTCATCTCACTATCTGATTATTCATTAGCCTTCTTTTTCTGGATCTGATCAACAGCATCCTGCACTGTTGTGATCTTCTGCTCCTTAAATGCAACACACTGAATGATTGAATTGCATACCTCCTT
>PVMO01011962.1_pt1 | contig 11855 bp, 9 predicted proteins | sample 1853421 | NCBI WGS metagenome assembly PVMO01 (sample SAMN08533511, study PRJNA380276) | Human gut metagenome, whole genome shotgun sequencing project.
CTGGCTGTTGCCGACGAACACGGTGGTGAACATGTCCACCTGGGTGTCCCGCAGCTCGCCCAGGGTGAGGAGCGCCGCCGCCTCCCCCGCCCGGCCGATGTTGCGGACGGTGCCGCACACGGTGGCGGGGTCCTTCCCGGCGGAGAGCAGGATGTCGCAGGCCCGCTGGAGGTAGTCCGGCCGGCTGTGGCTGGCGGGGTTGTAGAGGCAGAGCACGAAGTCCGCCTGGGCCGCGGCGGTCAGCCGGGCCGTAATCTTCTCCCACGGGGTGAGCAGATCGGACAGGGACACCACCGCGAAGTCGTGGGTCAGGGGGGCGCCCAGCACGGCCGCGCCGCCGCAGGCGGCGGTGATGCCGGGCACCACCTCGATCTCGATGGGGTCATACTCCTGGGCCACCTCGTAGATGAGGCCCGCCATGCCGTACACGCCGGAGTCGCCGGAGCACACCACCGCCACGTCCTTGCCGGTGCGGGCGGCCTCCACCGCCGCCCGGCAGCGGTCTACCTCCCGGCGCATGCCGGTGGACAGGGTCTCCTTCTGGGGAAAATCCGCCCGCACCAGATCGATGTAGGCGGTGTAGCCCACGATCAGGTCGCAGGCCTCCAGGGCCGCCCGGGCGCGGCCGGTGAGATCCGCGCCGCCGCCGGGGCCAAGCCCGATTACCGTTACTTTCATAGCATATCCTTTCTCGCCACCGCCGCGGTGACGCCGTTGTTTGCCTGTTTGGGGACGATAATCCGCCCGCCGGCGGCGGCCGCCGCCCGCTCGCACACGTTGTCCACCCCGGTGATCCCCCGCACAAAGGCGGAGGGGGTGAAGTCCCCCTCCACCGCCGCCAGCGCCTCCGCGGAGTAGGTGGTCAGGGGCAGGCCCCGCCGGGCGCAGAAGGCCAGCAGGCCGGACTCGTCCTTCTTAAGATCGATGGTGGCGACGCCCGCCACCGCCTCGGGGGCGAGGCCCGCCAGGGCGGCGTCCGCCGCCGCCGCAATGGCGGCCTCCGGCGTCCCCCGGCGGCAGCCGATGCCCAGAATCAGGCTCCGGGGTACCAGACGCAGGGCGCGGGGGAAGGGCCCCTCCCCCGTCCGGTCGGTGATCCACACCCCCAGCTCCGCCGGGCCTGCGGTGAGGCCCTCCGGGCAGGGGTGGCCGAAGTCGCTGGCAAAGCCCACCGGCCTTCCCTCCAGCAGGGCGGCGGACACCTCCTTGGCCAGAACCCGGTCCGTGATGGCCATGCCCCGCTCCCGGGCCCACACGTCCACGGCGAACAGGCCGTTGACATCGGTGGCGGTGGATACCGCCGCCTGCCCGCCGGTGAGGGCGGCCACCCTCCGGGCCAGCTCGTTGGCGCCCCCCACGTGGCCGGAGAGGAGGGGAACCACAAACCGCCCCGCCTCGTCCACACTGACCACGGCGGGGTCGGAAAACTTGTCCCGCACATGGGGGGCAATGGCCCGCACGGCGATCCCCGCCGCCCCCACAAATACCAGGGCGTCCGCCCGCGCCCAGGCCCAGGCCGTCCAGCCCTCCAGGGAGGCATAGGCCTCCGCCCCTACCTCGGGGGCGAAGCGGGCCGGGACGTGGAGGCTACCTCCCAGGGCGTCCGCCAGGCTGCGGCCCAGCGCCGCCCCCCGGCGGGTAAAGGCGATGACCGCCGTGGTCACTTGCTGGCCTCCCGGAACTCGTGGGTAAAGGTGGGGTCGTAGAGCTTTGACCGCTCGTAATCATCCCCCAGGAAATGACCGATTGTAATCAGCGCCGTCTTGGTGACCCGGTTCTCCCGGGCGGTCCTGGCCAGGGTGGAGACGGTGCAGCGGTACACCCGCTGCTCCGGCCAGGTAGCCTTGTAGACGATGGCCGCCGGGGTGTCGGGGGCATAGCCCCCCGCCGCCAGCTCCTGTTCCACATCCTCCAGCAGGCCGGTGGACAAGAACAGCACCATGGTGCAGCCGTGGGAGGCCATCTTGCGCAGCTCCTCCCCCTCGGGCACGGGGGTGCGGCCCGCCATGCGGGTGATGATAACCGACTGTGATACCTCGGGGAGTGTATACTCTGCGCAAAGGGCGGCGGCCGCGCCGGAGAAGGAGGACACGCCGGGGGTCACGTCGTAGCCGATGCCCAGCTTGTCCAGCTCGTCCATCTGCTCCCGGATGGCGCCGTAGAGGGAGGGGTCGCCGGTGTGGAGCCGGACGGTCATGCCGCCCCGGGCCTCGGTGTCCTTCATGACCTCGATGACCTGCTCCAGGGTCATGGACGCGCTGTCGTACACCGCGCAGCTCTCCTTCTTGTAGTTGAGCAGGGCGGGGTTGACCAGGGAGCCGGCGTAGATGATCACGTCGGCCTCCCCCAGCAGCTTCGCCCCCCGCACCGTGATCAGATCCTCCGCTCCGGGGCCCGCGCCGATAAAATGTACCATGGTTTTAACCTCCTATGCCCGGTGGAGGGCCAGCAGGGCCTCCGCGCCGGGTGTCTTTCCTAAAATTCCGTACTGGTTGGAGAAGAAAATGCCCTCGATGGCCAGCTCCGGCCCCGCCCGCCGCTTGAGCTGGGCGTCCAGCTCCCCGGCGATGGAGTCCATCACCGGCTCCAGCAGGCCGGCCCCCCTCAGCAGCTCCACCCCCGCGTCGGTGGTGGGGCTGTCGAACAGGGCCTTTACCAGCGCCCGGTCTCCCCCCGCCAGGGCGGCGTGGGCGGCCAGGGTCTCCCGCCGGGCGTCGGCCACCTTGGAGTGGGTGTTCATGCACCCGGCGGACACCTTGATGAGCTTGCCCAGGTGGCCCACCAGCAGCACCGAGCGGAAGCCCGCCCCGGCGGCGTGGTCGATGGCCGCGCCGATGTAGTTGCTGCACGTGCACCAGCGGGCCAGGCTGAGGCCCAGCTTCTCCCGGGCGAAGGCCTCGCCATAGTTGCCGGGGGTGACCACGATGTCCCGCGCCCCGGCGGCCCTCTGCTGATCCATCTCCAGATAGAGGGAGTCCAGCAGGGCGGCCTCGCTCATGGGGCGGACGATGCCGCTGGTGCCCAGGATGGAGATGCCCCCCTCAATGCCCAGCCGTGGGTTAAAGGTGCGCCCCGCCAGGGCCTCCCCCGTGGGGACGGAGATCACCGCCCGCAGCCCGCCGGCGTAGCCAGCCCGGGCCGCGGCGGCCTCCAGCTGCTCTTGGATCATGCGGCGGGGGGTGGAGTTGATGGCCGCCTCCCCCACCGGCTGGTCGAGACCGGGCCGGGTCACCCGGCCCACCCCCTGGCCGCCGTCAATGGCGATCCCCGGCCCGGTGCTGCGCTCCACCCGGGCGCAGATGAGCGCCCCGTCGGTCACGTCGGGATCGTCGCCGCCGTCCTTGCGCACCGCGCAGGCGGCCCAGCCGTCCCCGGCGGCGTGCTCCAGCAGCTCCGCCTCCACCCGCACCCCCGCCGGGGTGTCGATGTGCACGGCGGGCAGCGCCGCCCCCTCCAGCAGCAGGGCGGCGGCCCCGGCGGCGGCGGCGGCGGCGCAGGTGCCGGTGGTGTAGCCGCAGCGCAGCCGCTCCCGCCCCACCGGGATATAGAGCTCCAATTTCCCCATGTGTGTCCCCCTTTCGACGCAAAAAGGCCCTCCTCGCGGCTGAGGAGGGCCCTAATCCCAGGGTACACCGCACCTCTCCACCTCAGAGCTACGCAACTGCCACTCTGCAGCGGGTCTCCTGGCTTGCGCTTCCTCCTCCGGCGCGCCTTCTCAGCCCCGCTGGGCCAATGGCTTGTGCACCTTCGTCCGCGCTTACAGTAGAGGTAAGACTGCGCCGGAGTTCCACCGGCTTCCCCGTTCTGCGGCACCGCCGCAACTGCATGTGCATTGAATTCTCTGCCATTATAGCAGTATGAGGGAAAAAAGTAAAGGCAGGGTTTCAAAATTACCCGCGGGAAACTGCCAGTAAAAAGCGGAGCCCCGCCGTCAGCAGGGAGGCCCCCAGGCCGGTGTAGAACACGGCGATGAAGCCCTCCGGCGCCAGTCCGCTGGCCCGCAGGCCGATGCCGAAGGCCATCATAAATACCATGATCAAAAATGATTTCCCATCAAAAAACTGCCAGAACCACTTCCGCTCCGAGCCATACCCCCGTATGCGCGCGGTGTGCCGCTGAACCAGCCTTCCGAACACCATGCCCTGAAACAGCCCGAAGACCAGCGCAGAGAGCGCCAGATTCCACAGGGTTACATGTCCGGGGTAAGCCAGCAGCCCGATGCGCAGGATGTTGAAGCCCGCCGCCCCCCACACCAGTCCCGCCAGCAAAAGCAATGTTTCTTTTTTTACCATGGTAAGCTCCTCCTCATTATGAACATTGTTCATTTTATGTACAAAACAGGGCGCGGGTTCCCGCGCCCGTCTCAGCGGTAGAGCAGCCTGCGGAGCACCTGCTCCAGCCCCTCACAGTTGTCCGCGCCCCGGCTCATCTGCCCCAGCAGGCTGTCCAGCACGAAAGCGGCAAGCTGCTCCCTGGAAAAGGAAGCATCAAAGGCGGACGGCCGCACCGCACAGTCCGCCTCCAGCGCCCGAGGGCCTCCGCCATGGTTCGCCGGCCCGCGCTCCGCCCCTCGGGCAGGAAACCCGCCGCATGTCCCTGGAAAAAGCCCGGGTATTCCCCGGCCCCGCTCTGAATGCGGTGGAACAGCCAGTGGACGTAGGCCGCAAAGCCGTCCCGGGGCGCCTCCCCCTCCGGCGCGGACAGAATCTGCATCCAGATCTCCTCCACTGTTGCGGCCAGCAGCTCCGTCTTGCCGGAAAAATAGTTGTAGACCGAGCCCACGGAGACCCGGGCCTCGGCCGCCACCGCGCGGATGCTCAGCCCGTCCAGCCCCTGCCGCCGGGCGACCGTCCGGCTGGCCGCCAGAAGCGCCTGCCGGGAGGTGACCACGGTATTCATGCGCACACGCCTCCCCCCATTCTGAACCTTGTTCATTTTAACAGATCACGCCCGTTTGTCAACGGTATAAAACTTCATGCGCACAGGGCGTGCCATGAAAAGATGCGGCGGCCCGGCGCCAGGCCGCCCTGCTGTTGCATAAAAAGCGCCCGCCGCAGGCAGAACCTGCGGCGGGCGTACAGATGATGCAAAGGGACGGCCGGCGCTTACAGATAGCTCTTGAGCTTCTCCACCATGTCGGTGTGCTCCCAGGGCAGATCCACGTCGGTGCGACCGAAGTGGCCATAGGCGGCAGTCTGCTCGTAGATGGGGCGGCGGAGATTCCGGTGCTCGATGATCTTCGCCGGGCGCATGTCGAAGCACTCGTTGACGATGGCGGAGAGCTTCTCCTCGTCCAGCACGCCGGTGCCGTAGGTGTCCACCAGAACGGAGACGGGGTGGGCCACGCCGATGGCGTAGGCCAACTCAATCTGGCACTTGCGGCACAGACCGGCGGCCACCAGGTTCTTGGCGATGTAGCGGGCCATGTAGGCGGCGGAGCGGTCCACCTTGGTGGGATCCTTGCCGGAGAAGCAGCCGCCGCCGTGGGCCGCGGAGCCGCCGTAGGTGTCCACGATGATCTTGCGTCCGGTCAGGCCGGTGTCGCCCACGGGGCCGCCCACCACAAAGCGGCCGGTGGGGTTGACGTAGAACTTGGTGTCCTTGGTGATGTACTGGGCGGGGATAATGGGCTTGATGATCTCCTCCACCACGGCCTCCCGCAGGTCCTTCAGGGCGATGTCGGGGTCGTGCTGGGTGGACACCACGATGGCGGGGCAGGAGAGCACCTTGCCGTCGTCGCCGTACTCCACGGTGACCTGGCTCTTGCCGTCGGGGCGCAGCCAGGAGAGCTTCCCGCTCTTGCGCACGTCGGTGAGCTGGCGGGCCAGCTTGTGGGCCAGGTCGATGGGGGCGGGCATCAGCACATCCGTCTCGTCGCAGGCGTAGCCGAACATCATGCCCTGGTCGCCGGCGCCGATGAGATCGGCCGCGTCGGTGCCGCCCTCCTGGTGCTCATAGGACTGGTTGACGCCCATGGCGATGTCGGGGGACTGCTCGTCGATGGCGGTCATCACCGCGCAGGAGCGGTAGTCGAAGCCGTAGGCCGGATCGGTGTAGCCGATGCGCTCCACCGTGCGGCGGACGATGGAGGGAATATCGGTGTAGTGCTTGGTGGTGATCTCGCCCATCACGGTGACAATACCGGTGGTGGTGAAGGTCTCGCAGGCCACGTGGGCGGTGGGGTCGTGGGCCAGAATGTCGTCCAGGACGGCGTCAGAGATCTGGTCGCAGACTTTGTCGGGGTGTCCCTCGGTGACGGACTCCGAGGTAAACAGACGCTTTGCCATAATGTAGTTCCTTCCTTTCTCACTCGGGCACGAAAAACGCGCCCCGCCGGATGGCGGAGCGCGTGGTGCTCATCCATCCTCATCTTTCGATTTCCTCGCCGGATTTGGCACCTTGCATTGCAGGTTGCCGGGTTTCATCGGGCCGTTCCCTCCACCGCTCTCGATAAGGCATATTCAATTGACTGTAGCTATTCTATCGACTTTTTTCCCGATATGCAATAGACAAAACAGGGGCTTTGTATAGCGCCGGCGGGGGCGCCGTTGTGCAAGCCGCCGGATTTACACAGGGGACGCCGTCCCCCTGCGCGGAGAGGCCGTCACGCCTTCCAGCCGTTGAGGTACTCCTCCTGCTCGGGGGTGAGGGCGTCGATGGACAGGCCCATGGCGGCCAGCTTGACCCGGCCGATGGCGTCGTCGATTTCGGCGGGCACCTGGTAGACCTTCTTCTCCAGGCCGTCCCGGTGCCTGACCAGCCACTCCAGGGCCAGGGCCTGGACGGAGAAGGACATGTCCATAATCTCGGCGGGGTGGCCGTTGCCGGCGGCCAGGTTGACCAGCCGCCCCTCGCCGATGACGTTGAGCACCCGGCCGTCGGGCAGGGTGAAGCCCTCGATGTTGTCCCGGCGCAGCTCCCGTTTGACCGCCATGGCCGCCAGGCCCGCCACGTCCACCTCGCAGTCGAAGTGGCCGGCGTTGGTGAGGATGGCGTTGTGCTTCATCACTGCGAAGTGCTTCGGGGTGATGACGTCCTTGCAGCCGGTGACCGTGACGAAGATGTCGCCGTACTTGGCGGCCTCGTCCATGGGCATGACCCGGAAGCCGTTCATGGTGGCGTCCAGGGCCTTGAAGGGGTCCACCTCGGTGACGATGACGCTGGCCCCCATGCCGGCGGCCCGCATGGCCACCCCCTTGCCGCACCAGCCGTACCCGGCCACCACCACGGTCTTGCCCGCCACCACCAGGTTGGCGGTGTGCATGATGGCATCCCAAACAGACTGGCCGGTGCCGTACTTGTTGTCATAGTAGTGCTTGGCCTTGGCGTCGTTGACGGCCATCATGGGGCAGGGCAGGATGCCCTCCCGCTCCCGGGCCTTGAGGCGCAGGATGCCGGTGGTGGTCTCCTCGCAGCCGCCGATGAGGTGCTCGCCCAGGTCGGCGCACTTGCCGCCCAGCAGGTGGATCAAATCGCCGCCGTCGTCCACGATCAGGTGGGGCTTGAACTTGAGGGTCTCGATGAGGAGGTTCTCATACTCCTCCCCCATGGCGCCGTGGATGCCGAAAGTCTCCACGCCCATGTCGGCCAGTCCGGCGGCCACGTCGTCCTGGGTGGACAGGGGGTTGGAGCCGGTGAGGCGCACCTCCGCCCCGCCCTTGGCGAGCACATAGCCCAGGTTGGCGGTCTTGGCCTCCAGGTGGACGGACACCGCCACCCGCAGGCCGGCGAAGGGCTGCTCCTGCTCGAAGCGGGCCTCAATGCCGCCCAGGGCGGGCATGAAGTCCCGCACCCAGTTGATCTTCCGGCGGCCGGCCGGGGCCAGGTTCTGATCCTTTACAATACTCATGCTGTTCCTCCTTGCGGGGCGGCCGCCGAGGGGCTGGGTCCGTCCCAGAAATCCAATGTCAGAAGGGGCTTGCTCCTGCGGAACTCCTGCACACGCCGGTGAATGGCCTCCAGCTGCTCCAGGCTGGCCGGCTGCTCCGGTCCGTAGGCCGGGCAGGTAAAAAACCAGCAGAATTTGGCTCCGGTGGCAATGACCCGGTCATAATAGAGTTCGGTGGCCACCCGCTCTGCGTTCTCCGCTGTGCAGCGGCAGGCCACGCCGAAGGGCAGCTTGTACCGCCGCAGCAGGGCCGCGGCCCGTGTGGCGTCGGCGCCGTCCTCGTCCACCTGAATGGCGGGGAACAGGTTGCGCACCCGCAACAGATCCGCGCACAGCTCGCCGGTGATGAACCGGGGCGGCGTGAAAGCGGCGAACACGCAGTCGGTGTGCTTGTTGCACAGGGCAATGGTCTCCTGCTCCCGGGCCAGAGGGTTGCCACCGCTGAAGATAAAGAGATGACAGCCCCGCCCCTTCCGGGCCTCAATCTCCTCGTCCAGGCTGTCGAACTCCATATAGGGCCGCACGCCGTAGATGGACGCGCCGCAGCCGCGGCAGCCCATCTCGCAGGGAAAGGAGGGGTCGATGATCACCGCCCAGGGGGCGCGGCCGTTTCCCAGTTCCCCCGCCGCGTTGCGGCTGGGCCAGTCCATCAGCCCGGCGTGAATCACAAAGTTCTCAAAAATCTTTTTCAGTACCCGGCTGTCGATATCGGTATACATGCTCTTGATGAGGCGGTGCCAGTTGTTGCCGGGGTCACTCATGGCCCTGTGAAACAGCTCCCGGTAGGGTGAGGCCAGCCGCTCCCCCGTGTATTTATCCAACCAGTCCATCAGCTTGGGAAGGTTGGCGTCCGGGTCCCGCTCCAGGTAGTCCAGGGCCTTGGAGATGCCGAAGGCCCTGAGTCTGGCCGGCAAGCTCATGAATCTGCACGCTCCTTTCCCACGGACGATTTTTATAATTGTATCATAATGCATCCATCGCCGCAACGCCATAGACAAAACTGCGGTTCCTGTTGGAATTTCAGACACAATGGCAAGAGTGTCTAACAGCCGGCGTTGACAAGCCCCGCAGTTCCGGGATATACTGAACTGATTTCATCTCAGATTTTCTAGGAGTGAGCGCCATGCGCACCGGACTCATCACCTTTCATTTCGCCCACCACTACGGGGCACAGCTCCAGGCACTTGCCACCATGCGGGCCATCCAGTCCCTGGGGCACGACTGCGAGATCATCGACTACCGCCTGCCCCACACCACCCGCACCAACCAGCTTTTCAAAAAGAGCGGCGGCGTGCGCGGCATGGCCTCCGACGCCCACACCGCCCTCCACTACGGGGCGTTCCAGCGCCGCTTCCGGCGCTTCGAGGCCTTTGTGGCCGAGGAGATGGCCCTCTCCCCCCGGCGGTACACCGCCTTCGAGCAGCTCCGGGCCGACCCGCCGGCCTACGACGTGTATGTGGCGGGCAGCGACCAGATCTGGAACCCCTATATCTTCCAGGACAAGCAGTTTGACCCCTCCTTCCTGCTGGGCTTCGTCCGGGAGGGCCGCCGCATCGCCTACGCCCCCAGCCTGGGCGTGCCTGAGCTGCCGGAGGACAAGGCCGAGGAGCTGCGCCGCTTTCTGACTCCCTTCTCCGCCCTGTCCGTGCGGGAAAAGCGGGGGCAGGTTCTGCTGCGGGAGGCTGCCGGGCGGGACGCCCGGGTGGTGCTGGATCCCACCCTCCTCCTCACCGGCGAGGACTGGGGAGAGCTGGCTGCGGCCCCCAAACGGCAGGGGCCCTATATCCTGTGCTACTTTGTCTCCGACCCCGGCGAGGCGGCCCCCTACGCTTTGGCCCTGTCGGCGCGCACCGGCTGGCCCATCGTGCAGCTCGCGGGGGCGCGGCGGAAGATCGACGGGGCGGCCGAGCTGGTCTTTGACGCCGGCCCCTGGGAGTTTTTGGGCCTGTTCCGGCACGCCTCCGCCGTGGTGACCAACTCCTTCCACGGGGCGGCCTTCTCCCTCCAGTTCCAGAAGGACTTCTTCACCTCCATGTCCCCCAGGGAGCGGGCGGAGCCCACCTTCTCCCGCATCTACAGCCTGCTCTCCCGGCTGGGCTGTGCCGACCGCATCCTGGGCCTGGACACCACCGCCCCGGTGGACGCCCCCATAGACTACGGCGCGGTGTACGAGAAGCTGGCGGCCGCCCGGGCCGACTCCCTGTCCTATCTGGGGGCCGCCATCGAGGGCGCCCCCCTGCCCGCGGAGGAGCCGGAGCCCCAGGCCGCCCCCCGTCCGGTGCTGTGCAGGGCGGAGGACTGCACCGGCTGCACCGCCTGTGCGTCGGTTTGCCCGGTGAACGCCATTGCCATGGAGCCCGACCATGAAGGCTTCCTGCGGCCTGTCATTGGGGAGCGGTGTATCCTGTGCCACAGGTGCGAGCAGACCTGCCCCATCCTCCACCCCCCGGTGCCCGGCCCCGCCCCGGCGGCGGCCCACGCGGTCTGGAACCGCGACGAGGCCGAGCGGACAGCCAGCTCCTCGGGCGGCTTCTTCTCCCTGCTGGCCCGCCATGTGCTGGAGCAAGGGGGCGCGGTGTTCGGCGCGGCGCTGGACGAGGACATGACCGCCCGCCACGTGTGCGCCCGCACGGTGGACGAGCTGGCCCCCATGCGGGGCTCCAAGTACGTCCAGAGCGATCTGGGCGGCAGCTTTTCCCAGGTCAAGGCGCTGCTGGAGGAGGGGACGGCGGTGCTCTTCTCCGGCGTGCCCTGCCAGGGGGTCCGGCTCAAACGCTACTTGGGGAAGGACTACCCCAACCTGCTCACCTGTGATCTGGTGTGCCACGGGGTGCCCTCCCCGGCGGTCTTCCGGGCTTACCTGGACGGCCTGGAGGCCGCCCGCGGCTCCAAGGTTGTCTCGGTGCGCTTCAAGGACAAGTCCCACGGCTGGTCTCACCCCTGGTTCACCGCTCAGTTTGCCGACGGGAGCGTCTATACCGAGGACTTCAACCGCACCGGCTACGGCCGGGGCTTCGGGATGCAGCTCTTCCTGCGCCCCGCCTGCGCCCGGTGCCGGTACACCTCCACCAGCCGCCCCGCCGACTTCACCCTGGCCGACTACTGGGGCCTGGACGAGAAGCTGGCCCTGCCGGTGGAGCGGGACAAGGGGGTCTCCATGGTGCTGGTGAACTCCGCCCGGGGGCAGGCTGTGTTCGATGCCCTCTCCCCCCGGTTCGGCCAGGTGGAGCGCCCCCTGGCCGAGGCGGTGGCGGGCAACCCCCGGCTGGCCTCCCCCCTGAAGGCCAACCCCCGCCGGGCCGCCTTCTTCGCCGCCTTCGCTGCCCTGCCCTTCGCCGAGGTGGAAAAGCGCTTTCTGGCCCTCCCCTCCCTGCCCTACCGGGCGGCGGCCAAGGTGCTCACCCCGGCCATGAAGGAAAAAATCCGCAAGCTGCTGAAATAACGGCAGCGAAATGTTTACAATTTATTCGGGAATTTTTCCCGGCCGTCTGGTACACTACTTTGTACGTCACAACGGGGCGGGCATTCCGCCCAACGGGAGGTAACTTCACTTGAGTGCAATTCAACGCTGGCTGGACCGGTTCTGCTACAAGCACCCCCGGTTCGGCATACCCAACCTGATGTTGGTCATTGTGGTCGGCAATGTACTTGTCTGGCTGATGGATCAGTTCAGCTACGGCGTGTCCCTGTCCGCCCTGCTCGCCTTCTCGCCGTACTACATTCTGCACGGACAGATCTGGCGCATCATCACCTTTGTCTTTGTCCCGCTGGACAGCAACCTCTTCTTCCTGGCCGTCTCTCTTTACTTTTACTATATGATCGGCTCAGTGCTGGAGCGGGAGTGGGGTACCGCTAAGTTCAATGTGTTCTATGGCTTGGGTATCCTGCTCAACGTGGTGGTCGGTTTCCTGCTCTATGCGGTCACCGCCCCTCTCTATCCCTCCCATCTGCTCCCGCTTCTCACCAC
>PVMO01019704.1_pt1 | contig 11821 bp, 8 predicted proteins | sample 1853421 | NCBI WGS metagenome assembly PVMO01 (sample SAMN08533511, study PRJNA380276) | Human gut metagenome, whole genome shotgun sequencing project.
TTATGCCAAATTTAAAAGGACTATTTTGTGGCATAAATACCTATAAAAAGTTATTGTATAGTATATATATTCCGTAAAATGGGGGAAAAGATTACCTATATCAGGTGATTGTTTCCTCTTTTCTTTTTACGGACCTTTGCATTCTCAAAAATTAAGAATTTAGAATTATAGGTATTCATGGTAAAAAGACAGTTACAAAGGATCAGTTTAGGCTCTCTTTTTTTTATAATCGGAGCGATATCTATCTTTGCACAACCTAAGACAATGGTATCCGGTAAAGTGATATCCAAAGAAAAACAGGAAGTCGTAGATTTTGCAACCGTATATTTGAAGGGTACAACTTATGGCTGTACAACGAATGAAGAAGGTATCTATCATCTTCATGCACCGGCAGGGAAATACACGCTGGTTGTTTCGGCTATAGGATATAAGACTATAGAAAAGCCTGTAACTTTAGTTCATGGTGAAAGAATTACGATGAATGTAATGCTTGACCCGTCAGTGACTGAGTGGGTGAAGAGGTAGTGGTGTCTAACGGGGTTTCCCGTGTGAAACGTTCCGCATTCAAGGCGATAGCTGTAGATACAAAAGAATTCCAGAATTCTACCAAGAATCTGAGTGATGCTTTGGCTAAAGCTCCGGGAATGAAACTCCGTGAGTCGGGTGGGGTAGGTTCGGATATGCAATTGATGTTGGATGGTTTCAGTGGCAAACATGTGAAGATATTTATTGACGGTGTACCTCAGGAGGGAGTAGGGAGCTCTTTTGGCTTGAATAATATTCCTGTGAATTTTGCAGATAGGATTGAAGTGTATAAAGGGGTGGTTCCTGTAGGATTTGGCACGGATGCTATAGGTGGTGTTATCAATATTGTAACCAATAAGAAGAAACGTAATTGGTTTTTGGATGGCTCCTATTCATACGGGTCGTTCAATACGCATAAATCGTATGTGAATTTCGGACAAACTTTCAAAAACAGCTTTACTTATGAAATAAATGCTTTTCAAAACTATTCGGATAATGATTATCAGGTGGACGCACCGGTAGAGGACTTTGAAACCGGAAGAATTGATAAAGATAAAAGGGTACGTGTGAAGCGCTTTAATGATACCTATCATAATGAGGCGGTTATAGGTAAGATGGGTATTGTGGATAAGAAATGGGCAGACAGATTGATGTTGGGCTTTACTTATTCACACATGTATAAGGAGATACAGACCGGAGTACGTCAGGAAATAGTCTATGGGGAAAAGCATCGTAAAGGACATTCGTTGATGCCGTCATTGGAATATAGTAAACGTGGTTTATTCATCAAAGGTCTGGATGTGGCATTGACTGCCAATTATAATAAAAATGCAACGACAAATATAGATACAGCTTCCTATAAGTACAATTGGTTGGGTGATAGAAAATTAATGAACTCACCCGGTGAACAATCCAATCAATATTCACGGGCGGATAATAACAATTGGAATGGAACATTAACCGTTAATTACCGTCTGGCGAAAATACATATGCTGACCTTTAATCATGTGTTGAATACTTTCCGCCGTTCTAACACTTCTTTGTTGGCTAAGATGGAATCGGAGGATGCCATAGCTAAAGAAACCCATAAGAATATCTCCGGATTGTCCTATCGGTTGATGCCGTCTGATAATTGGAATCTCTCAGTATTTGGAAAATATTATAGTTTGTATGTGGCAGGTCCTATGGCTACGACTACGAATCAAGATGATTATGTCCGTACTACCCGAAACATGAATTCCATAGGATATGGAGCTGCGGGAACTTATTTCATTCTACCCGGTTTGCAGGCGAAATTGTCATATGAAAAAGCATATCGTCTGCCTACTATTGAAGAAATGTTTGGAGATGAGGATTTGGAAATGGGAGATATCAGTATAAAACCGGAGAGTAGTGACAATTTGAATTTTAATTTGAGCTATAACAGAACATTTGGCAGGCATTCTGTATATATGGAAGGTGGAGTGATTTATCGGAATACAAAAGATTATATTCAGCGTAATATTGCGGATTTGAGTGGTGGTAAATATGCTGCGAAATATATTAATTACGGTAAAGTATTGACGAAAGGATATACTGTTTCTGCTCGTTACGGTTTTGGTAATTGGGTGAGTATAGGAGGTAATTTTACCAAAATGGATGTACGGGACAATATGAAAACATCTATTTCCAGCAGTGCGGAAAATCTGGCTTATAAAGAACGGATGCCGAATCTGCCCTATATGTTTGCTGATTCGGATGTTACTTTTTATTGGCGGGATTTAGGAAAGAAAGGCAATCTGTTGACCGTGTCTTATGATAATCAATATCTGCATAGCTTTACTTATTATTCTTCCCGAATAGGCTCGAATAAGGGGGACTATGTGGTACCGAATCAATTCTCACACAATCTCTCTCTTTCTTATAGTTTGCAAAAAGGGCGGTATAACGTATCATTGGAATGCCGTAACTTCACAGACGAGAAACTGTATGATAATTTTAGTCTTCAGAAGGCAGGTCGGGCTTTTTATGGCAAGCTGCGTGTTTGTTTCGGCGATTAAAAAAGAACTTGTGACGGTTTTTATAAGAACATGCCTCCCTTCAGCCTGCTTTGTCTATTAATCAGTGATGCTGATTAGTCGATCACTGCCACTGATCCACGAATTACTGTCACTGAATGGCTGGTTGCTGGCACAGAATTGGAGCGTCAGCGGTATAATTAGGAGTTATCTAGTAGCTGCTGAAGGATTAGAAAAAAGGAGTTTATAATTAATTGAATTTTAAATTAACAGGAAGAATAAAAATGAAGAAAGATTTCTTATTGAACGGATTTATTGCTACTGCCATGGCAGGAATGGCGTTGAGCGCATGTACGGATAATGAGCCGGACTACGGTTCGGGTACCGAGGCTAAAGGTGAGTATGTTATTGCATCGTCGGTCACAGCGTCTGGAAATACAACGAATGTGCTGCTTACTTCTGAAACGTTGGATAAAGGCACTGTTTCTACAGTGAACAATGGTCTTGTGAATGATGGCGCAACTCAATGGGTGTTTTACAAGAATCAATATCTTTATGCACTGACTTATAATCAAGGAAATGCAGGTACGACCCGTTCTTATATCATGGATTCAAATAATGAAGTAAAGGCTCGTCCGGGGGAGTTTGCCGTAAAGAGATTTACTACTTACGGTATTTATGATAAATATATCATGACCTCGTCTACCGGTGACGGACCCACTGCGTATGCTGATGAGAATGGATATTTACCAAAAATGTTTTTGCTTTCTTATTTGGACGTATCTGTTGAAACATTTACCACGAATGATACTCAAAATAAGGCTTATATGTCCGAAAACTTCTTGGGAAATGGAGAATATGTAACCTTGGCCGGCATCTTGGAACGAAATAATAAACTGTATAGTGCTGCTATTCCAATGGGGTTAAGTCAATATGGTTCGGCCACTGACGGGGGAAAATGGATACTTCCCGGCAATAATGATTTGGTAAAGACAGAAGACGGTGGTTCCAATAGCAGCAGTTATAAAAAAGGTGAATTGCAATGGACGCAATATCCCAATAAATGTTGGGTGGCTATTTTTGATGATGAAACGCTGACAAATAAAAAAATCATAGAAACAGATAAGATCAGTTATGCTTGCGGGCGTTTTAAATCACAGTATTATCAAACGATTTGGGCGGCAGATAATGGTGATATTTATGTATTTTCTCCTAGCTATGCGAAGACCATGAAGGATAAGCGCCAGCAGACTACCTTGGATGCCGGAGTAGTACGTATAAAGGTTGGAACAGAAGAGTTTGATCCTGATTATTATTATAGTATTGAAGCGCAGACCGGAGGTAAATCTTTCATTCGTTGTTGGCATATTACGGGAGATTATTTCTTGTTGTTGATGTATGATCGTCCCTTGACTGAAACTGGTTTCACTGCTAATCAGTTAGCGATATATAAAGGAGAAACCGGAAAACTGACTTATGTAACCGGTTTGCCTTCTGCCGATTTGATCTCCGGCTTTGGCAATACTCCGTATGTGGAGAATGGATATGCCTATATGGCTGTAACGACAACAGAAGGATATCCATCTATTTATAAAATAGATCCGGTTGGTGCGGTAGCGACAAGGGGTGTTTCTATAGAAGCGACACAAATCAGTGGCGTCGGTAAACTGCAACCTCAGAACTGAGTATTGTAATAATATAGTGGGAGTCTGCGGGCAGTATGTGCTTATGCAGACTCTTTTTATGAATCGTATCGAAGATTTTATGAAGAAAATATTTCGCCAAATACATCTTTGGCTTTCTGTTCCTTTCGGGTTAATCATTTCCTTGATTTGCTTCTCGGGAGCCATGTTGGTTTTTGAAAATGAAGTGATGGAACTGGTCAGGCATGAACTTTATTATGTAAAAAAGGTAGAGGCAGTTTCACTTCCTGTTGATCGATTATTGGAAGAGGTAGAACTCATGTTACCCGACAGTGTGTCTGTCACAGGAATCAATGTTTTCTCTGACCCGGAACGTGCTTGGCAGGTGAATTTGTCCAAGCCTCGTCGTGCTTTCATGTATGTGGATCAATATACTGGTGAGATTAAAGGTAAATATGAACGTCCTGCATTTTTTGTGACTATGTTCAGGCTGCATCGCTGGCTGTTGGACAGTATGAAAGCGGATGGCGGAGTCTTCTGGGGAAAAATGATTGTAGGTGTCAGCACCCTGTTGTTTGCCGTGGTTTTGATATCGGGTATCGTTATCTGGTGGCCTCGTACACGAAAAGCCTTGAAAAATAGTTTAAGAATATCTGTCGGCAGGGGCTTTAGAAGATTTTGGTATGACCTGCATGTTGCAGGTGGTATGTATGCGCTGTTTTTTTTGTTGGCTATGGCCCTTACCGGGCTAACATGGTCTTTTGGATGGTATCGGACAGGTTTCTATAAAGTGTTTGGCGTGGAAGTACAGCAGGGAGGTGCTCATGGTGGGGTGACCCAGCGTGGGGGGAAAGGCGGCAACCAATCCGGAAAGAATGTTTCTCATTCTTCGTCCTATGTTTGTTGGCAACAAGTTTATGAACAATTAGCCCTGAATAATCCCGGCTACAAACAGATAACCTTATCAGATGGGGCAGCAAATGTCTCTTTCAATACCTTCGGTAATCAACGTGCTTCCGACCGTTATAAATTCAATCCTCATACAGGTAAGATTGATGAGGTAGTTTTATATAAAGATGCTGAGAAGGTTGGAAAGATTCGCGGATGGATCTATTCTGTACATGTTGGTAGTTGGGGCGGTATGCTTACCCGTTTACTGACGTTTATAGCAGCTTTGATAGGAGCCACCTTGCCATTGACAGGATACTATTTATGGATAAAACGTATTTGGAGAAAGAAAGTAAGAGTAAGTTGAATATCTTTGTTATAAGATTAGGGGGCGAAAAGAATTTTATCATATGACCTGTTGTCGTGAATGACAGGTCATATGATATTGTTACAGGATTTTTTAGAACCACTTTATCTTTCTGAAAATAACAAAAGCCAACGCAGATAATGTGATGGACGCCAAAATAATAAAACTAAAAGCATGTGGTAATGCATCTACATGTACATCTACATTCATTCCATAGAAACTAGCTATTAATGTGGGTACCATCAGAATGATGGAAATACTGGTCATGCGTTTCATGATGGTGTTCACATTGTTGGATATGATGGAAGCAAATGCGTCCATGGTTCCGGTTAAGATATCACTGTAGATATTAACCGTGTTATATGCTTGTTTTAATTCAATAACTACATCTTCTACCAAATCGCGGTTTTGATAATCTTTTTCCTGGAAGATACTTTGCAATTTACCTACCATCACCTCATTTCCACGAATGGACGTATTGAAATAAACCAATGTTTTTTGTAGTTTCATCAATCTGAGCAGGTCCTCATTACGTATGCTCCTTTCCAATTCTTTTTCTGCGGCAGCTACATCATTGTTTATTTGTTTCAGATATTTCAAGAACCATACGGCAGATGAGTAAATTAACCGTAAAATCAATTCAAATTTATTAGGCACAATGATTCCTTTACGTCGGGTGTGGTCAATAAAATCAGGAATCATTTCAGTGGAGTGATAACACACGGTAACAATGATTTCATTATTTGTAATGATACCGATGGGGATAGTGATATAAGGGATGCTTCCCTGTTGTTGCAGGGGGATTCGGATAATGGTCAGTAGCCAGTTGTCTTCCGTATCCGTTCTCGGACGTTCATCCATATCGGCGATGTCCTCTAAAAAAGCTTCGGGAACTTTTAATTCTTTAGTCAGAAACTCAAAATCACTTTGGTCGGGGCATTCTACATTCACCCAGCAGTTTGGCATCCATTGTGGCTTTTCTACAAAGCCATTCTCACAATAAAGATATTTTCTCATCTTATTGCCTCCTTTCGTTCGTTTATATCCGTTCAGAGGCATTCAGAGTAGTGATTGCCCTGTCGGATCAGTTAATACTATTGCACGTTCGTGGTATTGAATCGTCCATTTTTGTTGATTGTTTTTTGTTTTAAGCGGTACAAAAGTACATAAAACCTTTAAAGGACAGACAGGAGTCAGGAGGCTTTTATATTTTTTTTAAGAATATCACCGGAAAGCAATCAGTGCCGGAGCAATGATGGTTTTGTCGCCATAGCGCAGTTCTAACGTACTGTGTTTACCGATTAAGTTCCCTGGTGGAAACTATTGTTGTTAAAACATTTAGCATCCTTTTAATTACATGCAAAATTCACTTAAAAAATCGTTTGTCCAATACCTATTTATGATGAATCTTGTTCTATATAATCCTAATAATTAGGTATTGTGGAAGGTGCTGAAGTCGGCTACCTTTGCAAATGTAATAATTACAATTTAAAAATCAGTTTTAATTTAAAAATAAAAAGAGTATGGAACCAATTATTAATTCACAAGTTCCTGAATTTAAAGTTCAGGCATTCCATAATGGAGAGTTTAAAACCGTAACTAATAAAGATATTGAAGGTAAATGGGCTATTTTCTTCTTCTATCCTGCTGACTTTACGTTTGTATGCCCTACCGAACTTGTAGATATTGCTGAAAAGTATAATCAGTTCAAAGCAATGGGAGTGGAAGTATATTCTGTAAGCACCGATTCACATTTCGTTCATAAAGCATGGCATGATGCGTCTGAAAGTATCCGCAAAATCACTTATCCGATGTTGGCAGATCCTACAGGTGCTTTATCGCGTGCATTTGGTGTGATGATTGAAGAAGACGGTATGGCTTATCGTGGTACTTTTGTAGTGAATCCCGAAGGCAAGATCAAATTAGCTGAAATTCAGGACAACAGCATCGGGCGTAATGCTGATGAACTTCTTCGTAAGGTAGAAGCTGTCCAGTTTGTAGCCACTCATGATGGTGAGGTTTGTCCTGCTAAATGGAAGAAAGGTGCTGAGACCTTGAAACCGAGTATTGATTTGGTAGGTAAAATTTAAAGTATAGAACTCATGTTAGATAGTGCGATAAAAGATCAGTTAAAAGGTCTTTTTGCCCAATTGGAAGCGCACTATACTTTTGACATCTTTGTCCACCCTCAGCACGAAAGTCGTGCCGAGTTGGTGGACTTGTTGGAAGAAGTGGCTTCCTGTTCGGATAAACTTTCCTGTCGGTTGCAGGATAGTGAAGGGCTGAAGTTTATCCTTTTAAAAGAAGGAAAGGATACGGGAATCACATTTCGTGCCGTACCTGGTGGTCATGAATTTACTTCTTTGTTGATGGCTGTTCTGAATGCTGACGGCAAAGGAAAGAATTTTCCGGACGAGTTTATTACCAGACGTATCAAGGCGTTACAGGGGCCGATTAGTTTGACCACCTATTTGTCTCTCACCTGTACCAATTGTCCCGATGTGGTTCAAGCTTTGAATATGATGGTACTTCTGAATGGTCAGATACGCCATGAGGCAGTAGATGGATCTATAAATGAAGAAGAAGTAGAACGGATGAAAGTACAGGCCGTTCCTACTGTATTTGCTGATGGTGAACAGATTCATGTGGGGCGTAGCAGTATGGGGGATCTGTTGGAGAAGCTGGAAGCCCGTTACGGTTCGGTGGAATTGGAAGCTGTTGAAACAAAAGAATATGATGTACTGGTAGCCGGTGCTGGTCCTGCCGGTGCGACAGCTGCTATCTACTCGGCTCGTAAAGGGTTGAAAGTAGCAATAATAGCAGAGCGTATTGGTGGACAAGTCAATGAAACGATGGGGATTGAGAACTTGATATCTGTGCCTCAGACTACCGGTAAACAGTTGGCCCAGGATCTGAAAAAACATTTGGCGGAATATCATATTGATATTTTAGAAAATCGCCGGATAGAGAAAGTGGAAGTGGCAGAGGGCATGAAAGTGTTGTCTGTGAAAGGTGGAGAAACGTATAAGGCTCCCGTATTGATCATTGCTACCGGGGCGAATTGGAGAAAATTGAATGTTCCCGGTGAAGAAAAATACATCGGTCATGGAGTTGCTTTCTGTCCTCATTGTGACGGACCATTTTATAAAGATAAGGAAGTAGCAGTCATAGGTGGTGGAAACTCCGGGGTTGAGGCTGCTATTGATTTGGCGGGAGTCTGTTCCAAAGTGACTGTATTCGAATTCATGGATACTTTGAAAGCGGATACTGTTTTGCAGGAGAAAGCTAAAAGCCTGCCCAATGTGGATATTATTACTAATACTCAAACGGTAGAGGTGTTAGGAAACGGTGATAAAGTGGTGGGGCTTATAAAGAAAGACCGTTCATCCGAAAAAGAAGAGATCTTTGCCTTGGATGGTATTTTTGTCCAAATAGGTTTGACTGCCAATAGCACTTTGTTTAAAGAATTGCTGGAAACGAACCGCATGGGTGAAATTCTGACTGATAAAAATGGCCGGACCTCTGTAAAAGGTATCTATGCTGCCGGAGATGTAACGGATGTTTCCTATAAACAGATAGTTATAGCAATGGGGGAAGGCGCCAAGGCTGCTTTAGCTGCATTCGAAGACCGGATGCGCGGAACGATTTATTAGTGATAAGTGGTTGGTGGTGAATAGTGGGTGCATATCGCAGTATTTACCACTAATCTTATCACTAAAAAATGCACTCTTTGTATGTATATTGGTGAGAATATGCTTTCTTTGTAGGTGAATCACCGTTTACAGCATTGATATGGCAGAATCGAGACGTACTTCATTGAAAGATTTGGCACAGATATTAGGTGTATCCATACCTACAGTATCCCGTGCCTTGAAAAATAGTCCCGAAATCAGTCGGGAACTTTGTATTAAAGCTCAAAAATTGGCAAAAGAGATGAATTATCACCCCAATCCTTTTGCTATGAGTCTCCGGAAAAATACTCCCCGTACCATTGGAGTAATTGTACCTGATATTGTTACTCATTTCTTTGCGTCTATTTTAAGTGGTATAGAAGATACCGCTATAGCAAACGGCTATTTTGTTATCATCACGACTTCCCATGAGTCATACGACCATGAGAAAAGAAATATTGAGAATTTGGTCAATATGCATGTGGAAGGTATTATAGGTTGTTTATCTCAAGAAACAACAGATTATGCCCATTGGTTGAGTTTGGATGATATGAATATGCCGCTTGTTCTATTTGATCGTGTTTGCATGCCTGACCGTTTTTCTACGGTAGTGGCTGATGGAGTATATTCTGCTCAGATGGCGACACAGCACTTGTTGGATCATGGAAGCAAACGGATTGCTTTTATCGGTGGTGCAAACCATCTGGATATAGTAAGAAAGAGAAAACATGGTTACCTTGAAGCGTTAAGGGAAAATAAGATACCGATTGAGAAAGATTTGGTTGTGTGTCGGAAAATTGATTTTGAAGAAGGGAAAATAGCTACAGAAATTTTATTATCGCTTCCGGAGCCTCCCGATGCAATTCTTGCCATGAATGATACATTGGCATTTGCCGCTATGGAAGTGATTAGAAATCATAATCTTCGTATTCCTCAGGATATAGCGCTTATTGGGTATACAGATGAGCAACATGCCAATTATGTAGTGCCTCGCCTTTCGGCCGTCTCGCATCAGACTTATAAGATGGGAGAAGCCGCATGTCAGATGTTGATTGATAAGATTAAAGGAGATAAAAAAATCAGGCAAATCATTATTCCTACTTGTTTGCAGGTGAGGGAAAGCAGTATAAAAAGGAAGGATTGAGAACCGAAATGTATTTTAAGAAGAGAATAAGGCTGAACTCTTCACAAAGAGCCAACCTTATTTCTTTATATATTGGAGTATTATTGAGTGACCAACGTAATAATGGAACGTGCCGGAATCACAACTTTTTCATGGTTTTTGATGCTTCCCACCGGTAGAAGATTCTCTCCATCTTTATCCGAAGTACGATAGATTTTCCAGTTTTTTATAATTCCGTTACGCTGATAGAAAGTAAACTCTTTATCTTCCGCTGCATAATTAATCATAACGAAAACCTCCTTTCCGTCTGTATTTTGGTATGCTGAACATATTAGTCCGGTTACATCTGTATCGCCTTCAGGAATGATTTTCCCTTGGTTGTCTTTGGCTATAATTGCTTTCCGAACAGCTCCCGGGCGTATAAATCTACTGTAGTTTCCCAAAGCCCACATTAATTTGGAGTCTTTCACCTCACCATTCAGAAAAGTCGGATCACTATACTCACGGATTAATCCGTCCTTATAATCTCCACCGATAGATCGCCACCATTGCCAACTGCGAGCACCTGCATATACAATGTCATGATGAATGATCCGTGCTACATATAATGCTGTCTTCATGGTGAAGTCATATCCTCCGCCTCCGCCGATTTCTTCGTCATTGCCCATGATACAGGTTTCTGTCTGCCAGAAATCCACCTTATACTTGTCTAAAGTATCTTTTAATTGACAACGGATATCGTGTAAATTATTCAGAGGAGTATTAGTCCAATAACTATGCCCTACCATCAGCCGGGGAACATTGGGAGTATCACCCAGATAGGTGGCTGTACTGTCCGGATTAAAGAAAGACTGGATTTGATACCCCCGTTCCCAATTAGTCATGTGAGTATCGAACATACAACGATAGTCAGAGGACTCATTGACTAGAATCTGTGTGTCAATTTGGTTATTTACGAACTCTTTACTGATGAGGCGTATGGCACGGGCTATTTCGCGGTTGGTAGCCGGTGTACCTTCTTGTTTGGGGCCAATCCAGTTCCAATGCCCATCGGGTTCATTGAATGGACAGAGGTAATTGAACTTGATTCCATCGTGTTTCTCCACCCCTTTTATGACATTGGCAAGAAAACGGGCAAAATTCTTATAATGCTCTTCCTTTAAGTTTAAGGTTCCTCCACGGCCTGTGTTGGTGGCAAGACCGTTTTGTGTGAAATATACGGGAGGTGAATTAAGAAATGCCAAAAATTTGTTTACACCCCGTTCTTTTGCCAGACGCAGGAAGTTGCGCTGCCCTTGTTGTTTATTCCAATTATAGTTACCATCTGCCTGAAGGAAACATTCGGCACGCATCCAGGGAGAGGCTATCTGGCTGGCTTCTCCTTGTTCCGCACTTCCGGCTCCTACATTGAAACGCCATAAAGACAGACCGATTCCTTTAGGTTGTCCGTTTTCATGGTTTTCCGTACTGAACAGCCAGTCGGCTACTTGGTTTTGTTTTTCTTGCGGCCATAAGCCGATAAATTGCATGCTCCAACAGTCTGATGCTCCGAAATAGTCCATGGTTTGACAGGGTTGGTCTGTTTCTATTTCAAAGTGAATGGCAGG
>PVMO01011770.1_pt1 | contig 11713 bp, 8 predicted proteins | sample 1853421 | NCBI WGS metagenome assembly PVMO01 (sample SAMN08533511, study PRJNA380276) | Human gut metagenome, whole genome shotgun sequencing project.
TTTACGAAGGTACTTCCGAAGTACAGCGGATGGTGATTTCGTCGGCACTGTTGAAATAGCGGCGGGCGACCGTGCATCCGGTTCCGGAATAAACCCCGAAGCCGGTCGTACTCCCCTCGCAAGGACACATAAAGTAAAAACAATAAAAAACAGATATTCGAATGAAAATTGTAGTTTGTATAAAACAGGTTCCCGATACGACGGAAATCCGCCTCGATCCCGTTACGGGAACGCTGATCCGCGACGGTGTGCCCAGCATCATGAACCCCGACGACAAGGCCGGACTCGAAATGGCTCTGGAGCTGAAAGACCAGTACGGCGCACACGTCACCGTTATCACGATGGGTCCTCCGCAGGCCGACGACATCCTGCGCGAAGCCTTCGCAATGGGTGCCGACCGTGCGATTCATCTGAGCGACCGCAAATTCGCCGGTGCCGATACGCTGGCGACTTCGAACGCTATCGCCGGTGCTCTCCGCATGCTGGAGTTCGACCTGGTAATTACCGGTCGTCAGGCTATCGACGGCGACACGGCCCAGGTAGGCCCGCAGATCGCCGAACACCTCGGTCTGCCGCAGGTGACCTACCTCGAAGGCATTAAATACGAAGGAGGAAACCGGCTCGTCGTCAAGAAATGGACGGAAGAGGGGTATCAGTTGCTCGAGGTGGAAACCCCGTGCGTGGTAACCGTACTCTCTTCGGCCAACCGGCCCCGTTATATGTCGGTACGCGGCATCGTGGAGGCATACGACAAGCAGGTGGAAGTCTGGGGTTTCGACAACATCTCCGTCGAAGAGTCGAAACTCGGCCTCAACGGTTCGCCGACCCGCGTCTTCAAATCCTTCACGAAGGGTGCGAAATCCGCAGGTAAGGTCTTCGAGCTGGAGCCGGCCGAAGCAGCCGATCTGATCGTCGAGAAGTTGCAAGAAAAATTCATAATCTGATCGGCCCCGGCAACTGCGAAGCTGTAAATTACCGATCGTTCATTTACAACAGTCGTTTTCTGCACCCGGCAAAAGCCGAATCCTTTCGGTCCAGCCCGCCGAAAACGTTCACAAAAAACACAGTTACTTACCAAGATGGATAAATCTCAATATAAAAACGTTTACGTGTTCGTCGAACAGCGTGACGGAGTCGTTCAGAACGTCGCTCTCGAACTTCTGGGAAAAGCCCGCGAACTGGCCGACGCACTCCATGAGCAGGTAATCGCCCTGCTGCTCGGCAAAGGAGTCAAAGACAAGGCCGACGAGCTGATCGCAGCCGGAGCCGACGTGGTCCTTTCGATCGAAGCCGACGAACTCGCCCAATACACCACCGAGCCTTACGCACAGGCCATCACCCAGGTAATCCACGAGCGCAAGCCCAGCATTCTGCTGATCGGTGCCACCAGCATCGGCCGCGACCTCGGTCCGCGTCTTTCGGCACGCATCGGCACGGGACTTACCGCCGACTGTACCGGACTCGACATTTCGGAAGACGGCGACCTGCTGATGACGCGTCCTGCCTTCGGCGGTAACCTGATGGCAACGATCATCTGCAAGGAACATCGTCCCCAGATGTCCACGGTACGCCCCGGTGTGATGCGTGCCAAAGCGGCCGATCCGACCCGCAAAGGAAAGGTCGAGGACGTAAAAATCAATTTCGACAAATCAAAGTTCCGCGTACGGATTCTGGAAACGGTCAAGGAACAGAAGAATATGATCGACATTACGGAAGCCAAAGTACTCGTTTCGGGCGGCCGCGGTGTCGGCACGGCAGAAGGGTTCCAGACCCTGCGCGAGCTTGCCGACGTGCTCGGTGCCGAAGTATCGGCTTCGCGTGCGATGGTCGATGCAGGTATTCTCGCACACGAGCGACAGGTCGGACAGACCGGTAAAACGGTTCGTCCGGATCTCTACTTCGCCATGGGTATCTCGGGTGCGATCCAGCACCTGGCCGGTATGGAGGAGTCGGACTTCATCATCGCCGTGAACAAGGATAAATTCGCTCCGATCTTCAACGTCGCCGACGTGGGTATCGTATGCGACGTGCACAAGGTCGTTCCGATCCTGACAGAGAAACTGAAGACGATGAAAAAGTAAGTCCGGAAACTTGCTCTTCAAAATAAGGGAAGATTCGCAATGAATCCTCCCTTATTTTTTATGGCCGGTGCGAAATCCGCTGAAACCCGACCGCCCGGACCTCTCCCCTCCCACATATTCACAAAAAACAGGCAGTTCGGCCCTTGTGAAACAAATAAAAAAGCAGACGCAAGGAAAAACCTTGCGTCTGCTCCTGATATCGAGATATAATCCGCATCAAGGCAATCCGTCCTCATTCGGCACGATTGCACAGATACCCGGAATCTATTTCGCAACTTTTTTGAGGAATGCCTCGATCGTATTCTCGATCAGACAGGCGATCGTCATCGGACCTACCCCGCCGGGCACTTTCGTAATCAGCGAAGCCTTCGGCTCGCAAGCCTCGAAATCGACGTCGCCGCACAATTTCCCCGTTTCGGGATCTCGATTGACACCCACGTCGATCACCACGGCACCGTCGCCCACCATGTCCGCCGTAACGAACTTCGGACGGCCGATCGCCACGACAAGAATCTCCGCTTCGCGTGTCACATCCGCCAGGTTCTTCGTCCGGCTGTGAGTAATGGTCACCGTAGCATTCTCATCGAGCAACAGCTTGGCAACGGGAAGCCCCACGATCGTACTGCGGCCGATCACAACGGCTTTGCGTCCGGCCAGCTCCACGCCCGAATCCTTCAGGAGCTTCATGATACCCTTCGGCGTACAGGGCAGCACGCAGGGCTGTTTCTGCCAGAGAGCCGCCACATTGAGGGGGTGGAAGCCATCCACATCCTTCTCTTGACGAATCCGTGCGATCACCTTATCCGAATCGATATGTTTCGGCAGCGGCAGCTGGATCAAAATTCCGTCCACCGTATCGTCGGCATTGAGGTCGTCGATAATTTTCAGCAACTCCTCCTCCGAAATGTCCGCCGGCTTGCGAATCGTCGTATTCAGGATACCGACCTCGTCGGCAGCCTTCGTCTTACCCGTCACATAGGATACGCTGCCCGCATCCTCACCGACCAGCACCACTACCAAATGGGGCAGCCGGCCGTATTTCTCCGGGAATGTCTTCACCTGCTCGGCCATCTTGGCCTTGCAAGCCGCCGCTAATTCTTTTCCGCTGATTACCATATACTGTTTTGATTTTAAAGATTGCTTATCCGTCCCATCCAGGGATTCGAAGGACAAATATAACTATTTTTTCACTAAAAACGAAAGAGCCTTCATACCGATATCGGATCGATAGAAAAGATTCTCGCAACCGATTTTCCGGACCTCCTCGAGCGCCCGGCACCTGGCCTGCTCCGGGTCGGCACTCCGGCAGACGACGATCATCACCCGGCCGCCCGAGGTAACGAGCCGCCCCTCTTTTATCGCCGTGCCCATATGGTACACTACGCCGTCCACCTGCTCCGTTCCCGTAATTTCATACCCCTTCTCATAGGAGCCGGGATATCCTTTCGATGCCAGCACGATCCCCAGAGTCGCAAAGTCGTGCCACTCGGCCTCGCCCGGATCCCGTCCGTCGGCTACGGCGCTGAAAATATCGTAAATGTCGCTCTTCAGGCGGGGCAGCACCACTTCGGTTTCGGGATCGCCGAAACGGGCGTTGAACTCGATCACGCGGATTCCCTGCGGGGTCTTCATCAAACCGCCGTAAAGCACGCCCGTGAAAGGACATCCCTCGTCGCAGAGAGCGTCGGCCGTGCGCTGCATCACCTTTTCCAATGCGAAAGCCTCGTCTTCCGGAGTAATGAACGGCAGCGGGGAGTATGCTCCCATACCGCCCGTATTGGGACCTTCATCGCCGTCGAACGCCCGTTTGTGATCCTGCGCCAGCACCATCGGCAGCACCTTGCGCCCCGACACGAAACACATGAACGAAAATTCGGGTCCGGTCAGAAAATCCTCCACGACCACACGTCCCTTGCCGAACTTGTCGTCCAGCAACATGTCGCGCAACGCGGCATCGGCCTCCTCCATCGTCCGGGCGATAACGACACCCTTTCCCGCAGCCAGACCATCGTATTTCAGGACGGCGGGCAGAGGGCGCGAACGAACGTACTCCGAAGCCTTCCGGTAATCGTCGAACGCCCGGTAACCGGCCGTCGGAATACCGTACCGCCCCATCAGATCTTTTGCAAACTCCTTGCTCGACTCGATGCGGGCCGCCGCCTTCGTCGGGCCGAAAATACGAAGTCCCTCCTCACGGAAGCGATCGACGATACCGGCCACGAGCGCCGCTTCGGGCCCTACCACCGTGAGGTCGATCTCTTTTTCACGAGCAAGGGAAAGCAATCCCTCGACATCGGTATCCTTGACCGGCACACACTCGGCCTGACGAGCGATACCCGCATTGCCGGGAGCGCAATATATCTTCGAAACCTGCGGCGAACGCGACAACGCATCGACGACGGCATGTTCGCGGCCACCGCCGCCTACGACTAAAACTTTCATAACCTATCGTTTATTCCCGACCGCACTTTCCGCAAAGAGCGGCTCGGAAATCGTCCATAAAAAATAATCCGACCGACGGACACGAAATCCGCAGTTTAATGTTTGAAATGACGCATCCCGGTAAACAACATCGGAATACCCGATTCATTGGCCTTCCGGATCGAATCCTCGTCCCGGACGCTGCCTCCCGGCTGCACGATCGCCTCGACGCCGCTCGCAGCCGCCAGGCTCACGCAGTCGTCGAAGGGGAAAAAGCCGTCCGAAGCCAGTACCAGCCCTTCGGTCACACCCTGGGCATGGGCCTGCTTGAGCGCGAGTTCCGCCGAGCCGATGCGATTCATCTGACCCGCTCCGACACCCAGCGTACGACCGTCCTTCACCACTACGATAGCGTTCGACTTCACATGCTTGACAATACGCCAGCCGAAATCGAGATCGGCGAGCTGCCTTTCCGTCGGCCGCTTCTCCGTCACGCACATATCCGCCGTCACGGGACGTGTTTCGAGGTCGAGGTCCTGCACCAGCAATCCTCCCGTCACACTCACCAACTGGCGCTGCTTCGCATCGCTCTTCTCCATCGGAACTTCGAGCAGACGCAGATTCTTCTTCGTCGAGAGCACTTCGAGGGCTTCGGGCGTAAACGAAGGGGCCATGATGATCTCCAGAAAAATCGGCTTCATCAATTCGGCCGCCTCACGGGTCACAGGTCGGTTCAGGGCGACGATACCGCCGAAAATCGACACCTTGTCGGCCTCGTAAGCCTTCGTCCAGGCATCCGCCGCATCCCGCCCCACCGCAGCACCGCAGGGATTCATATGTTTGAGTCCCACGCAGAACGGCTCATCGAACTCCCGCACGATCGCAAGGGCTGCGTTGGCATCCTGTATGTTATTGTAGGACATCTCCTTGCCATTAAGTTGCCGGGCATAGGCCAGCGAATAGGGCACCCGTTCGCCGCTGCGGTAGAACTTGGCCTGCTGGTGCGGATTCTCTCCGTAGCGGAGCGACTGAACCAGATCGAACTCCAGGAACAACTTCTCGTCGAGCCCCGCTTTTTCACGCATGTACGTAGCGATCATCGCATCGTACTCGGCGGTATGGGTATATGCCTTGGCCGAGAGCTGCAACCGCAATCGGGGAGTCGTATTGCCGTATCCTCTGATCTCCGCAAGGATCGTGTCATAATCCGCCGGGTCGCACACTACGGTCACGTCCTTGTAGTTCTTGGCCGCACTGCGCAACATCGAAGGTCCGCCGATGTCGATATTCTCGATCGCCTCGTCCATCGTCACCCCTTCGCGGGCGATCGTCTGACGGAAGGGATAGAGATTCACACACACCATGTCGATGAACTCGATGCCGTTCTCCCGCAACGCTTTCAGGTGGTTCGGATCGTCGCGGCGAGCCAGCAGGCCGCCGTGCACCTTGGGATGGAGCGTCTTGACACGTCCGTCGCAGATCTCCGGGAACCCCGTCACATCGCTGATGTTGATCACCTCCACGCCGCTTTCAGCCAACAGTTTCATCGTACCGCCGGTGGCGATCACCTGCCAGCCGAGCTCTCGAAGTCCGCGCGCGAACTCCACCACGCCGGTCTTATCGCTCACACTGATTAATGCTCTCATATTGCTAATTTATATAGGCAATCATATCTTTCAATATACCATTTCCGACGATCTCAACACCGAATCCGAGAGTCGCTTATTCGCGGTCCAATGACCGCATTTACCACTCCGCCTTCCCCTAATCCTTTCTCGAAAGGGACTCGGGTCGCTGCATTTCCAAAGAGGTACACTAAAGGATATGATCGCGTTAATATATACGTAGTTTTATCGTTTTCGACTCGCGGTCGCCGTTATTCACGGTATCCGACGATGTGTTTCCAGGTCCGAATCCGCACTAAACCGCGACGTTCCCGCGATCCTATTGCTCCGCAACCAACTTTGCCACCGTTTCCACATACAGCGGATGTTCGACGGCATGCACCCGGGCTTCCAGCTCTTCCGGATCGCTCCCCAGATACTCGAAAGCCCGCTGGGCGATGATCCGGCCCCCGTCGAGCTCTCCGTTCACATAGTGGATCGTCACGCCGAAGACCTTGACGCCGTAAGCAAAGGCATCGGCAATGGCATGCGCCCCCTTGAACGCAGGCAACAGCGAGGGATGAATATTGACGATCCGGTCGCGGTACGCCTCCAGCACCACATCGGAAAGGATGCGCATATACCCCGCCAGACAGATCAGCTCGACCCTTTCGGCCCGAAGCCTGCGGACGATCTCCCGTTCGTAGTCGGCTTTCGAAGGGTACTCTTTGGGGTTGAACGTAAAAGTCGGAATACCGTAACGGGCAGCCCGCTCGTTCACGAAAGCCCCCGGCTTGTCGCAGACCATGAGGGCGATGCGGGCCGCAATGCGCCCATCGGCACAAGCCGCAGCCAATGCTTCGAAGTTGGAGCCGTTTCCGCTGGCGAATACTGCGATCGTCTTCATCGCCCTATCGGATTTCCACGCCCGGACGATCCGTCGCCCGGCCGATCACCGAAGCTTTCTCGCCCTGTTTCTCCAAAATGGCAATCACTTCGGAAGCCTCATCCTGCGAAACCGCGATCACCATACCGATACCCATGTTGAAGATATTGAACATCTCGCGGTGAGCGATCTTGCCGTATTTCTCCAACAGGCGGAACACGGGCAGGATCTCCCACGTCCCCTCGTGAATCTCGATACCCTGGCCCTCGCTCAGGATGCGGGGAATATTCTCGTCGAAACCGCCGCCCGTGATATGACTGATGCCGTGCACGTTACAGGCTCGGATCACTTCGAGCACCTGTTTCACGTAAATTTTGGTCGGCGTCAGGAGCACCTCGCCCAACACACGGCCGTCCAATTCGGGATAAGCCTTGCGAAGATCCAGTCCTGCATCGGCAACCACCTTACGCACAAGGCTGAAACCGTTCGAATGGACACCGCTCGACGCGATACCCACCAACACGTCGCCCACACGCACCTTCGTACCGTCGATCAGGCGCGACTTCTCGACCACGCCGCACGTGAAGCCCGCAATATCGTACTCGCCGCCGGCATACATGCCCGGCATCTCGGCCGTTTCGCCGCCGATGAGTGCACAGCCGGCCTGACGGCAGCCTTCGGCCACACCCGCCACGATCGCTTCGATCTTCGCAGGCTCGTTGTGCCCCACGGCTACATAATCCAGGAAGAAGAGCGGCTCGGCCCCCTGCGCCAGCACGTCGTTCACGCACATAGCCACGGCGTCGATGCCGATCGTGTCGTGCTTATCCATCTCGAAAGCCAGCTTGAGCTTGGTTCCCACGCCGTCGGTACCGCTCACGAGCACCGGCTCCTTGACATTAAGCGCCGAGAGATCGAACATTCCGCCGAAGGCGCCGATGTTACCCATCACGCCCAACCGCGAGGTCGAAGCCACGTGTTTCTTGATGCGGCGCACCACTTCGTATCCGGCCTCGAGGTTCACACCGGCCTTTTCATAACTTTCCGCCATAACAATAGTTGGTTTTAGCTGTTTCCTGAATATTTCCACCCGATGTTTTCGAAATACGCATGCAGGACAGGTTCTTCCCTGACACCGCAGATCGAAAACGAAGCGGTTTGTTTAACATTTTTCTTTTTTGTTCGCCTCCTCGATCGTCCCGTAAAGCGACGTCGGATAATTGCCCGTGAAGCAGGCCATGCACAACTCGCAGCGATTGCCCGCCTTCAGCAAGGCATCGGGCGAGAGGTAAGCCAGCGAATCGGCTCCGATATACTCGCACGCCTCCGGAACCGACATGCGGGCGCACAGCAGCTCCTCGTACGTCGAAGTATCAACACCGTAAAAACAGGGATTCTTGAACGGAGGGCTGGCGATGCGGACATGAACTTCCGTGGCCCCCGCCTCACGCAACAGACGCACAATGCGCCGGGAGGTGGTACCGCGCACGATCGAATCGTCAATCAGCACCACACGCTGCCCCGAAACGATACCGCTCACCGACGAAAGTTTCATCCGCACGCCCTTCTCACGCATCGACTGCGACGGCTGGATGAAGGTGCGGCCGATGTATTTGTTCTTGATAAGTCCCATCTCGTAGGGAAGACCGCTCGCTTCGGCGTATCCCATGGCAGCGCTCAAACTCGAATCGGGCACTCCGACCACGATGTCCGCGTCTGCCGGCGCCTCCTTGTAGAGCAAGCGTCCCGACTCCTTGCGGAAGGCGTGCACGTTACGGCCCTCGATGTCGCTGTCCGGGCGGGCGAAATAGATATACTCCATCGCACACATCATATGGCGCTTGAACATCGAATAGTCGCTGCTGCGGATGCCGTGCCGATCGATCGTAACGATCTCGCCGGGCTCTACGTCACGCACGAATTCGGCACCGCTGCTGACGACATAGCCGTCTCCCAACTTGCCGATCGAAAGGGGCCGCAGACCGTGTTTGTCACGGCAGGCATAGATGCGGTTAGCCGTCATCACCAGAAACGCGAACGCTCCTTCGAGCATATTGAGCGCCTCGATGATCGAATAGATACGGGGCCGGTTGTGGTTGCGTACCTCCTTTTTGATAAGATGGGCGAACACTTCGCTGTCCGAAGTGGACTGGAAAAGACTGCCCTTGTTCTCCAGGTAGTTGCGCAGCAGATCCGCATTGACGATATTCCCGTTGTGGGCCAATGCGAAATCACCCGTGTTATGATGGAACAGAAAAGGCTGTATATTCTCCGTCCCGCCGCCACCGGCCGTCGAATAACGGACATGACCGATGGCCATATCGCCCGCAAGGTTTGCCAGCTTGGCTTCGTTGAACACCTCCGTAACAAGTCCTTCGCCCCGAACACGCCGCATCGCCCCTTCCTTCGAAACGCTTACGATACCGCACCCTTCCTGCCCGCGATGTTGCAGGGAATGAAGGCCGTAGTAGGTCAGGTTAGCTGCGTCGGGCACTCCCACGACGCCGAAAACGCCGCACTCCTCGTGCAGCTCCCGGTCGCAGATCGGCTGCATTATGCTCTCTTTGTGCATCGGAACTTATTTGATTACTTTTTCCAGACGGGCCAGGATCTCCTCGTAAGCCTCGCGCACCTTACCCAAGTCACGACGGAAGCGATCCTTGTCGAGCTTCTCGTTGGTAGCCATATCCCACAGCCGGCAGGTATCGGGCGACACCTCGTCCGCCAGAACGATCTCGCCGTCCGACGTGCGGCCGAACTCGATCTTGAAGTCGATCAGGTTGATATTCATCTTGGCGAAAAGCTCCTTGAGCACCTCGTTGATCCGGGCGGTCATGGCATAAATCTGTTTCAACTCGTCATAGGTTACGACACCCAGCGCCACCGCATGATGATCGTTGATCAGCGGATCGCCCAGCTCGTCGTTCTTGTAACAGATGTCGAAAATCACGTTCGAAGGCTTCGTTCCCTCCTCGATACCCAGACGCTGGGCCATCGAGCCGGCGATGACGTTGCGGACGATCACCTCCAGCGGAATGATCCGCACACGGCGGCACAACTGGTCGCGGTCGTTCAGGGTCTTCACGTAGTGAGTCTTGATCCCCTGCTTGTTGAGATATTCGAAGATCAGGGTCGAGATCCGGTTGTTCAGCACGCCCTTGTTCTCGATCGTGGCCTTTTTGATGTTGTTGAACGCCGTCGCCGCATCCTTGTAGTGAATCAGGATCATATCCGGATCGTCCGTCAGGAAAACCTGTTTGGCCTTACCCTCGTAAAGCATTTCGCCTTGTTGCATAGTGGTTGGTATTTTATAATTGTTATTTTGTTTTCCGGAAATAGTTCACCGCATTCGTGAAGATGTCCTGCACCTTCTCTCCGGCGATGTTCTTAAAGAGGTTCTCCCCGTAACGCTCCGTATGGCCCATCTTACCGAGTATCTGCCCGTCGCGGCTCACGATACCCTCGATCGCATAATACGATCCGTTGGGATTGTACGGGGCTTCGGCCGTCACGCGGCCTTCGGCATCGACATACTGGAACGCCACCTGCCCGTTCTCGAACAGCTCGCGGGCCAGAGGCTCGTTCACGACGAACTTGCCCTCGCCGTGGCTCACGGCGATCGAATGGATATCGCCCACCGAGAAACTCGACAGCCACGGGGAGTTGGTCGTCGCCACGCGGGTCGAAACAATCTGCGACACATGACGGTTGATGTCGTTGCGGAAGAGCGTCGGCGACTCTTTGGTCACCAGGCCCAGCCGTCCGTAGGGCAGCAGGCCCGACTTGACCAGCGCCTGGAAGCCGTTGCAGATGCCCAGAATCAGGCCGCCCCGGTCGAGCAGACGATGTATTTCCTCCGAAATATCCTTGTTGTTCAGCACATTGGCAATGAATTTACCGCTGCCGTCCGGCTCGTCGCCCGCCGAGAAGCCGCCGCAGAGCACGAAGATATGGCACGCAGCGATCGCCTCCTTCATCCGGCGGATCGAGTCGAAAATAGCCTCCGCCGTCAGGTTGCAGAACACCTCGCTGCGCACTTCGGCACCCGCCCGGCGGAAGGCCTTCGCGGTGTCGTAGTCGCAGTTGCTGCCCGGGAATACGGGGATGAAAACCACCGGACGCTCGACCGCCTCGCCCGGATAGGTGAAGCTGCGGAGAGCCGGCATCGCCTCCATGACCGGCGCATGGTTGATTCCCTTATCGGGATAAACCGTCGCAAAGCGTTCGGTATTGGCCCGGTAAAGCTCTTCGAGCGGCATTTTTTCGCCGTTGATCGTGAGCGATTCCTCCGCCTCGGTATGTCCCAGCAACTCGGCGGCCGGGAAATCGAGCGGCTCGGTGCTCTCCACCACGATCGAACCGTAAGAGTTGTCGAACAACGTCGCTTCATCCACCTCGACATCGGCACCGATGCCGTTGCCGAAAGACATCTTGGCCAGCGCTTCCGCCACACCGCCGAAGCCGACGGCATAGCCCGAAACGATCTTGCCGGACTCGATAGCCGAACTTACGAAATCGAAATTCCGCTTCAACGCCCCGGTATCGGGCATATGGTTTTCGAGCGGGGTATGACGCACTAGGTAAATCGAATGGCCCGCCTTCTTGAAATCGGTCGAGATGACGCGTCCGGCATCGACAGTCGTAATACCGAAGGCCATCAGCATAGGCGGGACGTTCGATTTACCTAGTGCGTCATACCCCGCTCGAAAACCATATGCCCG
>PVMO01021121.1_pt1 | contig 11700 bp, 9 predicted proteins | sample 1853421 | NCBI WGS metagenome assembly PVMO01 (sample SAMN08533511, study PRJNA380276) | Human gut metagenome, whole genome shotgun sequencing project.
AAAACCGCCCCCCGGCTCAGGCCGGCGGGCGGTTTTTGATTTTATCAGAACTTGGTGCCGCCGAACTCGTGGAAGGTGAGGTTCTTGTTCCGCTCCTCGGTCCAGCCGATGGCCCACTGGGAACCGAACAGCAGGAGCTGGTTGCCCTTGTAGTCCTCCACCAGCTTCACGTCGGTGCCCAGGATGAGATCCTCCTCCTTGACCGGCTCGCCGTCGTCGGTCTCGATCCACCGCAGGTATTCGTAGGGCAGGCCCTCCATGTAGAGCTCCACGTTGTACTCGTTCTTGAGGCGGTACTCCAGCACGTCGAACTGGAGGGTGCCCACCACGCCCACGATGACCTCCTCCATGCCGGTGTAGGGGGTCTTGAAGATCTGAATAGCGCCCTCCTGGGCGATCTGCTCCATTCCCTTCAAAAACTGCTTGCGCTTCATGGTGTCCAGGGAGCGCACCCGCTTGAAGTGCTCAGGGGCGAAGGTGGGGATGGGGTCGAAGCGGAACTTTTTGCCCGGGGCACACAGGGTGTCGCCGATGGAGAAGATGCCCGGGTCAAACACGCCGATGATGTCGCCGGCGTAGGCCTCCTCGATGATCTCCCGCTCGGCCGCCATGAGCTGCTGGGGCCGGGACAGGCGGAGCTTCTTGCCGCCCTGGACGTGGTACACCTCCTTATCCGCGTCAAAGCGGCCGGAGACGATGCGCATAAAGGCGATGCGGTCCCGGTGGGCCTTGTTCATGTTGGCCTGGATCTTGAACACAAAGGCGGAGAAGTCGTCGTCCAGGGAGTCCACCACCAGCTCGCCCGCCCGCCGGGGCAGGGGGGCGGTGGTCATCTGGAGGAAGTGCTCCAGGAAGGGCTCCACGCCGAAGTTGGTGAGGGCGGAGCCGAAGAACACCGGGGAGAGCTTGCCGTGGCGCACCCGGTCCAGATCAAACTCGGCGGCCGCGCCGTCCAGCAGCTCAATCTCGTCGGTGAGCTGCCGGTGGAGCCGCTCGCTGATCAGGCCGTCCAGGTTGGGGTCACCCAGCTCCACCTCGGTGGCGGTGGCCGCCTTGGCCCCGCCGTTGGAGGTGAAGTGGATAATCTTGCGGCTGCCCCGGTCATATACGCCCTGGAAGTCCTTGCCGCAGCCGATGGGCCAGTTCACCGGGTAGGTCTCGATGCCCAGCTCCTTCTCCAGCTCCTCCAGCAGCTCGAAGGAGTCCCGGGCCTCCCGGTCCATCTTGTTGATGAAGGTAAAGATGGGGATGTCCCGCATGGCGCACACCTTGAACAGCTTGCGGGTCTGGGCCTCCACGCCCTTGGCCGCGTCAATGACCATCACCGCGCTGTCGGCGGCCATGAGGGTGCGGTAGGTGTCCTCCGAGAAGTCCTGGTGGCCGGGGGTGTCCAGGATGTTGATGCAGTAGCCCTCGTACTGGAACTGCATGACGGAAGAGGTGACCGAGATGCCGCGCTGCTTCTCAATCTCCATCCAGTCGGAGGTGGCGGCCCGGGTATTCTTTTTGCCCTTGACCTGCCCAGCCTGGGCAATGGCCCCGCCGTAGAGCAGGAACTTTTCGGTCAGGGTGGTCTTGCCGGCGTCCGGGTGGCTGATGATGGCAAAGGTACGCCGGCGATTGATTTCTTTCTCGTATTGTGACAAGGTAATGTCCTCCTTGATAGAGTTGGTGCATGGGTGCCGGGCGGATGTGGGCATCCGCCCCTACGGCTGGAACAGGCCCGCATTTGGACGTTGTAGGGGGCGATGCCTACATCGCCCCCGCCTTACGGCGGAGTGAGGCGGCGGATCGCATCGGGAAGATCCCCAAAGGTAGCCACCGAGGGCACAGGGCGGTCAATGCGCCCGAAGCCGTAGGCGGCATGGAGGAAGGGGACGCCCGCCTTGGAGGCGGCGTCATAGTCCCCCTGGGTGTCCCCGATGTAGAGGGGCCGCCTCAGGCCGTTCCGCTCCGCCACCAGGGCGATGTTGTCCGCCTTGGGCAGCCCCGTGCGGCCGGGGTTTTCGTAGTCCGTAAAATAGCGCCCCAGTCCGTGGGCCTGGAAAAAGGCCTCAATATACCCGTCCTGGCAGTTGCTGACGAGAAAGAGGGGACAGCGGGCGGAGAGCGCCGCCAGGGTCTGCTCCACCCCGGGGTAGAGGACGCCCCCGTGGGCGGCCACATAGGCGTTCTCCTCCACCAGTACCTCCTCCAGAATGGGCTTCATCCGCTCCTGGTCCAGCTCCGGCACCAGGCGGTGGAGGATGTCGGGCAGCAGCATCCCCATACACGGCAGCAGCCGCGCCCGGGTCACGGTGCCGGCATACTCCGGCGCAAGCCGCTCCAGGGCCCGGTTCCAGGAGATGCAGATGGCGTCCACCGAGTCCCACAGGGTCCCGTCCAGATCAAACAGAAGTCCGTCAAACACGTCCATACCCCCGGTTCCGTCTCACAAAAACGACCACATCCGAAGGGATGCAGCCGATACCAATACCTTGATACTATATCATACCCAAGCCGCCCTTTTCAAGCCTCCCTGTCCCATATTTTGCACAAAAAGCCGGGGCCGCTGGGCGGCCCCGGCTTGGGAGCTGGGTTACAGGGTGAGGGCGCGGTGGAGAATGACGGCCATCTCCGCCCGGTTCAGGGTTCCGGTGGGGTTGAGCTTGCCCTGCTCGTTGCCCTGGATCACGCCGGCCTGGGCCATGGCGGCCATGGCCGTGCGGGCGTAGTCCGCCACGGAGGCCCCATCCGGGAAGCGGCTCAGGTAGCTGTCATAGGCGTTGGGCACAGACCGGTTGACGGCCTGCATGGCCCGCAGGAGGAACACCATGGCGTCCTGCCGGGTGACGGGGTCGTTGGGGCGGAAGCTCCCGTCCGCCTCGGCGGTGGCGATGCCCAGAGCCTTGGCATGGGCCAGGGCCTCGGCGTAGTAGCTGCCGGCGGCCACGTCAGTAAAGTTGCCTGCGGCGGCGGTGCTGCTGAAGCCAAAGGTGCGGTAGAGCATCAGGATATAGTCGCCGCGGGTGAGGGTGGAGGCGGGGCTGAAGGTGGCGCCGTCGCCCGTACCGGTGGTAATGCCGTAGGCGGCCAGGAATTCCACGGAGGCTCCCGCCCAACTGTTATAGCTGCCCATGTCGCTGAAGCGTGAGGAGGCGGAGGGCGTGACCATCACCTGAACGGTGCCGGTATACTCGATGCCGTCGGCATCGGTACCCACATAGGGGATGGTTACAACGCCGCTGTAACCCGCCTTGGGCAGGAAGGTGACCTCGCCCAGCAGGTAGACGCCGCCCACGGAGTAGTCCACGGTGGAAACCACCTCGCCGCGGTACTGGGTGGGAGTGTGGAAGTTGTAGTAGAGCTGTCCGCCGGTGGTGTCGGGGGCGGGGAACCGGACGGAGGTCAGGGCCTTGCCGCCCCGGGCCGCGCAGGCGGCGGTAAAGTCGGCGGCGTTGAAGTCCACGGCCAGGCCGGTGGAGGTGTAGGTGATGATGGTGGGCTCACTCAGCGTCACATAGGTCAGCTTGACCTCGCCGTAGAAGGACTTGCCGTTGGTGGCCTCCCCCTCAAAGGGGATGCGCACGGAGCTGCCGGTGCCGCTGCCGGGGACAAAGGAAACCTGGTCCAGCCGGGGAGAGGAGGCGCGGTAATAACGGCCGGAGCCCACCTCAGACTCGCCGGACTCGCCGTGCTGGTAGTACAGATAGCCGCCGCGGCCGGAGTCGTAATCAAAGATCACATAGTTCAGATTGGCGCCGGTCTCCTTCACGCAGGCCTCGTTGAACGCGTCCGTCTGGAAGTTGACGGTGGAACCGTTGCCGGCCTGGAGCTCCACGGTAATGTCGGCGCCGCCGGCATCGCCCACCCGAATGACCAGCTCGCCGGCGAACTTGTCGCCGTCGTCCGCCCTGCCCTCAAAGGGGATGGTGACCGCCCCTTCAAAATTGCGCTTGGGTACGAAGGTCAGATTGTCGATCTCGTCGTGGCGGATTTCCTCGTCCTCGTCAATCTCCTCCTGATCCCGCTTGTCATAGTCCCGGTAGAGGGTGCCCTCCCGGGAGGAGGGCAGATCGGTGAACCAGACCCGTCCCACCTCGGTACCGCTGGTCTCGTCGTAGACGAACTCGTCGAAGTCGTCATAGTCGAAGTCCACCGTGTCGTTGACGTCCACATCGTACGTCACGTCGCCCCTGGCGGCGCTGCTGCTCCGGCCGCCGCCCACCTCGATGACCAGGTCGCCGTAGAACTTATCCCGGGCGTCCGATCGGCCCTCGAAGGACAGGGTAACCGTCCCCTCATAATTCCGCTTGGGCACAAAGGTCAGGTCGTCGATCTCGTCCCGGTCGAACTCCTCGTCCTTCTCTACTTCGCGTTCACTGGAGTAGCCATAGTCGTAGTAGAGGGTGCCCTTGCTGGAGGAGGGCAGGTCGGTGAAGAAGATGTAATCGACCTCGGTGCCGTCCGACTCGTCGTAGGCATAGTCGTCAAAATCGTCCACGTCCAGATCCACGGCGTCGTTGACATCCACCTCATAGGTCACTTCGCCGTCAGAGGATGAACGCCCTGTGCCATTGACCTCAATATAAAGTGTACCAGAAAAATTCTCACCCTGGTCGGACTCACCGCTAAAACCGATCGTTACGGAACCATCGTAGTCCTCATCTGGCACAAAGGCGAGATCATCTAGGTCTCTGCGGGTAAAGCTCTCTCGCTTTTCGACCTCATATTCGTCTCGGCCGTCATAGTCAAAATATAGCACACCCTTACTGGACGAGGGTAAGCTTGTAAACCAGAGCTCATCCACCTCGGTACCCTGTGACGTTTCGTCATACACAAATTTATCGAAGTCCTCCTTTTCCAAGTAGAGAACCTCATCCGCATCCACCTCGTATTCTACATTTCGGCTCGCCGCCATGGCCCCGGGTACCAGGCTCGTTAAAAGGGCCAGACTCATACCCGCGGACAGCAGCCGGGCAAGCCCTCTATGGGTTCGCTTCATGTTCATTCTCTCCTTCCAATGCAGGTTTTTTCTTGGTTATATATTCCATTATCCAACATTACAGACGAAATGTCCAGAGCAAGGTTCCCGGTTTTCATTAAAAAAATCTTAAAGTTTGATCAGAACAGCCGGGAGGGAGCCCGCAGGCTCCACTCCCGGCTGCCGCCGTATATGAAATTGCGCTTATGTCTGCCTTACTCGGCGGGGCGGACCAGCACCTCGTCGGTCTCACCCAGCAGGATGGACTTCTCGCTGGGGCGCAGTTCGCCGGTGTTCTCGTCGCGGCCCTGGAGGACAAAGCGGGCATCGGAATCGCCGATGGACTGGGCGGCCTCGGTGGAGCCCTCCCAGATGGGGTCGCTGCCGGGCTTGCGGTAACGGTTGAAGATGACGCCCAGCTCAGTGTCGCCGCTCTCCATCCAGTCGGTCATCATGTTCCAATCGCCAGAGCTGTCGCCGAAGACCATCAGGGGCCCGGCATTGTCGTACTGGGGCGCGATGAAGTTGGTGATAATGGTGCTCTTGCCCTCACCCTGGGTCTGGGCGTACTTGCCCTCGCCGCCCCAGTCGTAGTTATACTCGTTAATGTAGCGGCCGTCCTCGCCCAGCTTGTTGCGCATGGCGTAGACGTGGTCCTCGGGCAGGTTGTAGCCCATGGTCTCATTGGCGGCCAGCACGGTGTCGATGGGGGAGGCGGAGACGATATACACGTCGATGCCGTTGGTCTGGAGGGTGGCATACAGGTCCTTCAGCTCGTCGGTGAAGGTCAGGCCGGTGATAAAGTCAATCGAGACAATGCCGGTCTTGCCGGGCAGCTCCACGGGAGAGGTCCAGGTTTCCTCGGCATAGCGGCCGTAGTCTGCCCAATACTGGTGGGAGGCGGCAGCCAGCTTCTGCACCTCGTCGGGGGTCATGCCGGTGAACAGATAGCCAACCCAGGGGTAAGAGACGGCGTGATCAAAGTAGTCGCCCAGGTTGCCGTACATGAAGCGCAGCTTGGCGGCGAAGTCCTGGTACTGGTTGGACGCGTGGATGTAGTTGAGGTCCTTGTCCCCCTCAAAGCCCTCGTAGTTGGCATAGATCCACTCGTAATCGCTGGTGATGTCGGCCACCAGGGTGGCGGGGGTGATGTTCTTGCCGTCCAGGCTGGTGCCCATGGACTTGTTCAGGTCGGGAATGCCGGTCTCCAGAACGGCCTCCATGTCGGCGGGGTCGATCTTGAATTGCAGGTTCTCAATCTGGTAGATAAGCAGGGCCTCCTGAATGTCGAAGATCACGGAGGTGTTGTCAAAGTCAAAGACCACGTACTTGCCCTGGTTGGTGTTCTCGTCAATCACGGCCTGGATGCGGGCGCGGGTAGCGGGGGCCCAGTTGCCGGTGATGAGCTGGGTGGCGTCGGGCTTGTAGTGGGAGCCGGTGTCGATGGCCGCAGTGTCGGTGGCCTTATCCCAGGTCAGGCCCACGTCCAGCGCGCTGGCGAAATCGCGCAGCTTGTAATAGTTGTTGCCGTTGTCAATATTGTATCCCTCGACAGCGGCCGCCTTACCGTCCACCGTGACCTTGGTGGAGGCGGGCACCAGAGAACTGGCTGCCAGCGCCGCGGGAATGCTCAGGCCCATGGTGAGGGCGAGCCCCAGAGCGATCAGTTTGGATGGCTTATGGGATTTCATTTCATGTTTCCTCCTCTTTTTCTTTCCTTGCGACCAGGAGTCCTCCGGCGCGGAGTCTCCAGTGGTCAGAGCCCCGACCCCGCAAGGTGTTTTGCATGATACCATGAGCATCTTCCAATTGCAACCATGCTCACATTATTCTGCCTTTTGCCCGATTTCAGCCACTCTATTTTGTTTAGATTGTATATATTTATCCTCTTATTTGTCATTATTTTTAGTGAGCATGCTCTACAAATGCGGTAAACTCCAATTATTTACCTCCCTTTTACAGCACCATGGTGGCAGTTGGGCTCTGATCCGGCCTACAATGGACGGGAACCGTACCTCCCGCCCCCGCAGAAAGGAGAACCCCCATGCTTCCCTGTCAGAGCCAATGTCCCTCCTACCACAGCGGCTGCCACAAGAGCTGCGCCTGCTGGAAGGCCTTTCAGGAGCGCCAGCGCCTCCAGCGCCAGGCAAAAAAGAAGTATCTGAAGTTCTACGGCGCGCTGTGCGCCCAATCCCTCCGCCAGCTCACTGCCGGACAGTCCCGCCGTCCGGCGTGGTGACTGCATGCCCGCGCTCTCCTGTCACGGCGGCGGCAAAGGCCCCTCTCCGCCGGACGGCGGGGAGGGGCCTTCTCTGCCTTGCTTTACTTGCGGCGCTTGCCGGTGTAGATGCACATGAGCATACAGAACACGGCGCCCCAAGCCCAGAATCTATGCTGTTTCATTGCCAGGCTCCTTTCCCTGGGCCCCGCGCCCGCCGGGCGCGGGCAGATAGGGCCGCATGCTGGCGGCGCTGATGGCCATGGTAGAGGCATTGTGCAGCAGGGCCGTGGTGGTCGGCGGCAGTATGCCGAAAATCCCCAGCGCCAGCAGGCTGGTGTTGATGGTCAAAATCGACCTGTAGTTGCGGTTAATGCGCTCCAGCATCCGCTGGGAGAGGCGGCGCAGGGCGGCCAGCTCCCGCAGATCGGAGGAGAGGAGGGTAATATCCGCCACCTCCCGGGCCAGGTCGGAGGCATCCCTCATGGCCACGGATACATCCGCGGCGGCCAGGGCGGGGGAGTCGTTGACCCCGTCGCCCGCCATGATGAGCCTGCTGCCGCCCTCCTTGTAGCCCTCGATCAGGGAGGCCTTGTCGGCTGGGAGCACCTGGGCGCGGAACGTGTCGATGCCCAGCCGCTCACACACCGCCCGGGCGGCGGTCTCCTGGTCGCCGGTGAGCATGATCACCCGGCGCACCCCCAGCGCCCGCAGGGCGGCGATGGCCTCAGCGGCCTCGGGGCGGGGCGGATCGCTGATCAACAGCACGCCGGCCAGCCTGCCGCCGATGGCCAGATAGAGCACCGAACGGCCGCGGGCGGCCGCGGCGATCCGCCTAGCCTGTTCGTCGGTACAGGCAACGCCCTCGTCCTCGAAGATGAAGTGGCGGCTACCGATGAGGGCCCGCTCCCCCTCCAGGGTGGTGGCCACGCCGTGGGCCACCACATACTCCACCTCGGCGTGGCGCTCCTCGTGGTTGAGGCCCCGCTCCTCGGCGGCGCGGGTGACGGCCCGGGCCATGCTGTGGGGGAAGTGCTCCTCGATGCAGGCCGCGCACCGCAGCAGCTCGTCCTCCCCCCGGCCGGTGAAGTCCAGAACCTCCTCCACCCGGGGGCAGGCGGCGGTGAGGGTGCCGGTTTTGTCGAATACGATGGTATCCGCCTCGGCAAAGGCCTCCAGGTATTTGCCGCCCTTGACCATAATACGGCGGGCGGAGGCCTCCCGCATGGCGGAGATGATGGAGATGGGGGTGGACAGCTTGATGGCGCAGGAGTAGTCCACCATCAGTACGGACAGGGCCCGGGTCACATTCCGGGTCAGCAGGCCCACCGCCAGGGCCCCGGCAAAGCTGAAGGGCACGATGGCGTCGGCCAGCCGCTCGGCCCGGCTCTGGGCTCCGGCCTTCAGCGCCTCGGAATTCTCGATAAGGCCCACGATCTGCTGAATCCGGCTCTCGCCGGCCAGGGCCGCGGCCTGGATGACCAGACTGCCCTCCTCCAGCACGGTGCCGGCGTAGACGGTGGAGCCCTGGCGCTTGTGGACGGGGAGGGGCTCGCCGGTCATGGACGCCTCATTCACCATGGCGTCGCCGTCTGTGACAGTGCCGTCCACCGGGATCAGGGCGCCGGAGCGCACCCGGATACGCTCCCCCAGAGCCAGGCGGCCCATGGGGATGGACTCCTCGGAGCCGTCCTCCGCCACCCGCCACACGGTGTCCACGTGGATGGCCAAGCTCTGGGTCAGGGTGGTCTGGGTGCGCTTGCGGGTGTAGTCCTCCAGTAGGGCGGACAGGCCCAGCAGGAACATGACCGAGCCGGCGGTGGACCACTCCCGCCGGGCGATGGCTCCGGCGATGGAGGCCGCATCCAGCACGGCCACGTCCAGCCGCCCCCCGCCCAGGCTTCTCAGGCCCTCCCGCCAGTAGCCCGCCGCGTTCCACAGAGTCACGGCGCAGCGGACAGGGAAGGGGAAAAACCACTTTTTCAGGAAATGGCGGGCGGCCATGGAAAGGAGCCGGCCCAGAAACTGGCTGTCCACCTGGCGGAGCTGGTCATCGTCGGCGGCGGTCCCCACCGGCAGGGCGTCCCGCCGGAGCCCCCGGAGTACTGCCAGGGCCTCCGCCCGGCCCTCCCCCTCGTAGCACACCAGCACGCTGCCATTGAGCGCACAGGTGACGGCCTCCCGCACGCCCGGACGGCCCAGGAGCAGGGCGGCAATGCCGTAGCCCTGCTCCTGGGTAAACGCATCCGGGCCGAAGCGCACCCGAAGGCGGCCGGGCTGGTCGTATGCGATGCGATATCTCATGGCTGCGTTACGCCTCTTCGGCGGTCTCCTGGGCCGCCTTCTGCTTGGCCTCCGCACACAGATCCTGAGCGTCCTCCTTCATGTTCTGGAGGGTCACCCTGGCGTCCTGCTGGAGCTTCATGCCCTTGGCCATGCCGGCCACGCAGAGCTCACGGGTCTTGGGGGACTTGGCAACCTTGGCTCCCACCAGGGCGGCGGCCACGCCGCCGGCAAAGCAGAGGACCTTCGGATTCTGATACCACTTCATGATTGGAAAACTTCCTTTCTCTGTCTGTCTGGAACATGGATGGGCTCAAAACAGTGGCGGGGCAGCTCGGAGACTGCCGCGCAGGCGGCCTTCCACGCCTCCTCATAGGACAGCTCCATCCGGTTTTGCAGCGTCTCGGCCAGTTTGTCCGTCTGGCTGGCCAGCACCCGGGCCCACCGGCAGCCGTCGTCGGTCAGGTGTACCTTGCCGTACCGCTCCTTGGTCACCAGGCGCTTGTCTGTCAGAATGGACATCATGCTGGTGACGGAGGCGCGGGACACGTCCAGGGTCTGGGCGATATCCTTGGAGGACACCTCCAGCCGGGCCTGCGAGAGGTGGTAGATGGTCAAAAGATAGCGTACGTTGGTATTGGTCAGCTCCATGTATGACTCCTTAACTAAGGGGCGCCAGCCGCGCCCCGGCGTGTCGGCGGTTGCTTCTCAGGGTGGCACAGCCCGGACGAGGCGCAGTGGCCGCACCCTCCGCCGCAGGAGCCCCCGCAGGAGCAGGAGCTCTTGCCATGGCGGCGGTTGTAAATGCCCTTTCCCACAATGGCCGCAAACACGGCCAGAATGATCAGGCCAATGATAATTGTTGGTGCATTCATAGGCGCTCCTTACTTGGCCGCGGCGGCGACGGCGGAAATGGAGAGGGTGTTCTCGTCGTACTTGTTTCTGCGGACAAGGAGGTAGACCAGGCCGACGAGGGCGGCAGCGGCGGCGATGGTGCCGATGCCGAAGGAGACCTCGCCGGTGATAAGCCCGCCGAGCTGGTAGACGATGAGGGAGACCACATAGGCAAAGCCGCACATATAGCCGATGGCGCCCAGGGTCCACCTGGCGTTGTTCATTTCCCGCTTGATGGCGCCCATAGCCGCAAAGCAGGGGGCGCACAGCAGGTTGAAGATCATAAAGCTGTAAGCGCTCAGGGCGGTGAAGTGGGTGCCCACGGCGGCCAGCAGGCCGGGATCCTCCTCCGTCAGATCGGCGCCCAGACCGAAGAGCACGCCGAAGGTGGACACCACGTTCTCCTTGGCGATGAGGCCGGTAACGGTGGCCACGGTGGCCTGCCAGGTGCCGAAGCCCAGGGGTGCAAAGAGAAAGGCCACCGCGCCGCCGATGGAGGCCAGCAGGGAGGTGTTGTTGTCCTCCACCATGCCGAAGCCCGCCTCGGTAAAGCCGAAGCCCTGGAGGAACCAGAGGATGATGGAGGAGGCCAGGATGATGGTGCCGGCCCGCTTGATGAAGGACCAGCCGCGCTCCCAAGTGGCCCGCAGGACGTTGCCCACAGAGGGCACGTGGTAGGCGGGCAGCTCCATAACGAAGGGGGCGGGGTCGCCTGCAAACGCCTTGGTCTTTTTCAGGATGATGCCGGAAAAGATGATGGCCGCCACGCCGATGAAGTAGGCGGACACCGCCACCAGGCCGCTGCCGCCGAACAGGGCGCCGGCGAACAGGCCGATGATGGGCATCTTGGCCCCGCAGGGCACGAAGCAGGTGGTCATGACCGTCATCCGGCGGTCGCGCTCGTTCTCAATGGTACGGGAGGCCATGACGCCGGGCACGCCGCAGCCGGAGCCGATGAGCATGGGGATAAAGCTCTTGCCGCTCAGGCCAAACTTGCGGAAGATACGGTCCATGATGAACGCCACGCGGGCCATGTAGCCCACATCCTCCAGGATGGACAGCATCAGGAACAGCACCAGCATCTGGGGCACGAAGCCCAGCACCGCGCCCACGCCGGCAATGATGCCGTCCACAATCAGCCCCTGCAGCCAGGGGGCGGTGCCGATGCCCTCCAGCCAGCCGCTCACCGCCGGCGGCACAATCTCGCCGAACAGCACGTCGTTGGTCCAACCGGTCACCCAGTCGCCCACCGTGCCGATGGCCACATAGTACACCGCAAACATGACCACCGCGAAAATCGGCAGGGCCAGAATCCGGTTGGTCACAATCCGGTCAATCTTGC
>PVMO01021663.1_pt1 | contig 11670 bp, 13 predicted proteins | sample 1853421 | NCBI WGS metagenome assembly PVMO01 (sample SAMN08533511, study PRJNA380276) | Human gut metagenome, whole genome shotgun sequencing project.
GACCCCTATTTTTGTTTGTAGAAAGGTTTTCTTATAATCCTATGCGAAATCTGTTGACAAATCATTTTAGCATGATATGATATTATCAATTAAAAAATAGACTGGGGTTTCTGTACCTCAAAACTTTGAGAAAAGAGGACGATTATAATGTCAAATTGGGACACTAAATTCTTGAAAAAAGGTTACACTTTTGATGACGTATTGCTTATTCCTGCGGAAAGTCATGTTCTACCAAACAACGTCAACTTGAAGACGAAATTGGCTAAAAATTTGACATTAAATATCCCAATTATCACTGCAGCCATGGATACGGTCACAGATAGTAAGATGGCTATCTCAATTGCTCGTGCAGGTGGTTTGGGTGTCATTCACAAAAACATGTCTATTGCGGAACAAGCTGAAGAAGTTCGAAAAGTAAAGCGCTCTGAAAATGGTGTCATCATTGATCCATTCTTCTTAACGCCTGAAAATAAAGTTGCTGAAGCTGAAGAGTTGATGCAACGTTACCGTATTTCAGGGGTTCCAATTGTTGAGACACTTGAAAATCGTAAATTGGTTGGTATTATCACAAACCGTGATATGCGTTTTATCTCTAATTACGATACTCCAATTTCAGAACACATGACTTCTGAAAAATTGGTCACTGCTCCAGTTGGAACAGATCTTGAAACAGCTGAAAGTATTCTTCATGAGCATCGTATTGAAAAGCTACCTCTAGTTGATGAAGAAGGTCGTTTGTCAGGACTCATTACTATTAAGGACATCGAAAAAGTTATCGAGTTTCCTAATGCAGCTAAGGATGAATTCGGTCGTCTTTTGGTCGCAGGTGCTGTAGGGGTTACTTCTGATACCTTTGAACGTGCAGAAGCTCTCTTTGAAGCAGGCGCAGATGCTATTGTCATTGATACTGCACATGGTCATTCAGCAGGTGTTCTTCGTAAAATTGCTGAAATTCGTGCCCACTTCCCAGATCGTACTTTGATTGCAGGAAATATTGCAACAGCTGAAGGTGCGCGTGCACTTTATGAAGCAGGTGTCGATGTCGTTAAAGTAGGTATCGGACCAGGTTCTATTTGTACAACACGTGTGGTTGCGGGTGTAGGTGTTCCTCAAGTCACTGCTATTTACGATGCTGCAAGTGTTGCGCGTGAATACGGAAAAACAATTATTGCTGATGGTGGTATCAAATACTCAGGTGATATTGTAAAAGCTCTTGCAGCAGGTGGTAATGCTGTAATGCTTGGTTCTATGTTTGCTGGTACTGATGAAGCACCAGGTGAAACTGAGATTTTCCAAGGTCGTAAATATAAATCATACCGTGGTATGGGATCAATTGCAGCGATGAAGAAGGGATCAAGCGATCGTTACTTCCAAGGTGCAGTTAATGAAGCGAATAAACTTGTTCCAGAAGGAATTGAAGGCCGTGTAGCTTATAAAGGTTCTGCTGCTGATATTGTATTCCAATTGATTGGCGGTATCCGTGCAGGTATGGGTTATACAGGTGCAGAAGATATTCAGGCTTTACATGACAAAGCTCAGTTTGTTGAAATGTCAGGTGCAGGACTTATTGAAAGTCACCCTCACGATGTTCAAATTACCAACGAGGCGCCTAACTACTCAGCTCATTAATAAACATAAAAGTACTTATCTCAGATAAGTACTTTTTGTTTACAGAGATATTTACAATAAGTTTACAACGTATTTACGTGATTATGGTTGTTGATAAAAGGGTTTAGGCGAAAATGATTTACAGCTTATTGGGTAACTCTTGTCACATGTGTCAATCACGAAAAATAGAAAAACAAGTCATTTAATCGACTTGTTTTTCATAAATATCACCATTCTTAACTAAGAAGGTCTTTAAATCAGGTGGTAGGTTACTCAGATGATCAAGTGAAGTTGTCGTCATGAAGGTTTGAACCTCTTCGTCAATACTTTCTAACAGTTTAAGTTGACGGTGATTGTCAAGCTCACTCATGACATCATCGAGGAGAAGAATAGGAAATTCACCTGTTACTTTTTTTATCAGAGCAATCTCAGCCATTTTTAAAGAAAGTATGAGACTACGTTGCTGCCCCTGACTACCGAAAGATGCGTTCATGTCATTAATGTAAAATGTTAAATCATCCCTATGCGGACCAACACCAGTGTTCTTTTTGAAGATATCTCTTTTGTGATTTTGCTTTAACGTGGTTAAAAATGATTCGCGAATAACTTTGTTATTTTCCAGTGGGATATTAGATTCGTAGGAGATTTTAAGGCGCTCTATCTGATTTGAGAGGTTACTATGATGTCTATCTGCCTCCTCCTCTAATTGCTTGATAAATTCTAGTCTATGTTCGATAACTCGTGTTCCAAAATCGGAAAGCTGTTCATCTAACACTGAGAGGAAATTAATGTCTACATTGTCAGTAGATTTGAGATAAGCATTACGTTGTTTGAGTACATGATTATAACTTGATAAGTCTGAGAGATAAACAGGCTTAATCTGTCCTAAATCAATATCTATAAATTTACGTCTCAGGCTTGGAGATCCTTTTACAAGTTGTAAATCCTCAGGAGCAAATAGCACCACAGTCATGTGACCGATATAATCGGATAATTTAGCTTGTTTGAGGTGGTTAACCTTTGTTATGCGTCCTTTATTAGATAAACTGATTTCCAGAGGTAGCTTCCCACTATGACGATGCACGATGCCGTTCAGTTTGAGAGTATATTGCTGAAATTGAATCAGTTCTTTATCTGAACGGGTCCGATGACTACGTGTCAATGCTAGAAAATAGATGGCCTCAAGAATATTTGTTTTTCCTTGGGCATTGCGACCAAGAAAAATATTGAGATGAGGTGAGAAGCTCACAGAGGCTTCAGTATAATTTCTAAAGTGTTGAATATCAATTTTTTCGAGCCACATAGTTAGGTTCCTGGGAAACGAACGGGTTTTCGTTTAGTTTTATTGCTTTCTTTTGACGGATGTGCTTTTTGTTTCTTTTTATTATCCTGATTCATTTTTTTAACAATGGCAGCAACACGTGCTTTTTCAGCGACTGCTTTTTGATGTTCTTCAATTTCATTTGTCGTAGGAGCTACAATCGTTATTTCAAGTTCCTCAGACGGAATGGTAATAACATCTCCATAACGAAGTTTTTTTCCACGACGTTTTTCATCCTCACCGTTGAATAAAACGGTATTATTAGCCAAGAAACCTTTTATAGCTCCTCCACTATGAATGATACTTAATTCTTTTAAAAGTGCCTGCAGTGTGATGTATTCACCAAATAATTTATATTCCATAGTACCTCAACTTTCTCTTGAGATAAGATAGCATAAAAATGGTATAATTGGAAGCATAAACTTTTTAGAGGTTATCAATGAAAATTGCTGATGGTGTCTATGTACACTTCATTCCAACACAAAAATATAAAACTAATCGTATTGTTTTTCGAATGACAGGATCTTTGAATAAACAAACAATTGCTAAACGAGCCCTAGTTTCACAAATGTTAGCTACAGCCAATCAGACGTATCCAACAGTACAGTCTTTTAAAGAGAGACTAGCTTTTCTTTATGGAACACAGTTGTCAACTAGAGTGTCAACTAAAGGATTGACACATAGCGTTGACATCGAGTTGACATATCTGAAAGATACCTTTATCCCTACGAATGATGGATTGTTTTGGGAAGTGCTAGGATTTTTGAAAGAGTGTCTTTACAAGCCACTGTCAAGAGTAGCCCAATACCAAAATAAAGTATTTGACATAGAAAAACAAAATTTAATGACATACCTGGATGTTGACACGGAGAATAATTACTATTACAGTGAAGTTAAAGGAAGAGAGCTTTATTTTGTAAATGAGGGCTTGAAAGTTCCAAAATATGGTCAAGCAGAACTTGTTGAAGCAGAGACCTCGTTTACAGCTTATCAAGAATTTCAAAGTATGTTGACAAGAGATCGTATTGATATCTTTATGGTTGGAGAATTTGATGATTATCAAGTACTCCAAGCTTTACATCGTTTTCCTTTGGAAGGACGTCAAGTTGATTTACAGTTTAGCTATAGTCAACCTTATGTCAATGTTGTGAAAGAAAAGATAGAACCTAGACAGAGTAGTCAATCTATTTTACAGCTAGGGTACCAATTTCCGTGTCAATATGGAGATAAAGATTACTTTGCTTTAATTGTATTCAATGCAATGTTCGGTGAATTTGCCCATTCAGCCTTGTTTACAACACTTCGAGAAAAGGAAGGGTTGGCTTATTCAATTAGTAGTCAATTTGATATCTTTACAGGTTTACTAGAAGTTTACGCTGGAATTGAAAAATCTAATAGAGATCAGGCTATGCGAGGAATTAGTAGAGAATTGAATTACATTAAATTAGGACGTTTTTCAAGCTCTCTCCTGAATCAAACCAAAAAAATCATACGAATGAATGCTCTACTCTCTGAAGATCATGCCTTAACATTAGTGGAACAACGTTTTAATAAGGTGATTTTTGGCGATAAAAGTCTTTCATTGGAGAATTGGTTAGATGAGATTGAGAAGGTTACTAAAAAAGATGTTTGCCGTGTAGCACGTCAAGTTAAGCTACAGAGTTTGTTCTTTTTAGAAGGAGTGTCTTAAAATGGCTGCTTTGAAGAAACGTTATTATCCAAAAATTGATGAAGAAGTTTATTCAGCAATTTTAGATAATGGTATGTCTTTATCAATCATTAAGAAAAAAGGATTTGTAGAAAAAGTCGCCTTTTTGTCAACAAATTTTGGGGCGCTAGATAATCACTTTTATATTGATGGTGAGTCACAATCTTACCCTGCAGGTATTGCTCATTTTCTTGAACACAAGCTATTTGAGGATGAGCAGGGAAGGGATGTGACATTGGATTTTGTCAAGCTTGGAGCTGATGTCAATGCTTTTACAACATTGGAGAAGACAACATATTATTTTTCTACCCTTGACCACTTTGAGGAGTCTTTAGAGCTTTTATTAAAGTTTACATCGAGCTTTACAAGTTCTGAAGATGCTGTCAATCATGAAAAAAGAATTATTGAACAAGAAATAAATATGTATCAGGATGATCCTGACTACAGAGTTTATCTAGGTTGTTTACAAAGTTTGTATCCTAATACTATATTAGGACAAGACATTGCTGGAAGTGTTGATAGCATTGAAGAAATTACTGTAAAGGACTTAAAAGATAATTTTGATTGCTTTTACAGGCCAGCAAACTGTCATCTCGTCTTAGTGGGCAATTTTGATGTTGAAAATATTTACAATTTTGTCAATGAAAAACAAAGTAAGTTTACACCACCTGAGAGAATAGTCGAGAAAGAAAAGCACCCCATTGAGTCAGATATCCAAAAATTAGATAGTCTTCAAATGGAGATATTCATCTCAAAACTAGCCATTGGTTTTAAGAGTGTTCCTTTTACTGATAATCGTATGAGAGAAAACATACTGGTACAGTTATTGTTCAATTTACTGTTTGGCTGGACGTCTCCTTATTATCAAAATTGGTATGCTGAAGGAAAAATAGACGAGTCTGTGTCAATTGAATACGAGGTATCTAATCGATATTCATTTGTCGTTATGACTATGGACACTGCAGAGCCTATCCGTATGTCAAGTTTAATTCGTCAAGTGATGACATCGGCAGATAAAAAACGATTGTTGACGGAAGAAGCATTGGATTTACAAAAGAAAGCCTTGTATGGTGAATTTTTACGTAGTCTAGACAATATCCAGAATTTAGGGAGCCAATATTTAGCGTATTTTGAGAATGATAAAACATACTTTGATTTTGGTCAGGAACTGATGAGCATTACTTCCAAGGAGTTGAAGGATTTTTTGAATCACTATCTCTCAAATATGGAGATTACCGATTTTGTTGTCTTCCCTAAATAAGTGATTATTTGCTATAATAGAGACACGAAAACAAAGAAGAATATTAGAAAGGGGAAAAATGAAGTTACACTCTCTAGGTGAGCAATTACGTGCAGCGCGTATAAAAAAGGAATTAAGTTTGTATGATGTAGAAAAAATTTCTGGAGTAGAAGCCCAGTTTCTTCTGGCTATGGAAATGGATCAACTTAAAGCTTTGCCAGAGGACATTCAGCAAGAGGCGCTTGAAAAGTATGCCACTTCGGTTGGTTTAGATGGAAAACGTCTGTTTGAGGAGCAGAGACAGAATGAGCAAAAACTAAAAAAAGAGAAGAAACCAGTTGAACGTAAGGAAGATGCCTTAGCTGCTAAAGCTCCTATGTCACGCTTTTTAAAGCATAAACGTGAAGAAAAAAGAAAGTCTAACTATCTACCTTTACTAATGCTTAGTGCGGTTTCGTTACTTATCATCTGTTCAGTAGGTTATATTATTATTAGACATCTTTCTAATCAACCTCAGGTGATAAAACCAAATACAATCTCTACAGTTAATCATCTGTCAACGGCTAGTAAGGCTAAATCGTCACGAAGCATTTCTGAGGTTACCGTTTCGGGGGCAAATGTTACAACGACAACTCAAGGCAATCAATTAATGGTTGATTTCTCCAATGTAAATTCTTCAGTAGTTTTAGATGTGGAGCTATCAAAAGATAGTGATGACACATGGTTTTCAGTAGATAACTCAGATACATCAGAGAGTTACCTCCTTTCAAAAACGAAAAATTCAAAATACTCTTTAGATTTTTCTGATAAAACTAAACCAACTCAAATTATTATTGCTCAATCTTCAAAAGTAACTCTAAAGGTAAATGGGGAGTCACTTGATTTATCTCAATTAGATAAAAATACACCTAGCTACCTCACATTAAGAATCCAATAGAATCGAGAAGAAATGTTTAAAAAAGAAAATTTACCTAATTTATTGACACTTGCTAGAATTGTTTTGATTCCTATCTTTTTACTGATGACATCACTTGCGTCAAGTAATGTTATGCATATTGCTGCGGCGGTTGTCTTTGCTATTGCCAGTATTACAGATTATTTAGATGGCTATTTGGCACGAAAATGGCATGTTGTTACTAATTTCGGGAAATTTGCAGATCCATTGGCAGATAAGATGCTAGTGATGTCAGCATTTATTATGTTAGTCGGTATTAATCAAGCGCCAGCCTGGGTGGTTTCAGTTATTATCTGTCGTGAGCTTGCAGTCACAGGTCTTCGTCTTTTATTAGTGGAGAACGGTGGTACAGTTCTCGCTGCAGCTATGCCTGGTAAGATTAAGACAGTGACTCAGATGTTATCTATTATTCTATTATTGTGTCATCTGCATTTTGTAGGAACAATTATGCTTTATATTGCTTTGTTCTTTACAATTTACTCAGGCTATGATTATTTCAAAGGTGCAGGTTTCTTATTTAAGGATACTTTCAAGTAGTACGATAAACAAATGATTGAAATAAAAAATTTAAAATTTAAATATCATCAAGATCAACCATCCTATATTCTTGATGATGTATCGTTTCACGTGAAACGTGGGGAATGGTTATCCATTGTAGGGCATAATGGTTCTGGAAAATCCACGACAGCACGTCTTATTGACGGACTATTAGTGGCAGAGTCTGGGCAGATTATTGTTGATGGTCAAGAATTAACAGAAGACAATGTCTGGGATATCCGTGATAAGATTGGTATGGTCTTTCAAAATCCAGATAATCAATTTGTTGGGGCAACTGTTGAAGATGATGTTGCTTTTGGTCTTGAAAATAAAGGTGTTCCCTATGAAGAAATGGCTTTAAGGGTTCAAGAGGCTCTGGAATTTGTGGGAATGTCAGAATTTAAGGATAGAGAGCCAGCTAGATTATCTGGAGGCCAAAAACAACGTGTGGCTATTGCAGGTATTGTAGCTATGAGACCATCTATTTTGATTTTGGATGAGGCAACCAGCATGCTTGACCCAGAAGGTCGCCAGGAATTGATTCAATCTATTAAAGCTATTCGTAAAGAGTACGGAATGACTGTTTTATCAATTACTCATGATCTCGATGAGGTCGCTTTGAGTGACCGTGTTTTGGTTTTGAAAAAAGGTAAAGTGGAGTCTGTTTCAAGTCCTCGTGAACTATTTAGTAGGGGCTCAGAGTTGGTTGACTTAGGTTTGGATATCCCTTTTAGTGCATTATTAACTCAAAAGCTAAGAAATAAAGGTCTGATAGATTGTGAAGACTATCTGACAGAAAAGGAATTGGTAGAACAACTATGGGAATCTCTCTCAAAAATGTAAGTTATATCTATCAAGCGGGTACTCCTTTTGAGGGGCGTGCCCTTTTTGATATGACGACGACGATAAAAGATGGTTCATATACGGCCTTTATTGGACATACAGGAAGTGGTAAATCTACTATTATGCAGCTCTTGAATGGCCTTTATTTACCCACTAGTGGTCAGGTTCACGTTGATGATACGATTATAACCAGTCAATCAAAGAATAAGGACATAAAACCAATTCGTAAGAAGGTAGGTTTAGTTTTTCAATTTCCAGAAAGTCAGTTATTTGCAGAAACTGTTTTAGAAGATGTTGCCTTTGGACCTCAAAATTTCGGAGTTTCTAAGGAAGAAGCAGAACAACGTGCTATTGAAAGTCTAAAATTAGTTGGACTCCCGGAAGAGTTTCATGGACAGAATCCTTTTGATTTATCAGGGGGGACAAATGCGACGTGTTGCCATCGCAGGGATTCTAGCTATGCAACCAGATATTTTAGTGCTGGATGAACCGACTGCTGGTCTAGATCCACAGGGCCGGAAGGAATTGATGTCTCTCTTTAAGGAGTTACATCTTTCTGGAATGACGATTGTTTTAGTTACTCACTTGATGGATGATGTTGCCGATTATGCGACAGCTGTGAATGTTATGGAAAAAGGGCAACTGGTATTTTCGGGAGCTCCTAAAGATGTTTTTCAAAAGGTTACTTTTCTTAAAGAAAAACAATTAGGTGTTCCTAAAATTACAGAGTTTGCACTACAGCTACAAGAAAAAGGTTATCGATTTGAAACTCTCCCTATTACAATCGAGGAATTCGTAGAGGTGGTGTCGCATGGATAAGTTAATTATTGGACGTTATATTGTTGGGGACTCTTTTATACACCGATTAGACCCTAGAAGTAAATTATTAGCTATGCTGATTTATATTGTTATTATCTTTTGGGCTAATAATCCCTTAACTTATGCTGTAATAACTTTATTTACACTTTTCTTGGTTTTCTTGTCTAAAATAAAACTTGGTTTCTTTTTAGGTGGAATCAAACCAATGATTTGGATTATTTTATTTTCTACCCTATTTCAAGTTTTCTTCAATACAAAAGGGAGTGTGCTTTGGTCTATCGGCTTTTTAAAGATTACGGAAGTCGGTTTAAATCAAGGTTGGATGATATTCCTTAGATTTATCCTCATTATTAGTTTTTCCACCCTACTTACTCTAACGACAACACCTTTAAGTTTATCTGATGCAGTTGAATCACTTTTAAAACCTTTTACTGTTTTCAAAGTGCCAGCACATGAAATTGGTTTAATGCTATCTTTGAGTCTACGTTTTGTACCAACTTTGATGGATGATACGACTCGTATTATGAATGCTCAAAAGGCGCGTGGTGTTGACTTTGGTGAAGGAAATATTATTCAAAAAGTACGATCAATAATACCTATTTTAATTCCTTTGTTTGCATCAAGCTTTAAACGAGCAGATGCTCTGGCGATTGCTATGGAAGCACGAGGCTATCAAGGTGGTGAAGGACGAACAAAATATCGTCGACTTTCATGGAATGGTCGAGATACCTTATCAATTATTGCTATTTTAGCTTTAGGATTAATGCTTTTTTATCTTAAGAGTTAATTCGTTGAGATAAATAAAAACTAGGTCTTAAGACCTAGAAGTTTTAGATGGACGCCCACGTAGGCGTTCTTTTTTCGTCTAATCCCAACCTACTTGTAATATTTTTAATATCCCTAACAAGGGGATGTTATATTTCCAAGGTATCATAGATACATGGTTATAGTTCTTCAGCTTAATCTGGATTGAAAAATCCCTATATAGAATAAGCCAGTTGATTTACCCATTAGTCATAAACAATAAAATAACTTAATATCTTTGACTAATATGGATTGGACTATAAATAGATAAAGGAGCATCATCATGCAAAAAAAGAATACATCTAACACTAAAAAATTAGGTCTTTTGGGACTTGTTACAGTAGCAACACTTGGGGCAACAGCTTTAGCTAATGCAGAAACTTACACAGTTCAAAAAGGCGATACACTTTCAGCTATTGCTAAGAAAAATGGTACGACCGTAGATGAAATCGTTTCAAAAAACGGTATTCAAGACGCCAATAAGATTTCTATTGGTCAAAACTTAACAATTAATGAAACAACTGAAGAGACTACAGAACCTTCAGCTACAACAGCTACAACAGAAGCAGCTGCTGAATCAACACAATCAACAGAGTCTACACAAAGTGAAGATACTCAAGCAACCAATACAAATCTTTCTTCTTCAGAGGCAGCTGCCAAAGAAGAAATCGCGCAACGTGAGTCAAGCGGTAGCTATACAGCTCAAAATGGGCAATATTATGGACGTTACCAATTAGCATCATCATATTTGAACGGAGACTTGTCTCCTGAAAATCAAGAGAAGGTAGCAGACAATTATGTAGCAAGCCGTTATGGTTCATGGACAGCAGCTCTTGCTTTCTGGAATGCTAATGGTTGGTACTAAATCATTATTACTGACTTATGAGGAAAACTAGTCAAATCTCATACAAATAAGGGGAAAATGCCAGATTTTTGGCATTTTTTTATTAAAATGATAAATCATTGTAACATTAGACATAATACAAATAATCGGCAGTAATATTACTAAGTTATGATGAATGTAACTAGAATTAACTAGGAGGGATTTATGTTTAAAAAAAGTTATAAGGGACGCCGTATCAAATTAGCAGCGAAGAAATCATTGGCGGTATCGGTGGCAATTGTAACAAGTTTTATTGTAATTTTGGCAGTATCACTGTCTACACTAATTAATAAAGGGTTGGTTAATGCATTTTCAGATTCTGTTACTCCAGCGCCTTCAACAGCATCAACAACGTCAGAATCGACAGCAGATTTAGTAAAATCAACAGAAATTAGCTCAAGTAAAGATAATAAGGCTAATAAAGAAAATGTTGAAGAAAGTAAGCCTCAGTCAGAAATAACAGGAGAATCGGTAGAAGCAGCTGAAAAGTCTCAGTCAGATACTGCTACTACAAGCGCTGCTTCAACGAATACTGATACTACGTCGACTCAAAATACTGGAACAGCTCCTTCGGTTGCTGCAACTGGTAGCGGGTCGGTTGTTCTCTCAAATGGGAACACTGCAGGAGAAGTTGGTTCTTATGCGGCGGCACAGATGGCAGCAGCTACTGGTGTTCCTCAGTCAACTTGGGAGTCAATTACTGCGCGTGAGTCAAATGGTGATCATACTGCAGCAAATGGTTCAGGTGCATCAGGTCTTTTTCAAACAATGCCTGGATGGGGCTCTACTGCAACAGTTGAGGATCAAATTCAATCAGCCTTGAATGCCTATAACGCACAAGGTTTGTCAGCTTGGAATTACTAATATTAATAGAAGTTGGGAGCATACTCTCAGCTTTTTAATTTGGATGTGGTTAATATGTTTTATAGAGCTTTTTGTTATAATAGGAATG
>PVMO01007631.1_pt1 | contig 11578 bp, 9 predicted proteins | sample 1853421 | NCBI WGS metagenome assembly PVMO01 (sample SAMN08533511, study PRJNA380276) | Human gut metagenome, whole genome shotgun sequencing project.
TTCGCGGGATTCAATAATCCCGCGAATATGAAAAACCGTTGAATGTCTACGGTTACTCAAAATTCCTGTTTGATGAATATGTTCGCCAAATCCTGCCTGAAGCGAACTCGCAGATTGTTGGCTTCCGTTATTTCAACGTTTATGGACCGCGTGAAGGCCATAAAGGCAGTATGGCGAGCGTCGCTTTCCATCTCAACACCCAGCTTAATAACGGTGAATCACCGAAGCTGTTCGAAGGTAGCGAGAACTTTAAACGTGACTTCGTCTATGTGGGCGACGTGGCAGATGTAAACCTGTGGTTCCTGGAAAATGGCGTTTCCGGCATCTTCAACCTCGGCACCGGTCGTGCGGAATCCTTCCAGGCAGTAGCTGATGCTACGCCGGCTTATCACAAGAAAGGCCAGATCGAATACATTCCGTTCCCGGATAAACTGAAAGGCCGCTACCAGGCGTTCACTCAGGCAGATCTGACGAATCTGCGCGCGGCGGGTTACGATAAACCGTTCAAAACCGTTGCCGAAGGCGTAACGGAATACATGGCCTGGCTGAATCGTGACGCATAAGAGCTCTGCATGAAAATACTGGTGATCGGCCCGTCTTGGGTTGGCGACATGATGATGTCGCAAAGTCTCTATCGCACGCTCCAGGCGCGCTATCCCCAGGCGATAATCGACGTGATGGCACCGGCATGGTGCCGTCCATTATTATCGCGGATGCCGGAAGTTAACGAAGCGATCCCTATGCCTCTCGGTCACGGAGCGCTGGAAATCGGCGAACGCCGCAAACTGGGTCATATTCTGCGTGAAAAGCGCTACGACCGCGCCTACGTCTTACCTAACTCCTTCAAATCCGCATTAGTGCCTTTCTTCGCAGGTATTCCTCATCGCACCGGCTGGCGCGGCGAGATGCGCTACGGTTTACTCAACGATGTACGCGTGCTCGATAAAGAAGCCTGGCCGCTAATGGTGGAACGCTATGTCGCGCTGGCCTATGACAAAGGTATTATGCGTACCGCACAAGATCTGCCGCAGCCATTGTTATGGCCGCAGTTGCAGGTGAGCGAAGGTGAAAAATCATATACCTGTAATCAATTTTCGCTTTCATCAGAACGTCCGATGATTGGTTTTTGCCCGGGTGCGGAGTTTGGTCCGGCAAAACGCTGGCCACACTACCACTATGCGGAGCTGGCAAAGCAGCTGATTGATGAAGGTTATCAGGTGGTTCTGTTTGGCTCGGCGAAAGATCATGCGGCGGGCAATGAGATTCTTGCCGCTTTGAATACAGAGCAGCAGGCATGGTGTCGGAATCTGGCGGGAGAAACACAGCTTGATCAAGCGGTTATCCTGATTGCAGCCTGTAAAGCCATTGTTACTAACGATTCTGGTCTGATGCACGTTGCGGCGGCGCTCAATCGTCCGCTGGTTGCCCTGTATGGACCAAGCAGCCCGGACTTCACACCACCGCTATCCCATAAAGCACGCGTGATCCGCCTGATTACCGGCTATCACAAAGTGCGTAAAGGTGACGCTGCGGAGGGTTATCACCAGAGCTTGATCGACATTACTCCCCAGCGCGTACTGGAAGAACTCAACGCGCTATTGTTACAAGAGGAAGCCTGACGGATGCGGGTTCTGATCGTTAAAACATCGTCGATGGGCGATGTTCTCCACACGCTGCCCGCACTCACTGATGCCCAGCAGGCAATCCCAGGGATTAAGTTTGACTGGGTGGTGGAAGAAGGGTTCGCACAGATTCCTTCCTGGCACGCTGCCGTTGAGCGAGTTATTCCTGTGGCAATACGTCGCTGGCGTAAAGCCTGGTTCTCGGCTCCCATAAAAGCTGAACGCAAAGCGTTTCGTGAAGCGCTACAAGCAAAGAACTATGACGCAGTTATCGACGCCCAGGGGCTGGTAAAAAGCGCGGCGCTGGTGACGCGTCTGGCGCATGGCGTAAAGCATGGAATGGACTGGCAAACCGCTCGCGAACCGTTAGCCAGCCTGTTTTACAATCGTAAACATCATATTGCAAAACAGCAGCACGCCGTAGAACGCACCCGCGAACTGTTTGCCAAAAGTCTGGGCTATAGCAAACCACAAACCCAGGGCGATTATGCTATCGCACAGCATTTCCTGACGAACCTGCCTACAGATGCTGGCGAATATGCCGTATTTCTTCATGCAACAACCCGAGATGATAAACACTGGCCGGAAGAACACTGGCGAGAATTGATTGGTTTACTGGCTGATTCAGGAATACGGATTAAACTTCCGTGGGGCGCGCCGCATGAGGAAGAACGGGCGAAACGACTGGCGGAAGGATTTGCTTATGTTGAAGTATTGCCGAAGATGAGTCTGGAAGGCGTTGCCCGCGTACTGGCCGGGGCTAAATTTGTAGTGTCGGTGGATACGGGGTTAAGCCATTTAACGGCGGCACTGGATAGACCCAATATCACGGTTTATGGACCTACCGATCCGGGATTAATTGGTGGGTATGGGAAGAATCAGATGGTTTGTAGGGCTCCGGGGAATGAGTTGTCTCAATTGACAGCAAATGCTGTTAAGCAATTCATTGAAGAAAACGCTGAAAAAGCTGCCATGATTTAAATTACAACTCTTTAATAGATAATTTTGAAATAAAATCAGCTTCCTTGCTGATTTTATTTCACATATTCATTACTTATCTAATAAACATTGGTCCGATTGTACTTTAAAATAAGCACAAAGCAATATTATGGTGACAAACACAGCAGTCGGAACCGGTTTAGAAAAGAGTATTACATCACTTAGGCCTACTACCAGTAGTGAAAAAAGCAAGATTAAAATATAAGGTTCTTTAGCAGTTCTTAAGGCATATATGAATATTGCTGAGAAGGCTAAAATTGTTAATGCTACTCCAGGAATACCACGCGTTGATAACGTATCTATGAGATCGTTATGCAAATGAGAATCTACAAAGGGTAAAGCACCACTTAATCTAGGCTCTTTCTCTTCTAGTTCATGTATTTTTTCCGCACGTTTTTCCAGTGATTGTCCTATTGGAGAATATGTTTTTAAACCAACTTCATACATTGCCAGACGGGCACCGACTGAAGTTCTGGTGTTATCATGCGAATAATTAACTAAATCCCTATTTAAGTCATTCATTCTCGTAAGTAATGTATCTTTAAAAGAAAATACACCTGCTAATAATGCAATCGCAATAAAACAATATAACTTATAATTAATTCGCTTATTAATATAACTATCCATTACGATTAATAGTAACGCAAAGAATGGAAACACTAATATGGCTGCACGCGTTTCAGTTACTATAACAGCACATAAGCTAAGCATGAAGTTAATTGTATATAATGTTGTTTTATGTCTAAAGTCGGATTTTAAAATGAGAATTGATGCCAGTAAAGAAGGGAAAAGGATGATGTAGCCTGCTGTTGTAGCGTGGGAAGCTGATAATGCAACACGGTCGACGTTTAAATAGAAATGTTGCCACATGGCATGCGCAAAAAAAAGTAACTGCGTTGCCAAGGATGCGAACAGAATTAGTTTCCCAAATTTTATTTTGGTTCTCATCTCATCTTTAGCAAAAAGAACTAAGAAAATAAAAGCACTACACAAGGCAATTTTTCCAGTTTCCATTGGGCCACGATATGCATTGGTATAAACCGAGCCTGAAACTTTATAATGTGAATACCAGATGATATTAACGATACCCAAAAGACATAATGAGATGAAAATTAACAAAGTAGGATTATTAGTTATTGTTTTTTTTGGTGTCGCTAGAAAATATAATGCAGATATAATTCCAGCTGCATGAAGAAACTTTGTTGCAACATCATCCCACAAAGACAAAGTCATTAAAGACAACATACATAATATGAGAATTAAAGACTTGACACCAGAGTTAATTTCATTCCAACAAAACGACATATAATTTCAACCTATGCTACGAGGATGGGTTATTTAATGCAAGACCTAACGTTTATTCTTTTTTCTATTTACCAGTCTTACCATCCTCCAGAGAATATAGTTTTTTGATGCTAATATCTTTGCTCGCCTCTTATCTCTCTTGCCAAGAAGATTACAATCTTTCAATTCTTTTTCATTGCTTTCAACTAATTGATTTAATAATTCAAAATCGCCATTAAGTAGAACATTCCATAAATAACGAGTTTTATGATAAGTTCTATTTTTACTCAATAATGTATGAATTTCTTCTTTCCGGTTACCTTTGTATAACTGCATCACAGAAGAGTAGATTCTTTCGTGCGCAAATGACTCATGTCGATAATGAGTGATGGTTCTACATGAGTTCATTAAGGAATTTTCTCTATAGTTATGCTTATACATATAATATGGAACCGCATACATATCGCATGTAATTAGCAGTCGATAGATAAAATCCAGATCTTCTCCTAGTCGTAAATCTTCATCAAAAAAAAGATTATTATCTTCAGGAGTTGTTTTCTTATAAACAAGCATCCTATATGGAATATGACCTTTTTATAAAAAAAATCGAAAAGTAAAGACCCTTCATTAAAATCTGTATTTATAGGTGAGTAAGTAACACCATTTTTTATATGATGGCCATAAAGCCCACAATAAATCGCATCCCCTCCCGTCTCATGTTGTCTGGAATACATCTTCAGCAGATAGTTAGGATCTATCTCATCATCATCATCCATAAAACATATAAACTGTCCTTGCGCCTTGCGGATACCTGTATTCCTGGCAGACGAAACACCGCCATTTTCTTTATTGATAATAATTAATCGAGAGTGGGTTAACCCATATTCTCTCAAAACACTTGATGTGTTATCTTTAGAACCATCATTAACAATAACAATTTCAAAATTTGGGTAAGTTTGTTTTTCTAATTTCGTTAGAGTTTCAGTAATGTAATCAGATGAATTATACGTCGGTATTATTATGGATACTAAAGGGTAATCATTGCTCATCGTGTTCTCTTGCCTGAACTAATAAAATATTATAGTACTCATCCTTAATTATTATTGTAACTCAGACATCCATGATTTTTATTATTGCCCAAATAGTTTTCTTTTATACTTATTTAATTTGAATTTAATGAAGTAAATAAAAGCGTTAAACGTATCACCATTTTTCTTTGCATGTTGGTATTTCACTTGATACTGCTTTTCATTCGTGGCTGGAATAAACGCCACATCATTCCAGCAAGAAACCTGATAAGCCTCATTAAAATACTTCTGGCAGGGATAATTCGTCCAGTCGTTCCAGGGCTTCGTTACGCCAACATAATGAATCAGCTTAGTATCATCGGTAATGGTCTTTTTATAATCTTCATCGCTTTTATTTTTTAACTCATAGTCAATGCCATAAAAGCAATCATAATCGCCGCTAATAAAAATACAATGACTAAAGAACAGAATATTTAAAATATCCTGATCAAGGCATTTATATTTCGTGTGCTGCGGGTCACTTGCCAGCATAGCAATGGCTTTATTCATAAAATCATTTTTCGCCCATGCTTCAAGCTGCAGATATACTACACCGGCGTTGAAATAATTCCCTGGAAGTCCCTCTATAGCCAGACGCTTCGCTGGTTTTTCCTGCATAAAAGGCACATCTTTAATAACAGCCGCGAACTTATCGCCATCAAAATTAATATCAAGCAATCCAGCTAATGAGCCTTTACAGATGACATCAGCATCGATATATAACAGATTTTCAATAGTTTCACTCAGATACTGGAACGCAACTAAACGGAAGAATGTTGCATAAGACCACTGTTTCAGGCTGGGGAAGATATCAATAAAGGCACTGGATACTTTATAAATTCTTACTTCAACGTTAGCATTTTTGCTGGTAAAAGCATTAACACGTTGTAGATAATCTTCATCAATGTAGTCAGTAAAGAGATGAAACTTAACCGCAAGGTCCGGGTTATGCATAACAACTGATTGCATAGATACTGCCGCACCAAATAAAAAGTTGCGGTCAATACCGTAAGCGATATTTAACACACGATCGGTGTTAGCAATTTCCCCAGAGACAGCGACTTCAGTAATACTCTCAGCTAATAAATCCATGTTGGTTCCGTTTTGACTGTGTGGTTTACGCTTTGCCTTTTAATTTTTTAATAAATTTGCGTAGTTTGGTTCTGTAGATTACTGAATAGTAGCCATAATCTTTTATTTCGTTGGCAATACCCAGGTGACGTTCCATGGCCAGACGATCACGGGCTTTCCGCTCTGCCGTACAGCTTTTACCGGATAGGTCAATTATCCTGACACCATCTTTACTAACGATAAAGTTACCCCGGTGTGGGTCGCCCGATAGCATATTTAAGGCATGCAATTTTTCCATTGAAGCCTTAATTTCTGCTTTAACATCTTCTGGAATAATCGGCATATCATTGAGCTCTACGCCCTCGACATACTCGATAAGCATGATAAAAACACTGGCATAGTTGAAAATTTTACGCTCAGCCAGAAAATAAAAATCATTAGGAAAAGTAAGACCTGCACTTCTGACACGATCGGTTTCAACGATCAAATTCTGATAGTAGTCACCTTTTACAAAAGATTTTAAAAAACGTTCATTCCTTTTCGTTTTCGGGGCAAAGACTTTAAAAACATAGCGACCATATTTCGTATCAATCAACGATACTTTGGTATCATCAATATTACGTAATACTTTTACTGTTTTAAAATTATAGGCCAGTATTTCATCAAAGATTTCTTTATATTTATTATCGTTATCTTTGTAATAAAATGAGAAGCCGCGATAGCGTATACTTGTAATCATAAGAGTAATTTATTTCTTAAGCTTGTACTTAATTAATGAAGTTATACCTTTAATATACTCACCATGGGCAAACAGATGCTTATATTGTTTCTGCATTTCTGCAACAGTCCGCGCCTCTTTAAGAGGATATTTCTTCCAGGGAGATTGTTCACGCGCGATATTAAAGTATGATGCAGACGGATATCCAGCCCAGCTATGCCATGGTTTAGTTATCCCTGTATAGTGAATCAATACTGTTTTATCGGTAATGGTTTGCTGATACTTTCGATGACTACGATCATGAAGTTCGTTTTTCAGGGTATAAATAGTATCAAAATCCTTCGCGAGGTAGATATTATTCATATTAAATGCGATATTCAACGCATCCTGATCTAAATATTTAAGAGAGCCATATTTAGTTTCCCCTCGTAAAAGCGTGAGTAAATACGGTGTCAAATTTGCTTCATGCCATTTTTTAAGATTGACATAGATAACGCCTGCATTGAAATAACGTCCATTCATTTCGGGAATGTTAAGACGTTTTGCACATGCCGCCTGAGTACTATCATTGTCAGGAATAACCGCAGCAAACTCATCTTTAAATATAATTTTTGTGAGAGGTTTCAGACTTCCTTTACAAACGACATCGGCATCCAGATACAGCAGTGTGGAAATACTTTCACTAAGATATTCAAAGGACAATACCCTGAAGTATGTCGCGTACGACCAAAACTGTGACGTCGGCAGATCAGCAAAGTATTTTGGGTCAATTAAATATACAATAATTGAGGTATTAAATTGTTTTGCTGTTTCATTAAATGACTTTAAATAATCATCATCCACATAATCAGTGAAAACATGAAAGATAAAATTAATATCTGAATTATTAATCAAAACGGAAGAAATTGAAACGCCAGCACCATACAAAAAATTCTTATCGATACCGTAGGAAACATTTAGCTCTGGGACGTTTTCTTTTTTATTATCTGCTAAATACGAAAACCGTTCTTTTATAAATTCATTCATTTAACTTTTCTCAATGTCATTTTATTATCTTTAAATAAAAATAATAAATATAATTCATTATCCCGTTAATTGGTTTATTTTGTTTAAAATTATGCTTAGCGCAATAACGAGCATAATTTGAGTTCATTGGCCGCATTAACGGTTCATTTTTCCAGGGCGATGCTTCTTTGGCTTTGATAAATGGCTGCGCGCTTGGATAACCGGCCCAGTAATGCCAGGGTTTTGTCGGGCCGACATAATGAATTAATACGGTTTCATCATTAATTGGACAAATAAATGATTTTTTTAATTCATAATTTAAACTAAATTGCGTATTGTATTTAGCATCAATGAATTTAACTTTCCCTAACAGGATAAGATTTAGTATATCTTGATCCATATAGGTTAAACGGGAAACGACGGCTTTATCAGCAAGCATCGACATCGCTTTAGCAGAAACGGACTCCTGCGCCCACGCTAGTGTATTAATTAACAGGACACCTGAATTAAAGTAACCCTTTTCAAGTTCATTACACTGCAGACTTTGAGCCCGTAACGACCACCAGTTAGCATCGCGTTCAGTAACAACAGCAGCAACGTTATTGGCAAGATCCATTGTTATCAGCGGTTTTAAGGTTCCCTGACAGGCGATATCAGCATCCAGGTACAGGATCTTATCTTGTTGATCAATAAAGTAATCTGCAATTACAAAACGGAAATACATGGCAATAGACCAATTTTTGGTCGTCGGTAATACCTTAAGCCGTTCACAATTTACCAGATGGATCTGGATACAGGTATGATAGCTTTTCGCCAATTGGGATAAACGCTGGATATCGGCGTCAGGGATATCATCAATAAAAACGTGGAAGACAAAACTCACGTCGTTGTTATGTAACAAAACTGACGTGATTGAAACACCACAACCAAAAAGAAAGTTCTGATCAATGCCATAAGCAACATGGAATGATGATGCCACTGACGCCGCTGGCCTTTCATCGAAGATGATTGTCTTATTGATCATCTCTTGTGGATTAAAATAGTGGGCACTCATATTTCTCTCCGGAAATTACAACGATTTTCGAATCGTTCTTTCCCTGATTTTTGTGGCTTTTTCTTCTGCTTGCGACAGCAGCCCTTGTTCCTGCTTGAGAATGTCTTTAAGCGGGGCAGAAAAATACACCTTCATGAACCGCCAGATATCCCGCTGAGTCAGGCCAATATTCATCGAAGAAAAATAAAGTCCAATAAGATCTTTATCCCGCCAACGACGCGGTACTTTTGCACGTATCTGCGCCCGGTGCAGGTCAATTACTGAAATTTTTAACACCTCTTCCTTACCGGAAAAAGGCAAGTGCAGCAGGAAATGACAGATATAACAGTCACGGTGGTTAATGCCCGCAGCATGCATATCGCGCACCATCGTCGCGACACGCTTAATAAGCATACGCTTTACGCGAACATCTGGTGGGTTGGTCGCCCAGTCAGCACAGTAATCTTCCAGACTGATGGTTGGTGTCAGATCTTCGGTAATAATAAACGAGGTTCTGGTCAGCGGATTAATGCCTTTTTCGCCGAATGCCACCCCATACATAGTATCAACGCCGACATCCCGCAGTCGATGAATCGCATTCCATTCGCGGTCTGCGCCTAATACTGGCATCCGCAATGAGAGTAAATTTTTGATTATCTCTTTCAGGGTCGTGCCGCGATGCCATTTGAGAAAATAGCTTTTGCCCGCCATTTCAAAGCGCAGAGTGCGGCGAGTTTCCAGTTCACGAAATACCTCACCCTGCAAGGTTTTAACTTCCTCAAAAGGATCTTTACCGCGCCATAACGTGGCAAACGGCTCTTTAAGTTCAACCATCCAGACCACCCGTTATGATGTCCGCCGCTTTCTCTGGCAGACTGTATAAATCTTGTGTATCAGCATAATGTCGCGCATTTTCCGCCCAGGCCTGGCGCAATGAAGATTGCGTTAACGCTTTGCGTAAAATCTCATTCAATGTTTCCTGGCGGAATGGCTCAGCAATAGCCTCGCCGCAATTGGCATCGACAATATAATGCGCATAGCCACAAACGGCTGTTGTTAGTACCGGTAATCCTGCAGTTATCGCTTCCAGCAGTACAATTCCTGCGGCTTCCTGGTAGACATCGTTGCGCCCCGAGAAGAAGTGAACATTACTGCGCACGCCGCGTTTTTCTGCCAGCGCCTCAAATTTTCGCGGTTTATCCTGCCCAACAACATATAGTAATGTGTTGTGGCGCAGCGAATCCGGTAACGAAGCAAGTGCTTCAATGGAACGATCGACACCTTTACGCGTGAAGTCTGAACCGACCTGCAACAATAAATATTGTTGTTCGGTTATTCCATTCTTCTTACGGAAGATTTCACGGCTATTGGCTGGCTGCTGGCTATATTTACGATCAGGATAAATCCCCGGTGGCAGAATATGAAAACGCTCCGCTTCAGTCTGATAATGTTTCTGGAAATCGGCGATTTGCTTATCTGTCAGCATCAGCAGCTGTGTCGGCTTGCCCTGTTCGAAGGTTGCCCGCTCAAAGGCGGCATAATGGCGATAACGTGACGTCAGGCGATAGAAAAAGCCTTTCTCCTGCGCTACTTTCTCGGCATAACAAACATCAGCGGCATAATAAACGTCCAGCCCCGGCATTTTGTTGAATCCAACGACTCTATCGACGGGGTGTTCACGTAAATGTTTTTGCACCCAGGCAAAATATTCCGCATTGCGCCCGTGATTGGTATGCGATTTAACCGGCACTTTGATCAGTTCAAATACATCAGGGCATTCGCCTTCCCACGACTGGGTATAAACCCGAACATGATGACCTCGGGCGGCGACTGTCTGAGCAATACGCATAAAATCGCGCTGCAAACCGCCAAAGGGAAAATATTTATATAAACAAAAAGCAACGATCATAACGACGTACCTGTCGTGGAGGAGGGAAGTAATTTATCGACAGCTGCAATGACATCTGCCGCCGGAATAACCGAAAGATACATCTCATTTCGGTCACGCTGATCGCGCGTTGGCATTTCCCGGTAATCTCCCGCCCAGAATTGAATCATGTTATTTGACCAGGGACGCCAGAAAATATGGTCTGTCGCACCAAACAGCGATATCAGCGGCGTATTAACTGCAGCGGCAATATGCGCCGGTGCGGAATCAACGCCAATAAACAGCTGCGCATGATCGATTAACGCACCAAGTTCCGGAAAGGTCACCTTTCCGGCCAGCGCCGTTACTGGTGGCGTCTGGCATCCCTGCGCAATTTCATTGACGCAGGCCAGATCGTCTTTATCTGGGCCGGACGTCAGAACGACTTCATAACCACGAGCATGTAAGGCATCAATCACAGCGGAAAACTTGGCGTTGTCCCAGCATTTGAAGATTTGCCGCGCCGTAGGTTGGATAACCACATAATTTTGTCCAACACCAGCGTGATCAAGTTCGCGACGCATACGTTTCCAGCTTGCAGGCGGGTAACTCATGGTTGTCTGCTTCACCAACGATTCAAGTCCCAATGGCGTCAGCACGGATAAGTTACTTTCCACCACATTTCCACCCTGCAACGGCACCAAATGAGTGAAACTATTACGCCAAAAAGCAGACTGCCGATGATGATAATCCTGGGAAATTTTCACACGGGCATTTAATAAGCGAACCAGTATAGCAACCATCCATTGATCGGTAAGATTAACGATAAGGTCATACTTATTGGCACGTAATACCTTGATGAGATAAAAAAAGTTGGCAATTTTTTCTGAGGCTTTTGCTTTTTTATTTTTT
>PVMO01020429.1_pt1 | contig 11568 bp, 9 predicted proteins | sample 1853421 | NCBI WGS metagenome assembly PVMO01 (sample SAMN08533511, study PRJNA380276) | Human gut metagenome, whole genome shotgun sequencing project.
GTAAATGTATCTTTCTGATTCATAACTTAAATCCTTCTTTCTTTTTTATTCATTTAGATGTCTTTCTATACATCCTCTTCTCCAAGAAGCAAACGCGTGATCATATTTGCTTCATGCCCTGCGCAGATTGCAACTCGTGGAGCCATTAATCCGTTCCCATAAGTCGGCTCTGTCACACGATCTCCACATAAATAAAAGTTCTTCATCATTCTCTTAGTACTGATTATATTGCTGCTTTCATAGCCTGCCATACCTGTTGCAGACACAAGCTTCTTCTCCGGAAAATGCTCCAGAATTCCATTCACCAGCATTGCTTTTGCTACCGGATTATCAAATGCTTCACAGACAATCTGAGCATCCGCAAACAGTTCTTTCAAATTCTCTTCTGTCACCTTCACACAATCTGTACGAATATCCAAATATGGATTGATCTTTAAAAGCAGTGACTTTAGCGCATCGGTCTTATACATTCCGATATGCTCCATGAAATACTGCTGCCGATTCAAATTGGTAATATCCACCACATCAAAATCAATCAGATGCAGATGCCCTACTCCAATTCGTGCAAGTGAATACGCTACATTGGAACCTAGTCCACCAAGTCCGGCAATCGTCACCTGACCGGCTGATAAAAGCTTCTGTTTTTCCGGCGAATGGCGTTCATTCAGCGCTGTTTCGATTTCTTCTTTGCTTAATATTCTTTCTGATGCCATCTGATATCAGCCTCCTCCTACAAATGTCACAACCTCCAGACGGTCACCGTCTTTGAGCATTGTCTCTGAATAGCTGTATTTCGGAAGAATTTCTTCATTCATTTCAACTGCGATTCTATTAATCTGGTAATTGTTCTGCTCCAGATAATCCGCAACACTCATTTCAGATGTCAGCTGGATCTGCTTTCCATTTACTGTAATCATAACTACTCCTTTCCGGATAATTGAAAAAAGAGTTCATGAAAGAAATGTACCCGTGGTGGTGCACCCCTTCATGAACTCTCGTTCAATCTCAACTTATCCGATCTTCAATTGTCAATTTTGTCTGATTCGTAACAAAGAATGTGCCTTGGCACATTCTTGCGCCTGCGGCGGTCGCTTGCGACATCTACATTGTACGCCGCAGTGCGTATCCTTAGCGGAGCATTTTTATATATTAGGAAAGTGTTTTCCTAATATATAAAAAGAGAGATACCAACAAATGTATCTCTCTGAAGTACTGCTTTATACATTCCTACGTTGGCATTATCCAAATCAGGTTATGGGTCGAAGTTCTCAACTCCCTCTCAGCCTGGTACACAAGCTCCCCGTGTTTTCTTCACATGATTAGTATAAAATCTTGTCTGATAGATGTCAACCGTTTTTTCTCCATCTGATACAAGATCTTTTCCGTTACTGTTCACACAATGTGCGACCAGCAACGCATCTCGCCATTTTAAATCGCCTTTGGCGATGGGGCGAGATGCATTCAAGCCAAAACATGCATCCTCCGTGTCAATCAGCAGAGTGATTGACACGGGAGTGAACAGTAACTCTTTTCCCACAATGTGCCAGTCCAACATAACACACTTCTCCGGTCATCTCTGCGTCATATTGTTTTTCCTTTATCTGTTCCAGTGCCTTTTCTGCAAGCTTTTCTAAATCGTCTTTTTCGTCTTTGGTATACTTGAATTCCAAAATTAAATTTGGATATCTGTCATGCTTTGCATAAAGACAGATATCACTTCTGCCTTCTCCGGTTTCCCGATTGCTTTTGATATCATAATCCTTTCTAAGAAATGCACACATTCCAAGCGTCATCATATGGTAACTATTCTCATCTTTCAGATCATGATAAGATGACAATTCCAAAAGAATTCTCTGATACTCTTCTGCAAAACGTTCCATATCCTTTCTTTTAAGAGCATTTAACATCTTTTCCATATGTCTCTCATCGATTTTCAGATGACATGCTGTTAATTCTTTGAACACTTTCCACACTTCCAGATTAGGAACCCGAAGTCGGTAATAGTCCTCTTCGATTTCTTTTGTAATTGTTACAATTCCGGCATTTACAAGAAGTCCCCATAGATTTGCTTCGTCCATTTTTTCATAATAAGCCATTGAAAAATCTACTGTCACTTCTACTTCACCTTCTGTGACCAAGGCCTCATATTCTTTCTCAAAAGACCTTCCCTGTACTTCAAGTGCATTACGTAAAATACTGTTTTCGCTTGTATTAACCCAATAAGAATCCATCCTTCTCCTTGCCGCATAACACGATATTGACCATGGATTATATACATCTGTACTGCCAAAATGATATCCATCGTACATCTTTTTCAGCTCATCTGAAAATTCTGCTTTACAATAAGCAAGCAGCTCTTTTACTTCTTGCTCTGTAAAACCAAAACAGTCATCATAATCTTCGTCCTGCACTGTGCAGACAACTAAATTATTGAGACCCGAAAATATATTTTCCTTCGCAATTCTCTGAATTCCTGTCAGAATTGCCTTTTGAAGATAATCGTTGCCTTTCAGGGATGTTGCCAGAAAACGATTCAACATGGCTCTTACTTCATCATAATATCCTTCGGAATTTGCAGACATAAACGGAGTATCATATTCATCTAACAGCAAAAATACTTTTTCTCCATAATACGTACTCAGTGCCTGACAAAGAACAGCAATTGAACGAATTACATGATTTTCTATTTCTTTTCCGATGCTTTCCTGACATAAACTATTATAAATCATATTGAATTCTTTCACCTGGAATTCTGACAGTCTTCCATCATTAACCATCTGATAAAAGCGCTCATACTCCGCACGTACAGTATCTTTCAATGCATAACACAAAGATTCTGCATCCCCCGCTTTCACGTTAAGGAAAGACAAAAATACAACAGGATATCGATTGAGCTCCTTGTAGTGGACAGATTTTGTAATCTTTGTTCCACAAAATAAATCGGAGGAATCTTTTGTGCAGTCAAGAAATTCTGCCAACATTGACATATTCAGTGTCTTACCGAATCTTCTCGGTCTTGTAATTAATGTAATCTGATACCAGGATTCTAAAAACTGTTCAATAAACTGTGTTTTGTCCACATAATAGGCTTGTTTTTCACGCAAATCGCGAAAGTCCTGTACACCTATTGCAAGTTTAGGTTTTTCCTCCTGTATGCCAGATACATTGTACAGAATGCTGTCTTCCTTTACCGCGTCACAACTTGCAACATAAGTTGGTTTTCTTCCAAATAATTCATCTAAGGAACAGGCTAACACCTCACTTATTCGTTCCAGTACTTCAAAGTCCGGTGTCCGGTTTCCATTCTCATAATTGGTATAAGTCGATCTGGAAATTCCCAACTTTTCTGCCATCTGTGCCTGAGTGTAGCCTCTGAATTTACGTAATTTCGTCAAATACTCGTTAAATTTTGTTTTCACAGAATCACCACTTTTTTTCTTTTAGTATACGCTTTTATGTTTCATTTTGCAACATTCTTTTTTATTTATATACAAAAAAGGACAGAAAGGTTTCGTTTTGTTAACCTTTCTGTCCTTTTTAAATAGTTGCTATCTTATTTTCCTTACAGCATAGCTCCGAAATCTGTTACGATTGCCTGTCCTGTAATCGCCTTTGATTCATCGCTTGCAAAGAAAAGGATTACATTTGCTACATCTTCTGCTGTACAAGATGGTGTTCTAAGATTACTGTGTGTTGACATTGCACCGATCATATCCGGGTCAAGTGCTGCCGGATTTGTTCCTGATGTCATTGGTGTAATGATATTTCCCGGGCAGATTGCATTACAACGGATGCCTGTTGCCTGGAAACGAAGTGCTGTATGCTTTGTCACACCTACGATTGCTGCTTTAGACGCTACATAAGCAGCTCCGCCACATCCTTTCACTCCTGCAATAGAAGCAACATTCACGATAGATGCTCCTGCCTGCATCTTCTGTGCTGCGGCACGCATGCAGCGCATAGTTCCTTTTTCGTTCGTCTCTACGATACGATCAAGATCTTCGTCTGAGAATCGATCGATTGGTTTCAGTCCTTCTTCAAGAATACCTGCATTATTCACAAGAATATCTACCTTGCCATATTTCTCGAGCACGAGATCCATCAGTCTCTCCGGATCTCCTTTCTTTGAGATATCCGTTGAGACAGCATAAACTTCTCCGCCTGCTGCCTTAATCTCTTCTGCTACTTTCTCCAGTGCAGCCTCTCTTCTCGCTGTGATAACAACAGTTGCGCCTTCTTTGGCGAACATCTTTGCTGTTGCTTCTCCAACTCCTGAGTTACCTCCTGTAATAATAGCCACTTTACCTTTCAAACGATCCATTTCAAAGATCCTCCTTTGTTGTTATAGGTAAAATTATACAATTTTTCTTTCCGTTTTTCAATCTATTTATCTATATTTTACATTTTATATTTCATCCAGACAAAATCATACCCCTTCAAAACTGGATCTTTCACTTCTACAATTTCACCATTCACCAGATTTCTGAAAATGCCTTCTTCCTGCATCCACGCAGTCTGTTCACTTTCGCTGAAATTAAACAGTGCAATAAATCGTTCTCCCTTACACTCTCTGAGGATTCCTAAAATACTGTCATTGTGAACATCATAAGTATATACTTCTGCTTCCTGGGAAAAGACATTTTCCTGTCTTCGGATCTGTTCCAATCGGTTCAACATCTGGAACAATTGTCCCTGTACAGTAGAAAGATCTTTTCTCTTATCCGCGAGTTCCCACAGGAATGCTCCTCTGTGGAGATAACGTGAATCAGATGCTTTTTCAGCATCATCTTTATAACTATAATCATTTACCTGCCCAAGCTCATCTCCACTGTAAAGCATCGGGATTCCGGACTGTGTCAGCATATAAGCATGGAGCATAAAATCTTCCTGTATCGCGGTCTGCATTTTCTCTGCATTGCCTTCAAATCCGGCCGATTCAATTCCGCACATAGACGCTGTTGTTCCACAGAATCTCGCATCCTGTGTTACAGGATCATCATTATACAATTCCCCGCGACTGACACTTCCTTCTATCTTTCCTGTAAAATAATCATTGAGGTAACGCTTGTGGGAAGGCTCTTCCATTCCCCATTGCTTCATGGTATCAAAATCAAGCCCCCACCCGATATCATCGTGACAACGAAGGTAATTCAAAAATGTATATTGCTTTGGCAGACGGCTAACTATATCCATCTGTTTCTTCAAAAGCCTGATGTCTCTTGTCGCAATACTATTCCAGGTCGTCGCCATTGTTGTCACATTATAGAGCATATGACATTCCGGTTTTTCAACTGTACCAAAGTACGGCACCACCTTTTCCGGCTCCATAACCACTTCGCCAAGAAGTATCACGCTCGGACAGACAATTTCTGCAATCATACGCATCATTCTGACAATCGTATGTACTTCTTTCAGATTCCTGCAGCTTGTTCCTAACTCTTTCCAGATGTAAGGAACTGCATCGATACGGATAATATCCATTCCCTGATTCGAAAGAAAAAGAAAGTTATACATCATTTCATTAAATACTCTTGGATTACGGTAATTTAAATCCCACTGATATGGATAAAACGTCGTAAGCACATAATGCCCGATTTCCGGAAGCCATGTGAAATTTCCCGGTGCAGTTGTAGGAAATACCTGTGGAACAGTTTCTTCGTATCTTGCCGGAATATCACCGTTATCATAGAAGAAATAACGGCTCATGTATTCTCCTTCGCCTGCTCGTGCACGTTTTGCCCACTCATGTTCCTCAGAAGTATGATTCATCACGAAATCCATGCATACATTCATATCATTTTCATGGCATTTTTCAGTCAATCTGGCAAGATCTTTCATTGTACCAAGATCCGGTCTTACTTTCCGAAAATCCGCCACTGCATATCCACCGTCTGATTTTCCTTTCGGAGTATCCAGAAAAGGCATAAGATGAAGACAATTTACATTACACTCTTTCAGATAAGCTAACTTTTTTTCTACACCTTTCAGATTACCGGCAAAGTTGTCAATGTACAACATCATGCCAAGCATTTCTTTTTCCTTAAACCAGTCAGGATTCTTTTCTTTCTTAATATCTCTTTTTTTCAACTCTGTGCTACGCTTCAAGTAGTAATCATGCATCTGCTCACAAAGTTCTGCATACATTGCATCATTTCCATACAACTCCATGTAAAGCCAGCGTAATTCATCCTGATGTTTTTCCATACGCTGTGCAAAGATTTTTTCTGTATTATTCACATTCTTCACCATTTTCTGTTCCATCGTCAACCAATTTATTTTACTCTTTCACAAAACAATACTGATATGCCTGATATTCGCCCGGCTCTATCGGAAGCGGCATGCCACCATACATAAGTGCAGCTCCGGTGTATCTTTTTCCACTCTTTTCTTCTCGATATACAGCTGTTTCTTCAAGCCCTTGAAGTTTTACATAATTTACTGTCATATTTCCATGAATCACCTGCATAACTATATTTAAAAGAACTTTACTTTGTTCTTTCTCATCTGTATGCACAAACTCCCATGCACAGATTTCTTCTGTTGTCGGATTTGAGAGACGATAGTACAATCCGTTCTGAATGATCGGCGCATAGCTCTTATATTCTGCGATTTGCTCTCTGATCTCCTGCTTTTCTTCTTCAGAAAGTTTCATAAGATTCAGCTCGTATCCAAAAGTTCCGGACATTGCAACAACACCTCTTGTATGAAGTGGGGTCTTTCTTCCTGTCTGATGATTCGGCACTGCTGACACGTGAGAACCTACTACCGATACCGGATAGCCAAAGGATGTTCCATACTGAATCCGTAATCTGTCAATTGCATCCGTATTATCACTACACCAGATCTGCGGAGTGTAATACATCATACCGGCATCAAATCTTCCACCTCCACCGCTGCAGCCTTCGATCAGCAGATTCGGATATCTCTGCACAAGACGTTCCAGAAAATCATATAATCCCAATACATAATCATGTAACACTCTTCCCTGATCTCTTGTTACAGAAGAATAAACATCCATCAGGCTTCGGTTCATATCCCATTTTACATATTCGATATTCCCCTGATCCAACACCTTGCAAATCTGATCATAAATTTCATCTACAACTTCTTTTCTTGAAAAATCCAATACAAGCTGATTTCTGCTTCTGACCGGATTTCTACCCGGAACCGTCAATGCCCAGTCCGGGTGTTTCCGATAAAGATCACTGTCTTCTGAAACCATTTCCGGCTCGATCCAGATACCAAACTTCACACCCAGATCATTAATTCTCTTGATCAGATTTCCGAGTGTGCCACCAAGTTTCTTCTCATTCACAAACCAGTCACCCAGTCCGCTATTATCATCATCACGTTTTCCAAACCAGCCATCATCCATAACAAGCATGTCAATATTGACTTCCTTCGCCGCTTTGGCAAGCTCATAGATTGTATCTCCGGTAAAATCAAAATAAGCTGCTTCCCAGCTATTGATCAAGATTGGACGAATTTCTTCTTTATATTTGCCTCTGCAGATATGTTGTCTGATACAATGATGCAGATTCTGAGACAAACGATTCATTCCTTCTGAGGAATAGGATAAAATCACTTCCGGAGCCTGGAACATTTCTCCTGTTTCCAACGGATAGCGAAAAGCTTCTTCCTGAAGTCCTAGCATCATTCTTGTCTGGTTTAACTGATCTTTCAACACTTCTCCCTGGAAACATCCACTGTATACAAAGGACATTGCATAACAATTTCCTTTGTCTTCTGTCGTTTCTTTTTCTGCAAGGATCATCATCGGATTGTACTGATGACTGGAGGTTCCTCTGACACTTCCGATTTTCTGTGTTCCATGCACAACCGGAACTCTCTGAACATTTCGCTCCATCGCATGTCTACCATAAAATGTTAGAAGCTCATAATCTCCGTAAAGGAAATCCAGACTTGCTGACTCAATTTTGTTTAAATAGATTTTGCCACTGCTTTCATTTTTCACACTTACACTTCTTGTAATAATATCCTGTGCGGGAAGCACTCCATAAAGAAGCACCACCTTAACTCCCGTCACCGGATCTTCCATTAAGATTTCCAGTGTCTGTGCTTCCTCCTCACTTGCATAAACTGCCGGAAGTCCTTCCAGATTATATTTTCCATCAAAGATTTTATGACTCTTGTAACGAAGGTCGCAGCTCATACTTCCATCTGCATTCTCTACTGCAAATGCTGTACTTCTGAAATCCCCGTTCCCGTAACAAGGAAATTCCTGTGGAAGTGTATCCATTGAATACGTACGATCTTCTCCTGCATCATATGGATTTCCCGAAAATCCCCTGTCATAGTATGTCAGAAGATAGTCCATACATGTATCTGTTTTCTTCCCGTAGTATAGATGTAACAAAAATCCATAACGATCCACCTGCATCTGATATGTTGTATTTTTTGTCTGTAAAGTAAATATTCTGTCTTTCTCGCAATATATAATTCCCATATCTAAATACCCCTAATTTCTATTTTAGCGAAGCAAGATCTGCATTACTGTCTGTTCTCGCTTCGCTATCTTTTACTTTTTATTATTTCACTGCTCCATTAACAACTCCGTTGAGGATATGCTTCTGACAGATCAGATAGAAGATCAGAATCGGAAGCAATGCCAACAGATAGGAGGCAAATGCCAGATTATAATTTGTTCCAAACTGTGTCTGGAAGTTCAGCTGTGCCAGCGGAAGTGTATTTCCACTTCCTGAACCGGACATGATGACGAGTGGTGTCATTACATCGTTCCATGTACCAAGTGCTGTCAGAACTGCAACTGTCGCATGCATTGGTTTCATGATCGGGAAAACAATCTTCCAATATGTTTTCCATGTACTCGCACCATCCACACAGGCTGCTTCTTCCAATGCCAACGGGATATTTGTAAGATATCCGGAATAAAGCAGTACATTCATCGGCATATAGAATACAACATACAGAATAATAACTCCTGCCCTGTTTGCCAATCCCATCTGCGCCGTCTGTTTTACAACAGGCATCATCAGAATTGCAAATGGCACAAACATTCCGCTGACAACATAAAAATAAATGAATTTGTAAAATTTGCTCTTCTTATTTCTTCCGATTGCATACCCCAACAGTGAATGAATCAGAATTGAAAGGACAACTGTTACAAGTGTAATAAATACACTGTTTCCGAGAGAATGCCAGAAATCTGTCACTCTCATTGCCTCAGCAAAATTATCAAGGCTCAAATGACTTGGCAAGGAAAGGATTCCGCTGATACTATTCGTCATCTCAGAAGGCTTCTTCAGTGCAATTACGATTGTCATATACAGTGGAAAAGCAACCGTAATCAGACCAAGTAAAAGTAAAATCGTTACAGGCCAGTTTACTCGTTCTTTTATTTTCATTTTTTCCATTACAGCTGTTCCTCCTTTTTCCCTGTGATTGTCATCTGTAATACAGAAATTACAACAATAACGATAAAGAATATCACTGCGTTCGCACTCTGGAATCCAAACTGACCGCCACTCATACCATTGTTATAGATCAGATAAGAGATGGATTCTGTACTCTGTGCCGGACCTCCTTTGGTCAACGCCATGATCTGATCAAATACCATCAGGAAGTTTTTCACACAGAGTACCATATTTATGCTAAAGAATGGAATAATGAGAGGGAATGTCAGATGTCTGAACTTATTCCATCCTGTTGCACCGTCAATCGCTCCTGCTTCGTAAACATCCTCCGGAACTGTCTGCAGTCCTGAAATATAAATAATTGTATTCATCGCAATCGACTGCCATGCACACACGATCACAACTGCGATCCATGCCAGCTTTGTACTAGACAACATACTGGAAGAAAGGGTCTTGCTTCCAAGCATTTCTCCGAAAGCCGGAAGAATATATGTAAAGAAGTAATTGAAAATATATCCTACAACCAACGCTCCAAGAACATTTGGAATAAAGTATGCACCACGAAACGCACTCTTGAATTTAATCTTACTATTCAGGCCAAGTGCAAGGATCAGACTGATTACATTTGTCACAATCGTAGCTACAACTGCAAGTTTAAATGTAAACAGATAAGAACCTCCGACTCTGCTGTCTGTAAAAAGATCCTGATAATTTCTAAGTCCTACCCAGTCAAAGCTTCCATAACCTTTGAAATTCGTAAAACTGTAAATCACACCTTTGATCAGTGGCAATGTATTAAAACAGAAAAACAGTGCCACGATCGGAATTGTTATCAGAAGAAAGGTCATTTTTCTTCCACTCATTGATTTCTTTCCCATGCTTGAATTCCCCTTCCTTAATCTTCGTCCGCATGCTCTTTCTCGTAATCTTCCACTTTGCGGATGATATCACGGTTATATCTCTTCCAGTCTGTATCAAACTTTGTTAAGAATGCATCCACATCTCCCTTCATAAGAAATGTCTGGATCTGTGCATCCACTGACATCTCTGAAGGATAGTAATGATCCTGGTAATCTGCCATTCTTCCTTCTTCTATGAAAGATTTCACTCCATCAAGTGTTGAGGCAAGTTCAAAATCTCCCTCTTTGCAAGGAACTGCTTTCTGTTCATCCAGATAACTCTGTACATTTTCATCTTTCAAAAGGAAATTAAGCACTTCATACGCTGCCTCTTTATTCTCGCAGTCTTTCATAACACTGAACTGAAGATCCACACCTGAGTTCAGCTTATTCTCTGATGCGTCATTATTGGCCGGCATTACAAAGGAATCGATATCCATATCCGGATTTACTGTATGAATCTGTGGGATTGCATAACTTCCGATCGTGTACATTGCAGATTCTCCGTTTGCAAATGCTGTACAAGCTCCATTGTAATCATAGGCAAATGGATCTTTTGGCCCATAGGCAAGCAGTGCCTGTGTCTTTTCTGCTACTTCTCTATATTCATCTGAAAATGTTGTCTCGCCTTTGTTCACCTGGCTGCAGACATCTGCCGGTGCAAGATCAACGGCGATCGCATTCCAAGGTGCAAGGCAGGTCCATGTATCTTTAAAACCAAAATACAATGGCTGGACTCCTTCACTCTGGATCTGATCGCAGAGGGCTATAAATTCATCCCAGGTTTCCGGAATTTCCCAGCCATGTTCCTCAAACATTGCTCTGTTGTACAGAACTCCTGCTGCATTTGCCACATATGGAACGGCATACACGCCGTCCTCAGGTACAAATTCCAACGCTTTATCTATATCCAGATAAGCCTGTTTAATAGAGTCCAGGCCTTCATAATCTGAAATATCCATCAACATATCAGAATCAATAAAGTTAGAGAAATTGACATCTCCACCGATTCCGATAATATCTGGAGCGTCTTCTCTGATAAAACGTGTTTTAAGTACTGTCATTGCATCATTTGGAGATTCAATCGTCAAATGAATATCATCATGAGTTGCATTGAATTCTTCTTCAATCTTTTCAAATGTTTTCACTGCCTCAGGTTTATACTGCACAAGCTCGATTTCTATTTTTCCACTGCTATCGCTCTTCTGTCCACAGCCTCCAAGTATCATTGCCGAAGTCATGCAAAACATCAGTCCTATGCAGATGATTCGATT